>OJGX01000522.1_pt1 | contig 18549 bp, 13 predicted proteins | sample 1594661 | NCBI WGS metagenome assembly OJGX01 (sample SAMN05416839, study PRJEB24817) | seawater metagenome | isolation source: Sea water | place: Canada:Atlantic | collected 2013-07 | reverse complement strand
TAGTATCTAACTAATTTAAGTTGACAAATATAAAAAGCTACAGTATAATGTTTACTGTAGCTTTTTTTTGTGAGCATAATGTCTGAATTTGCATTTATTTTAGGTAACGGCCAAACACGACTACACCTCGATCCCAGTAACTTAATGCTAGCAGGATCAGTGTATGCTTGTAATCGTGCCTATGAAGAATTTACTCCAGATGTATTAGTTAGCACTGACACTGCTATGGCGCGTGAGATACAAGAAAGTGGGTATAGTGAAAAGAATGTTCATTATACTCGAGAAAGTAATATTATACGTGGCAGTGGCGCCAGGGCATTGCAACCAGCGTATGCCGTGTTTAGCAGTGGCCCTAATGCCCTAGCACTTGCGGCAATAGCAGAATTTCCGTATATATTCTTAATTGGTTTTGACTTAGTAAGTGAGAATAAATTAGTCAACAATATCTATTCTGACACTCCGTATTATGTTAAATCAGATTCACTATCAACAAATTCAGATAACTGGGTTACTCAGATATATGAAATTGCAGAGAAGTTTAAAAATCAAAGATTTATACACGTAAACCCACTGCTTGGATATACTCCTGAAACCTGGATAACATTGCCTAATTTTGAAGTAATGGATATTCCTGGCTTCAAATTTATGCTAAATATATAAAACACAGTTTAATGGATTAACTTATGAGCAAAACACAACGAGTAACTGGCAATCTAACAGTAGATCCAACTGGCGATTTTATTGTTTTATCAGATACACAAATCACTGGTAACTTAACTGTTACTGGCACAGAAACGTCAATTAGTACTACAAATAGTACTATAAAAGATCGCCAAATTGTACTTAATGAAGGCGAATCAGGGGCTGGCATAACTGGTCGTTACGCTGGCATTGAAGTTGAACGAGGATCGTTAGCGAACACTTGGTTAGTGTTTGATGAAAATGATGATAATTGGAAGATTAGCTATGATGGCGGATCTTCATTCCCAGATTTTGTTGTTAGCAGTGCAACAGGAATTACAACAGTAGTAGACGACACCAGTCCTGAGCTAGGCGGAGATTTAGATGTTAACGGGTTTAACATTGTTAGCACCGTTAGCAATGAAAACATTGAGATTATACCCAACGGAACTGGAACACTCAGTGTACAAGCTGCCATTAAGTTAACAGACCAATCAGCACCAAGTGCAGTAAACAACGCAACATTGTTGTATGCGGCAACTGCCGCAGGCGGCGGCACAGGTGTATATTTTGTTGATGGAAGCACTAGTGACGAGCTAGTAAGCAAATCAAAAGCTATTGTATACGGATTAATTTTTTAAAGGAACTAACAAATGGCAATTACACAAGTAGGTGCAATAGGAACAAGTGCAACAACATTATACACAAGCAGTGGCACAACTGCTATTACTTGTATGTTTTTTATGAACGACAATGCTAGTGCCAGAACACTTTCACTACATGTTGTACAAAGTGGCGGCAGCGCGTCAAGCACAAATCAAATAGTTAAAAGTATTAATATTGATCCTGCTGATTCATATGTTATTAATCTTGAGAAATTTGTACTAAGCAATGGTGATACTATTCAAGGTATTGCTAGTGTGGGTAGTAGCATATTTCCTACAGTAAGTTCGGTGACTATTTAATGGCTGGCTTTGTAAAAACTAAAAGTGCTGATGACGGAGGCACAACAATAAAAGGTGTTGTTTCAGACGGCATTGCTGTCGGCGGCACTGCCGCAAGATCATCTGATCCTAAAGAAGGTGAATTTAGATATAATAGTGACACTAGTGCTCTTGAGTACTTTGATGGGTCTGTTTACAGATCTATTAGTTATTCAGGAACAGTAGCAGTTACACAAGATAGCTTTACTGGCGATGGCTCAACACTAGCATTTACTATGAGTAAGAGTGTCACTGGGAACGAAGAACAGCGTATTATCGTTGCTGTTGGAAACGTTTTCCAGAACCCAGCAAGCGCATACGCAGTATCTGGCACAACATGCACCTTTACTAGCCCTCCTGGCAGTTCAGAAACTATCACAATAATCCACGGTCTGGACAGTAACGTAGCCACCTCCTAGTATAAATAAATGTAATTGCTAGTAAAGCAAGGACACACCCTGCCACCTCGGACTGTTAGTAGGTGGGCGCAAGATAGCGGATGGAGAGAGCAAAACTATGGCTATAAGTCGTATAGGCGGAAAAGCCTTAAAAGCAAATCTAGAACGAGATAGCAATCTTGCGTTTAACACTACTACCCTAGTAGTTGACTATGCTACCGGAAGAATTGGTGTTGGAACAGCATCCCCTACACATTTACTCACTGTTAACGGAACAGCAAAAGTTACTGGTGCTACTACGTTAGATAGCACACTAGGATTTGCTACTGGCGTTACTGCTAACAAAATCTTAGACGAAGATAATATGTCTAGCAACGATGCTAGCGCATTGTCATCACAGCAAGCAATCAAAGCATATGTTGATGCACAAGTTTCAGGCGGTGGCGTTAGCACTGGTATGCAGATTACAATGGGCACACCAACAGATTCAAGTTTAACTACGGATGGTGCTTACCAAGGATTTCTTACAAGCACAAAAGTTACTGACGCTATTGATGACTTAAATGAAGTAACGGAAAATATACGTAACAGTACATTTGTTAAGAGTGTTACATTTACTAGTGATGTTACCGCCGCAGGCAGTGGATTTACTGCTACCCTATCCATAACTGCAACTGGCACGGCAAACCGATACGTTATTAATTGGGGAGATGGCACTAGTAACACAACTACAGCAAGCACATCCCCCACTCACGTTTATTCAAACTTTGCAGATAGCCCACATAGTATTACAGTAACAGCAAGTAATACAGGCGGTAGCGGAACTGGAAGCAGTGCGGCCTTTACAAGAACAGACTACATCACAGTTTATAGCCCAGACCCAGTTATTAGCTTTGCTTTTTATGCCGCAAGTAGTGGCGGTAGTCCAATTACAACCTGGGACGATGGTGCAACTGTGCATGTACAGAATAATACTACAAATTCTGATGTTGTTGGCGCCACTATCCAATTTACATATGATTGGGGTGATAGCGAGTCGGACAATGTTATTGCAAGCGATAGTGCTGCAGGAGGGTCTGGAGGAGCTAGGCTAGCACATACATTTACTGCAAGCACAGAAACAGAAGTAACACGCACGGTTAGGTTAACATTAGACACTATGAGCACTGCTAACCCAGCAGTTATTCCAATAAACGACACACTCGCCGTTAAGATTTATGACACACATACACCAACAGTAGCATTAGACGATGTTAGTGGTGTTAACGAAGAGGCTACCAGTGGACATGTTGTTGAATTTACAAACAATACTGAATCCACAATCGGAAGTCAAGCAACCTATGGTATCACGTATCAATACCAATGGGGCGATGGAACTAGCAACACTAATGTAAACACTGGTAGCGGTGCAAGCGGAGATACTGGCGGAACTATTAATCATACATATACATTAAGTTCTAGCAACCAGTCAAACGGAACGGCTGTGGACTATACCGGAACATTAAGAGTCATAAGTGAACACACTAGTAGTCCTTTTGTAACCAGCAATTTTTCAGTACACGTTGAACCAGATGTTAGGACTAACTTAGCGGCGACAGCAATCACAGTTAGCGATGCTAGTGGCGACAACTCATTAACAGTTTACAGTCACACTGATTTATCTGGTGTAAACAGAGCGTTAGTGCGTGGCACAAACACTTCACAAAATGCTGACAGTTATGTTTGGGCTTGGGGCGACGGCGACACTGATAATGTTGCAGAAAACGGCAGTTCAGCAGGTAGTATTGGCGCAGTTATTGATCACGACTATACAGGCGAAAGCGCAGGTAACAAAACACTTAGCCTAACCTCAACCGGTACACCGGATATCACGGCGCAAACAGACGCAGAGAGTTTGACTATTGCTCTTAAGGCAGTACCAAGCGCACCAGCAAATTTAAGCACGAAGAGTATTACACTAAGTGATGCTTTCCAAGGAACAAGTCCAAAACTAGCCCACGGGTTTACTGACAACAGTGACAGCAATCCACTAGCGGCCGCGGCAGACTTAACCACAACAACTGCTAGGCGTTATACAAGCGGCACTCTTGATACTAGCGTAGCAAGTAATGCATATAACGGAGCGGCTGGAACATTGTCTGCTGTAATTAACGGAAGTGCAGACGGCGCGAAAGCGTTTAGCACCACAGCAAACGAAACCGGAACGTTCACAAGTTTGGTTATTAGTAGCCAAGTTGACTATAACAGTGTAGATGGATCTTACCCAAGTGATTTTTATCAAGTGGTTAGTGCTAAAATTACTAAGGCACTTAGTGGATATTCAGTAGGCGTAAACGATGAAAGACTAGAGCATAGTGCAACTGGTAATACTAACTATGTTACTATAGTAAGAGACAATTTAACAGCAAGCCCTAGTTTTGGAAGTGTGGGATCACTAGCAGAAGGCACAGCAGGAACAAAGCGTTTTATCTCAGGAATTCCGTATTATAATTCCGGAAGTCCAACAGTTAATTTAACTGGAATGACTATTAATAATTTAGTTGGCCAAGCATACACAAACCAATCTAACATTGTTGAAGTTGACAGTGGTACAAATGCTGAAGGCACAAGCAGTAATGCAAGCAATGCAAACGATTACACATATGCTAATATAGATGGCGCGACTACGATGCTCAATAGCGGCGTTCCAAAAGTTAATATTGGAACAAGTAGTGCATATGCTATTGGAAGTTTAAGCGTTCCTATTACATCTTCAAGCGTAAGAACTATTGAAACAATTAAAGCAAGAGCACGTAATGTTAATGGTATTAGCGGGTATACAGAACTAACAGCAACAAAGTTACAAGTTCACACAGCCGCACAAAGTGGCATAAGTGAACTTGGCATTGCAGTTAGTGATAGTTTGGGCGATGGAACCTTTACAGATGACGCAGTGAGAATATTTGACTTTAGTTCGGCCACTACCGACACTCCGGCGTTTAATAGTAGCACAAATTTTTACACAAACAGTCTTTATACAGAATCAGCTGATCCAGGAGTAGAAGGCACAAAAGAAGCTACTATTAGACTAGGTGTAATTAAACATGATGTTACTGATTACAGTAGCGGATATTTACCAGTAGGTCCAGACAGAAGTGGTGATACTGGAACACAGTATATTACTATTGCTTTCCGTAGAAGAGTTGTTGCTAACTTTGATATTACTATTACTGGAACTGTGGCAGGTCTTTGGTATGCCTCACCAGGCACAACATTAACGGCAGCTAGCGGTATTAACGGCTGGGTAGAAGGAACTACACAGTATGCTGGTGTTGGATTACCAGGCACAGACACAGGAAACGGTGGTAATAGTTCAAGCGGCGGCGCATTCACAGGCGCTGATGTTGTTCCAACTGGTTCTGCTATTAGCAATGTTTCATATACAATGACGTTAGGAACAGCGAATATGAGTAACGCAACCAATAACGTTGTACTGGTACGCATTGCATTAGACAGTGGACAAAGTGTCTCCGCACTTAGTATAGGAGTTGCCGCGTAATGGCCATTTCAGACAGCCAGAAAATTGACTACCTATTTAAGAAACTAGGATACGGTGCAAGTAAAACCGATACAAACTCAAATAAACTTGCACCTAATGAGGCTATTCCGAGTCCATTGCTAATACGTGGCGATAGAGTTTGGCAACAGTCTTCTAGTATTCCCAGTGTTAAACCAAGTAGTACTTCAAGTATTGTACAGATATACGCCGGAGCCTCAGCAGTAGAATGCACCGCAGACGGAACCGCAACCACAAATAGAACCTGGAAAACCAATCTGACAGGCTGGATACCACCACAGTTTGGTAGTACCTATATTGCAAATATCTTCATACATACATCAGGTGATGCGGCTAATGCTGGCGTTATAGGCAATAAAGTATTTGTTACTGGTAGTGGAAACAGTGACGAATGGTTCTTTGATTATGAATCTGGACTAGTAAACTTCATTGGTACAAACCTTCCAAACGGAAAAAGTTTTTCAGGAAAGAGTGTTTATATTGAAGCGGCTAGGTATGTTGGAACATACGGAGTTGGTAGCAGTGACGTAGACATTGGTGACCTTTTGTTTACAGACACTACTATATCAACATCTACTACAAATTCAAATATCGTATTAGATCCAAGCGGAACTGGCATTATCGACATGGCTACGCCGTTCGCACTACAGTTACCAAAAGGAACAACTAGCCAACGTCCTGGAAGCCCAGCCGCTGGGTATTTAAGATTTAATACTACAAACGGCAACGTTGAAACTTATACAGGGTCTGCTTGGGCTATTGTTGGTGATCCAGATACTAGTACTGTTCATGTTGACAGTTTTAGTGGAAACAACTCAACAACAGCGTTTACAATGGGTGGCAGTGCTAGCACTAACCAACTTATTGTTACCCTAAACGGTGTTGTCCAAAAACCAACCACTGTGTACACTGCATCAGGAACTACATTGACATTTACCACTGCTCCAGCAACTGGTGATGATATAAGTGTTAGACGATTTGTTGCAACTATAGATAATAGCCTTATTGTTGACGATAACGGAAATACAAAAATACAAGTAGAAGAAGGCACAGACGATAACACTATTAGATTTGATGCCGCTGGCACTGAAGTAATGACTATGACGAGCACCGTAACAACAGCTAAGACCCCGGTGCAATTTGCAAGTTATACAACATCAGCGCGGAATGGGTTAACTGGTGTTAATGGCATGGTTATATATAATAGTTCTACTGGCAAGTTCCAAGGGTATGCCGGCGGTGCTTGGGTAGACTTACATTAACTTGGCGGCATGTATACATATTCACCGGTAGTAACTGAGTTTAACACTATTACTCCATCACGCAATACTTGAATATCTATATCTTCATTAGGTTTAACGCCATCCATACTTTTTCCTATATGTCGAGGAAAGATAATATCAACCCCGTTAATTCTTTCTAATATATCTCCAGCCTTAAACCCAGCTTTATCCATGGGACCATCTTGTTCTATAGCGTTAACTACTACTCGACCAAGGTCAGGATCTATTCCAAACGACACTCCAATTTTCCCCCTGCGTATTTTTCCAGTTAAAATTAGTTCTTTAACTATGCTAACTGCTCCGTTGCTGGTAATACTAAAATTAAGTCCAATACTTCCGCCTCCGTTAGTAGCGAAAATAAATGCATTAACCCCAACGACTTTACCTTTTGTATTAAACATAGGTCCGCCGCTATTGCCTTGGTTAATGCTAACGTCTGACTGTATAACTTCTTGCCAAGTGTTCATTGAACGTTTCTTTGTAGCACTAATAATTCCCTGTGTTACTGTCCATTCTTGTCCCATTGGATGACCAATAGCAAAAATTTCTTGTCCAGGCACGGCCTTGTCGCTGTCAGCCCAAGACAGAGCAGGAACAGATTTTAGTTTTTTCTGACCCAAAGCAGTAGTCATTTCTAAAACAGCAATGTCACTAATTTTGTCAGCGCCAACAACTTCAGCAGAATGTCTTTTTGGGTCGTTATGAAAACTAATACTAATAGCGGTATTTTTCCCATCATTGGAGTATGCAACGTGTTCGTTAGTAATAAGATATTTGGTATTATTCACTGAAACAACGAAACAACTTCCCATACCGCCCGGGGCCTGTTGTGGAACGGCCTTGGGCAATGGTTTTAAAAACTTGTCAAATGGATTTTGTTGTATTCTAGGCCCAATGCTATCAACTACTAATACTCCTGCCGTTGTTTCAACTCGACAAACACTAGATATTACCTTAGCTATAACATTAGAAAAATCATGAGCTAGGCTTGTTGATGATCCTAAAACTACCGATAGCACGACCGCTGCTCGCGTCAAACTGGTCCACATATTTGTTAATCCTCTTTTTCTTTACACTTGCTTCTTGTGCTAACCTATGGTGATCGCAGTCTGAGCAAACATGATGTATTGATGTATTTTTAAATCGTTTACTAGACCTTTCGAATTGCACATTACAGCAATCACATTCTAGCAGATACCAACGCTGACGAGTCTTTACATTCTCTTCACAATTATTCCTAATTCTAATATGAATGTTTTCTTTAAGATAACTAGTCACTAGCATATTTATATTTAGCAAGCGGCTTCGTTGAACAATGTATAAATACAATAAAGATTTACGGAGACATTTTAAATGGCACAACAATCAATTAACATCGGCGCATCAGCAAATGACGGATCAGGCGATCCGTTACGTACAGCCTTTGATAAAATCAATGATAACTTCTTAGAGTTATACACTGTATCTGGCGCAGGCCCAGGAAACAATATTGCCTTTAGTGGCAACAGTATTATAAGTGAAGATTCAAGTGGAGATATAACCCTTGATCCAAACGGAACAGGAAGAATTGTTGTAGCAACCGCTGCGGAATTAAGATTTACTGATCACACCGATAATGCTGTGGCGTATGTTGACACTGATGGAGATGTGAAGTTTAGTAGCAGCCTTACATTTGACGGTACAGACTTAGTTGCTGGTAGTGCAGTAGTAAGTGATCTTACTACTGGTAGAGTTACATATGCAAGTACTGCCGGAGCATTGGTTGACAACGCTAACTTAACATTTGATGGTTCAACATTAACAGCGGCAAGTATTATTGCAAGTGACATAACTGACAACCGTGTTGTTTTTGGTGGAACAAGCGGATTACTTGAAGACAGTGCTAACTTAACATTTAATGGAACTACTCTTGCGGTAACTGGAACAGTTACAGTTGGTGGCCAGCTATCGTTTAACGATAATCGAATCAGCACAACGAATTCAAACGAAAATATCGATTTAGACCCAAGCGGAACAGGAACTGTAAACTTTGCTGTTCCTACACAAACTACTGTAGGAAGCGCAGGCGCAGCCACAAACGTCCCTGCCGCCCCAACTGTTTACTTGAAAATCCGCGTAAGTGGCGTAGAATATGTAATACCAGCATTTGCTGTAAGTTAAGGAATAGTACTCAATGGCACAACAATCAATTAACGTTGGTACTAATCAAGACGATGGTACTGGTGATCTATTAAGAGCTGCGTTTACAAAGGTAAACTCAAACTTTACTGAGATATACACAGAACTAGGCGGATCTAGCCTAAGCAATATTAGTATGAGTGGATCAACTATTTCCACAGATATATCAAACGGAAGTTTAACACTTGACCCTAACGGGACAGGCGCAATACTACTAGTAGGAGCCACGTCAGTAACAGGAACTCTCGGAGTATCTGGTGCTACAACATTATCAAGTACACTTGGTGTTACCGGAACTAGCACATTAGCGGCACTTGATGCTACTAATATAACTGCCAGTGGCACACTTGGAGTAACTGGCATCTCAACATTAGGCGTAATAAACGTATCTGGATCTTCAGCATTTGCTAACACTACTACTTTTAACGGACTATTAAATGCAACAGGCAATGTTGACCTTGGTGACTCAAGTGCAGACACGGTCACAGTCACAGGAAGATTCGACTCAAGCCTAGTGCCTAGTGTTAGTGCTACTAACAATCTTGGTAGCTCTAGTTTGCGATGGGCCACGATCTATGGTACTGATATTGATGTAACAGGAAATATTACTCTTGGTGGAAACTTAGTGGGTGGAGATGCTAATACTGATAGTATTACTATTAATGCTGATTTTACAAGCAGTCTTATTCCAAATACTGATAATACATATGACTTGGGATCAAGCAGCCAAAAATGGGCTAACCTTTATGCCACTACTGTTACCGGAGCCTTAACTGGAAACGTTACTGGCAATATTACATCTTCAGGAACAAGTGCCTTTACGGCAATCGACGTCAACGGCGGTGCTATAGATTCAACCCCAATTGGTGCATCATTGCCATCCACTGCCAGCTTTACTTCCGTTATTGTTGATAGCCTTAGTATAGACGGAGCAACAGTTCAAACCACATCAGGAGAACTTTTTCTTGCAAGCGGAACTGGTAGCATTAATGCCAGTACAAATATAATTTCAAACGTTGGTACTCCAGTTGGAACTGCTGATGCGGCTACTAAAGCGTATGTAGATGCATCAACTTCGTTAAAAATCGTAGACGACTCATCAACATTAAATGTTATAGACAATGGTGAGGTTCTTCAAGTACTAGGCGGCACGAATATTACTACATCAATAAGTGCCGATGTATTAACTATCACAGGCGCTGCAAGCCAAAACCTAGGTTCGGTAACTGCGGTTGGCGCTTCAACTACTGATACTATAACAGTAGGCGGAGTTATCACAGATGGCATTACTATTAATGATAACAATATTACTACAACTAGATCTAACGATAATATCGTACTAAGTCCAAATGGCACTGGAAGTATTGATTTAAGAACTAGTAAAATTATTAATGTAACAGACCCAGCTGCGGCACAAGATGCTGCTACTAAGGCATACGCAGATCTAATGTTGCCGTTAACAGGCGGCGCAATGACTGGTGCTATTACAACCAATAGTACGTTTGATGGAGTTGATATTGCTACAAGAGATGGTATATTAACTTCTACTACTGCTACCGCAGATGCGGCACTGCCTAAGGCAGGCGGTACGATGAGTGGTGCCATTGCAATGGCAACAAATAAGATCACTGGCATGGGCGACCCAGCAAGTGCTCAAGACGCGGCAACAAAAGCATATGTTGATTCAGCAGATTCTTCTCAGACTTTAGACAGCATCACAGGTGTTGGCGCTACTACAACTAACAGCATTACAGTTGGCTCTGTTATTACGGACGGAATTAATGTCACTGATAATAACATATCAACTACTAGGTCTAACGACAACCTTAACCTAAATCCTTCAGGAACAGGCAGGGTTGTTGTAGCTGCAGACAGGTTGCAAATTGAAACTAGTTATACTCCAGCAAGTGCTAACGGCCAAGCTGGCGATCAAGAAGGTGATATTGCAGTTGACACAGATTATATATATTACTGCACGGCAGATTTTTCAGGAAGTGCTATCTGGAAACGTGTTGCGATAGCAACCTGGTAATATAAAATCTTCTTTATTGTATAAATAAAGATGTAGCAACATTCGTTGGTTAAGCTCTTCACACTGTGAAGGCGCACACTCTCCTAGAAATCCTAAATATATTTTTTAACAAAACAGGATTTAATAGGTCGTTTTCTGTTGAGTAATGTAGTAAATTCCTGGATCCAACTAAATACATTATAATACAATAGACTACATCTGGAGGATGAACATACATGGCTATTACTAGAATTAAAACCAATCAGATTACTGATGCGGCCGTTACAGCTGGCAAGATCGCCGACTTAGCAGTTACAGCCGGTAAACTGGCTGATAACCTCAGTTACGATAGTGATTTTACCGTAACTGGTAACTTAACAGTCAGTGGTACTACCACGTCTGTTAGTACAACAAACACCCGCATTGAAGATAAGATCCTTGCATTGGCATCAGAAGCCACAGGAACAGCTACACATGACGCTGGTATACTTATCAACCGTGGTAACGATGCTAACCAAGCATTCCTATGGGACGAAAGTGCAAATGAGTTTGTAGTTGCAAACGTCGGCGCTGAAGATGGCGACACGGCCGGAAACGTAACTCTCGATAGCTATGCTGGCTTACACGCCGGCGCAGTCATTTATGGATCATTAAATGATGGCACAACAACAGTAACAAGTACAGCGGCTGAACTTAACTTTCTTGATGCAGCCGTTGCTGGTACGATTGTTAACAGTATTGCAGTTATCTATGGTTCAGGCGGTGAAGTTAACGCAACTAAACTACAAATTGGCGGTACTGATATTACATCAACGGCCGCAGAATTAAATCTTGTTGATGGTATTACCGCAGGTACAGCGTCAGCTAGTCTAGCAGTTATACTTGATTCAAGCAAAGATATCGCTGGCCTCAATGATGTGTCAGCAGCAGGGCTTACACTTAGTGACTTAACTGACAACCGTATTACGATTGCTGGTTCAAGTGGTATTCTTGAAGATGACGCTAACTTTACATTCGACGGTACTACATTTACTGTTGGTGGTGCTGATAGTACAGTATTCAGCGCAACTGTTGCTGGTGTTGTCAATATTGACGGTGCAGCTACTGTTGATGGGCTTGCTTCATTAGACGGCGGAATTAACGTAAATGACGACTTTACTGTTGATGTAGACGGCAATGCCGTTGCTGTTGGATTAGTAACAACTGGTGTTATGGACTTTAACAACGCTACAACGTCTACAAGTACCTCATCTGGTGCTGTTCAAGTAACTGGTGGTGTTGGTATCACAGAAAACTTATTTGTTGGCGGAACTGGCAGTGTTGCAGGCACACTTAGTGTTGGACACGATTCATCATTAGTATTAGGTGGAAGCACTGAAGTACAATTAAACATCCTTTCTAATGCTAACTTAGAAATTAAAAACACAGTTAGTGATGGTGACATTCTCTTCGTTGTTAACGACGGCGGAGTTTCAGGAACAGCAATGTTTGTTGATGGCGCAACTAGCAGACTTAGACTTGCTGGTGCACCGGTTAATTCCTTAGATGCAGCTACTAAAGCATATGCTGATAGTGTTGTTTCTGCTGGTTCTGCGTTAACTATCGCGGCTGACGTCGGAAGTAACCAAACTGTAACTGTTGGAACTGATACATTTACATTTGAAGGAACATCAGGCGAAATTGAAACTACTGTTTCAGACAATAAAATTAACATTGGTTTCCCAACTGATATTACTATTGCTGGTAACTTAACAGTTTCTGGTACTACAACAACAGTTGCCTCAACCGTTACTACTATTGCTGATCCAATCATTACTTTGGGTTCATCAGATTCGGATGACAACAAAGACCGTGGTATTGAATTTAAATACAACAGCGGTGGAGCAAAGACTGGTTTCTTTGGTTTTGATGATAGCACAGCTGGATTCATCTTCATTGCAGACGCAACAAACAGTAGTGAAGTATTCAGTGGCACAGCCGCTGGTGCAACATTTGGTGCTGTTACAGCAACAGACGTAACTGCAACTGGATCATTTATTATTGGCTCAGCTTCAATGAACGAAGCAGATCTTGAGAAACTTGATGGTATCACAAACGGTACTGGTGCAGCAAATAAAGCAGTTGTACTCGGTGCTTCCAATGAGATTAGCACAGGCGGTGTTGTTACAGCGACTGGCTTTACTATTGGTAGTGCAGTTATGAACGAAGCAGATCTAGAACAGATCGACGGCATAACTGCTGGTACAGCGGCAGCTAGTAAAGCAGTTGTACTTGATTCAAGCAAAGATATTGCTGGCCTCAATGATGTTAGTGCTGCAGGTATTACACTTAGTGACTTAACTGACAATCGTGTTACGATTGCTGGTTCATCAGGAATACTTGAAGATGACGCTAACTTTACGTTCGATGGTACTACGCTTACAGTTGGTGGTTCTGATTCTACAGTATTCAGTGCTACAGTTGCTGGTGTTGTTGTTGCTTCAGGCGCAATGACTGTTGATGGACTTGCTAGTTTAGATGGTGGAATTAACACCAATGACGACTTTACAGTTGACGTAGACGGCAACGTTGTTGCTGTTGGATTAGTAACAACTGGTGTCATGGACTTTAACAACACTACAACTACAACAAGTGCTACAAGTGGTGCTGTTCAAGTAGCTGGTGGTGTTGGTGTTGCTGAAAACATTTATGCAGGTGGCACAATTACTGCTACTGGACAAATTCACGGCGATGCAACTACGACTTCAACTAGTGTAACAACTGGTTCTGGCGTATTTGACGGTGGTTTAGGTGTTGCAGAAAACATCTTTGCAGGTGGTTTTATTAATACTGTAGATGATGTTAGAATCTTAGCAGATAATAAACAACTTGAAATTGGTGCTGGTACAGACTTTACTATCGGACACGATGGCACAAATACAACTGTTGCTAACGCAACTGGTATACTTGCTATTAATAGTGCAGGTGGAATCCGTATTAACGAAGACAGTGCTAACGTAGACGTTGTTATTGAATCCAATGGCAATGCTACTATGTTTATGGTAGACGGATCACAGAATAACATCGGTATTGGTGGAGCTCCAAACGCAAATGCAGTTCTTCATATTAACGATACAGGTGCAATGATCTTAGCAACTGGTACTACGGCGCAGCGTCCAAGCACTGGTGTTGCAGGTATGTTCCGCTTTAACTCAACTCTTAACGATATTGAGTTTGCTAAAAACGATGGTAGCTTTAGTACTGTTGCTGTAGATTTTACAGTTGCAACAACACAAGCGTTTAGTGGTGACGGGTCAACAGTTGACTTTACACTAGCTACATTAACGGGTAATGATTCATACATTGCTGCAGGTGTGCTTGTCATGCTTAACGGTGTTGTACAAAACCCAGCTGATGTTTATAGCATTGTGTCTTCTACAACATTGCGATTCTCGACTGCTCCGGCAACGGGTGATGTTATTGAAGTACGTAAGTTAACTACAGCTTCAACAATTACTGGATTGACAGATACAGACGGTGATACGAAGATTCAAATGGAAGAGTCAGATGACGAAGACATCATCCGTTTCGATATTGCAGGCACTGAAATTGCTACAATCGATGCCGGTGGCATTACACTAGCAGCCAACAAAACTTTCGATGGTACAGCAACGTCAGCACAGTACGCTGATTTGGCGGAAATGTACGCAACAGACAGCGAAATTGATGCTGGTACTGTTGTTCACTTCTCCGGAGAAGGAAAAGTTGCTGCATGTGACGTTGATGCATGTAGTTCAGTTGCTGGTATTGTTTCTACAGACCCAGCTTACTTGATGAACAGTGGACAAGAAGGTGCTGCGTTAGCACTTGCTGGTCGCGTACCATGTAAAGTAACTGGTCCAGTTGCAGCAGGAGACATGATGGTTTCTGCAGGTAACGGAATGGCACGTGCCGAAGCTTCCCCAGCAATGGGAACAGTAATTGGTAAAGCAATCGAAGCTAACGAAAGCGGAGATAGCGTTATTGAGGTACTTGCATTAATGATGTAAGGACTTAGATTACATAGCTACAAGGACTGGGGGGCTTTAAGCCCCCCTTTTCTTTGCATAAATATCATTAACTAACCAGGAACTTATCTACTATGGCATTTACTAGACCCACCGCAGCTCAAATAAATTTTGACTTAGTTAACCTTACTGACCCACTTATACGTTTAAATAGTGGAGAGACTGGAAGTGCTGATAAAGATGCAGGATTTGTCATTGAACGCGGTAATGATACCAATGTAGGATTAATTTATGACGAAAGCGCAGATTCCTTTGCGTTAATCAATACAGACGAAATAGGCACAACTGCTGGTAATGTAACTATTGCAAGTTATGCTGATCTTACATTAAAAAAAGTTACACAATCTGAGCAACAATATACAACTTCTAATATGATGAAGTTTAACCAATACTATCTTGGAAATGCAAGCGGTAGTTATTTTACCAACGGTGAATACCAAAAGGTTCTAACAATTATACCAGCTGGCAATAGTGAAAACTACCAAGTTAGAGGTACTATTTCTGCACAAAATGCAGGCGAAACACATGTTGTTACCTTTAATGCCGCACTACGAAGTGGTGATCCACTTCCAGATTTAAGTTGGTCTATTCAATATACTGAACAATATAATGGAAGTAGATATATTGATCCTCAGCTTTGGACCAAAGAAACCTCAACCGCTGGATTTATTTTTGCTTTTAAAACATTAGGCACAATTTATGGAAACGTTACAGTAGACATTGATGTGATTCCTAGAACTTCAGGACTAAAATCTAATGTTACGATGAATAATACTGTAAGTAGTGAACAAGCTGGTGTTGATTCGGGTTACACTGCTAATGATATGTCTAAAGTTTTTAGTATTATTGCTGACGACTTTACTGTCGCTGGCACCCTTACTGCTGCCGGAAACGTAGAGGTAACAGGAAATTTATCTGTATCAGGGACCACTACTACAGTTGACGTCAACAGCATTAATATAACAAACAGTTTTACGTTTGAGGGAGCAACCCCAGACGGGAATGAAACTAAACTTACGGTAGTAGACCCTACAGCAGATAGAACTATTACTCTGCCAAACGCTACTGGTACAGTGGCATTGACAGCAAATGTATTGGCACTAGCAGGCGGCACTATGAGTGGCGCTATTGCAATGGGCACTAATAAAATTACCGGGGTTGGAGATCCTACCTCGGCACAGGATGTAGTTACTAAAGCATATTTTGATGCTAATACAAGTTCATTTTCAAGCAATGCGTCAGGATTTTTAAATAGTACATTTATTACTGTGCCTGGCGCCGTAAGTTTCGACTTAGTAAAACAACAAGACCAATCAGGAGACGCAGAAACGCCGTTCGTTGCATCAGGCAGCCTTGACGCATTTGGTGTTAGTCTTAGTGAGGTATATGATATGATGGAGCCGATTGGTAAATCTACAACCACTGATCTTGGCGCATTGAGTTAATAACAATTTAAGATAAAGGGAAGCTACCATGCCAACAACATTACAATTTAGAAGAGGAACAACATCCCAGAATAACTCATTTACTGGGTCGTTAGGCGAACTTAGTATTGATACTGATCTAGATACCCTACGGGTACACGATGGTAGTACTGCTGGGGGCCATGCGTTGGCAAAACAAACAGGCTCATCTAATATTACATTAAATGCTCAGGCTGATCTGCGGTTTGCAGACGCAAACAGTAGTAATTGGGTTGCGTTTCAAGCACCTGCTACAGTTAGCTCTAATGTTACTTGGACATTACCAAGTGCAGATGGATCAAGTGGACAAGCCCTTGTTACAAACGCAAGTGGCGTGTTAAGTTGGGCAGCTGCCGGTGCGGTAACAACAGCAGACGAATCAACTAATACAAACTTCACAATTAAGTTTGATGCGGCTACAAGCGGCTCTGTTGTTGCGGTCAAACATGACACTGGATTAACTTATAATCCAAGTACTGGTACATTAACATCATCTGTATTTGCAGGTGAAGCAACATCAGCAAAATACGCTGATTTAGCGGAAAGATACCAAGCAGACGCAGAATACTTGCCAGGAACTGTATTAATTTTTGGTGGAGATGCAGAAGTCACACAATCTACTGAAAGAATGGATCGTCGCGCCGCTGGAGTTGTTTCCACAGACCCTGCTTATTTAATGAATAGTTCATTAGTTGGAAAGAATACTGTGACACTAGCGTTAACTGGCCGTGTCCCATGTAAAGTTTCTGGTTACGTGCGCAAAGGGGACTTAATGATTTCTGGAGTTGACCATGGTGTAGCTGAGGCATGGCGTGAAGAAAGTAGCCCGCCAGCCGGATCTATTATTGGAAAGAGTCTTGAAGACAAAGACAGTCGTGGAATTGATGTAATTGAAGTAGTGATCGGCGCCAAATAATGTTGAGTAAATTCTATACTAGTGAGTACGAAGGCGAGATGGTTTCACAGAATATTAGTTGGAAACAAGGCAAAAAAGCAAATAACCAGATATGGATTCCCAAGACAATTATTAACGATGAGAATGAAGTAGGGACGGCACATGTTATTGGCAATGGTGCTAGTAGAAAGAAATTTAATCTTGGGTTACTGCATGGTCAATACGGCGGATTTGCTGATCTTATTCCAAGAAGCGTAGGCCAGAGTTATGGTTGTAACGCACTGTATACTGAGTTTAATCCAACTTTTTTAGTTGCTGTTAACCCTGATGTAACTAAAAAAATAGCCAAGAGCGATTATTGCGAAGAGAATATAGTATATAGTAATCCTACGAACATGACCAGGCATCCCAATCTGTTTCATCTTTTCCCTCTCTACCCTGGGCCTATATCAGCAGGAGCGTTGGCACTATTGTTAGCATGTGCAGATGGCCATACTAAAATTTTTATGATAGGATTTGATTTCTACATTGATAACGACACACACATATACCCTCAGACAGATAATGCATACGGTAAATTGCCTGAAGACCCTACTAGTATTAACACACAGTGGGAAAATAAGTTATGTGAGATTATGACACTGTATAACCAGGTGCAATTTTATAGAGTAGTGGAACATCGAGGATTGGCACTTCCAGAATCATGGAAATGGTTAAGCAACGTTGAGCAAATTGGTTATCAACAATATCACGGAATAGCACATCTAGGTTCCGTTGTGAAATAAAGCTACTACTGTATTAATTTTATCGGAAATTTCCTGTGTTTTTACTGTAGAGAAAACACCCGGATGCAATGGTTTAGGCCATCCGTCTATATTAGTCCAAGCATACCCTTTATGCTCTTTATTTAATTTAGGTATAAATTCATCTTCAACAACTGCAATAAAAGTGTGATACTCAAACCTTTTTTTAGTGTTAGTAAATTGGTCAATAGGTATTAGTTTTTCTATACTAGGAACACTGTCTCTTATACACATCTCCGAGCCCACGAGACT
>OJGX01000520.1_pt1 | contig 18563 bp, 16 predicted proteins | sample 1594661 | NCBI WGS metagenome assembly OJGX01 (sample SAMN05416839, study PRJEB24817) | seawater metagenome | isolation source: Sea water | place: Canada:Atlantic | collected 2013-07 | reverse complement strand
CCCGTGAAATACTTCTCTATTGTGCGCTCGCTGGTTCTGGCCTATGGATGTATATAGTGCACTCAATGCGCACCGAGCATCCCTTCTTGACGCCTGCGATTTTCAAAGATCGTAATTTGATGACGAGCCTCGTCTTCATTTTTTTCATCGGCATCATTTTGCTAGCCACGATGGCTTTGCTACCACCTTATATGCAAAACCTCATGGGTTACCCCGTGCTCGATGTCGGAATCATCATGGCTCCGCGCGGCATCGGCACCATGATCGCCATGATGATTGTTGGCAAACTCACTAATCATGTTGACCCACGCGGCTTGATGCTTTTCGGCCTGCTTTGTACGGCAACTTCTTTATATGCCATGACCGGCTTTAGCACCTATGTTCCGCCGCACACGATTGTGTGGACTGGAATGTTGCAAGGGTTTGGTCTTGGTTTTATCTTCGTGCCACTTAGCACCGTTGCCTATGCCACGCTCGCGCCGCAATACCGCGCCGAGGGAGCGAGTGTCTTCAGCCTTAGCCGTAATATGGGCAGCAGCGTAGGTATCTCTATGGTCATGGTAGTGCTTAGTAGAAGCATGTCTAGCAACCATGCCTACTTAACAGAGAATATCACTGCCGAGAGTCTCGGCATTGGCACCCATCAAATTCCAACCTCAGTGCTAGAAGGAGCCAATGGCGCCCTACTCTTGCTTGACGCTGAGATCACTCGGCAGGCTGCCACAATTGCCTATCTCAGTGACTTTAAGCTGATGATGTGGATGGTGATCGCCGCGGCACCGCTAGTCTTTCTCCTTCGCCGTAATGCCCCTGCACCCGCTGCTGCTTAAGGCAGCGGAGCCAACGGCACGTTCAAGCACCAAATAAGCACGATCAATAGCCAAATCTTTTGCCTAATTAGCAACAGAAAACACTTTCCCCTGCGTATGAACTTAGCAAACAGACTCTTTAAACTACTTTTGAGACTTTGCTGATGGATTCGCAGAACACTATGAATGCCGACACTCAAGATTCCCCCTTTATGGCGCCCCCTTCTCGCAAGAGGCGCAAGGTTCGCTGGCCCGCAATCACAGTCATATTATTATGCGCGGCCGGCGCTTTTTATTACCTGAACTCAGGTGAAGAAGCAGAAGAAGATCAGCCCCTGATCTCAACCGTGTCCATCGGTAGCATTGAAAACACCATTTCCTCTGCCGGCACCCTGCAGCCATTCGAATTCGTGGATGTGGGCGCACAAGTTTCCGGCCAACTCGAAAAGCTTTATGTTGAGGTTGGCGATGTTGTTGAAGAAGGCGATATTCTTGCCGAGATTGATGCCCGTACCCAGCAAAGCCGGGTTGATGCCAGTCGTTCTGCGATTGAGGCGCAAGAAGCACAACTTAGTTCACGCCGTGCGTCTTTAGAGCTCGCCCGCACCAATGCCAAGCGCCAAGAACGTCTCAAGGAAGCGAACGCGACCAGTCAGCTGGACTATGACACAGCGTTAAACACCTTGGTTTCCGCCGAAGCAAGTTTAGTGCAACTCGAAAAGCAGATTGAACAGGCCCGAGCGAGCTTAGCCACAGAAGAAACCCAGCTTGAGTTCACCCGCATTTTGGCACCGATGGCGGGCACGGTCGTGTCCATTGAAATGAACGAAGGCCGTACCTTGAATGTCAATCAACAGGCACCAACAGTCTTACGGATTGCCGATTTGACTACCATGACTGTGGAAGCAGAAATTTCAGAGGCCGATATCGGCGATTTGCGCACTGGCATGGAAATTTACTTCACCACTTTGAGCGGTGGCACGCGACGCTGGACTGGCTCGCTGCGCCAAATACTGCCCACACCGGTCATCGAGAGCAACGTGGTTCTGTACACCGGGCTTTTTGACGTGGACAACTCTGATGGCAGCCTACTGCCTGAGATGACTGCGCAGGTATTCTTCATCACCTCCGCTGCGCGCGACGTGCTCACAGCCCCATTAGGCGCATTAAGTTTCATCGACCCAGAAGAGCTGGCCGCGCAACGCGCTGCGGCCAATGCGGGTGGTGACGGCGAAGGCGCAACAAGACCCGGCGCGGCCGATGCTCAAGCACGACGCCCCGGTGGTGGGCAACGCCCAAGCGGTGCTCGCCGCCCGCCTCGCCCTAATGCGGACGGCACTAGCACGCGTAGTTTTGCGACTGCACAAGTCTTATTGCCAGACGGTACAACCGAACAACGCCGCGTAGTAGTAGGCGTGACTAGCCGCGTTAGCGCCGAGATTATTTCGGGCTTAGAAGAAGGCGATCAAATTGTTGCAGGCATTGTGCAAGCGGCACGTCCAGCGAGCACAGAAGCCCCTAGACGCGGTGGGTTCCCAGGAGGCTTTCAATGAACACAGGCGTAATCGATGGCGCATCTCTGCCCAACGATCGTACTGAAGGTCAGAGTAAGTTGAACGAAACTGCTATCGACAGCCATATCCCGATTATTGAGCTGCGCGATATCACGCGTACCTTCGTTACCGGTGGTGGCGTTGAGGTGAAAGCGCTGCGTGGCATCAACCTTAAAATCCACATGGGCGAGTTTGTCGCTATCATGGGGCAGTCTGGGTCTGGCAAATCCACGATGATGAACATACTAGGGTGCTTGGACAAACCTAGCAGCGGCACTTATTTGTTTGCTGGCCGCAATATCAAAGACTTCGCTCCGGATGATCTAGCCTGGCTGCGCCGCGAGGCATTCGGTTTCGTTTTTCAAAGCTATAATCTTCTTCCCCATGCCAGTGCAGAAGAAAACGTCGAGATCCCCGCGATCTATGCTGGGCTCTCTAGCAACGAACGACGCTTTAAAGCGGAATCTTTGTTGGCATCCCTTGGCTTAGGTGACCGTCTCGATCACCGCCCTAGCCAACTATCCGGTGGCCAGCAGCAGCGCGTCTCAATTGCCCGCGCACTGATGAACGGCGGCAATATCATTCTTGCTGACGAACCCACTGGTGCCCTGGACTCTAAAAGCGGCGTCGAAGTAATGGCGCTACTCAAAGATCTCGCCAAACAAGGTCATACCGTTATCTTGATTACCCACGATTCTAAAATCGCGGCGCAGGCTGACCGTGCAATTGAATTTAGAGATGGCCAAGTCATTGAGGACAAGCGTAAGGAAGGTGTCGAGCATAAACACCAAGGCAATCAAAAATTGCGTGAGCTATTTATGAATCGCAAAGCCTCATCGCCTCTGGCCGGTGTTGGTGAGGCGATCAACATGGCGTTTCGCTCTTTGACCTCCAACATATTCCGCACCATCTTGACCCTATTGGGCATAGTCATCGGGGTTGCCTCAGTTGTGGCCATGTTGGCCATTGGTGAAGGCGCAAGTCAGCAGATTGTCGATCGCATCAGCGCTATCGGCACGAATATGCTGACACTCCAGGCAGCAAGGATTCCCGGGCAAAGGCGCTCGGCTCCCTCAACCCTGACATTCGATGATGCCGATGCGGTGCTCGCCGATCTGCCCAATGTGCTTGGCACTTTGCCTGAATTACAGGGCAACTTAACCGTGCGTTATGGGCGACAGGACTACTCCACTACGGTGACGGCGACAGGCGAATCACTGCCCGAGCTACGCAGCTGGCCATTGGCACAAGGCGTGTTTTTTACACGGGAAGACAGCGATGAATATACCTCAGTAGCAGTGTTGGGCTCGACGGTCGCCGAAGAGATGTTCCCCAACGGGGGTGACCCTTTGGGCGAGTACATTCTCATTCGTAATGTGCCATTTCAAATCATCGGTGTGCTGACCTCGAAAGGCGCCTCTGGTTTTGGCGGCAGCGATCAAGATGATGCCGTGTTTGTGCCTCTAAAAACGGGCGCTCTGCGCCTCTTTGGTCAAACCTTTGCACGCTCGATCACTGTTGCCGTCGATAACATCGACATCATCGACGAGACTGAAGACAATCTGCGTGAATATATGATCGCCCGTCACGGCGCCGAAGATTTCCGTATCTTTAATAGTGCAGAGCTTCTAGACACCGTCTCGGCGTCCCAAGACACCATGACCATGCTACTGGGCTCGGTTGCGGCGATTTCACTCTTAGTAGGCGGGATCGGCGTCATGAACATCATGTTAGTGTCGGTGACAGAACGCACACGAGAGATCGGTATTCGTATGGCCACTGGTGCAAGGCAGAACGATATTCTTGCTCAATTCCTCTCTGAGGCGATCGTGGTCTCTGGCGTAGGAGGCTTGATAGGAGTCGCGCTCGGGGTAAGTGTTGGGCTATTGATGCAAAACTTTGGCGTGGCGATTAAATTTACCTCTGCGCCAATGATATTAGCGTTTTGCAGTGCCGCTGCAACCGGTTTGATATTTGGCTTCACCCCAGCGCGCAAAGCTGCACGCCTTGACCCAGTCGTGGCATTGGCAAACGAATAGGATTATAGAATTATGCGTTATTTATCGAAAAAAATATTAGCTCGCAGCGCCTTGTCTACCTGTATAGCCATCGCGCTAAGCGCCTGTGTCAACACAGAAGTCCCCTCTCTTGCCGACACCGATGTGCCGCAGGCTTGGACCGTGGATACAAACCAAGCAACACCCCAGTGGCCAAGCGTTGCGTGGTGGCAGAATTTTTCTGACCCAGAGCTTAGCCGCTTGATCGAGCAAGTCTCGCAAGAGAACTTAGACCTGGCGAACAATCGCCGTAATCTCGAGAGCGCCCAGATTACATTGCGCGAAGCTGGGTTCGACTTATTGCCTAGCGGTAGCGTCACCATTGGCACCGGCGCTAGCTATAACGAATCGCGCGTGGATGGTAACAGCACTAGCAACAGCCCAAACGTGCCTTTAGAACTCGGCGCCTCGCTTAGCTATGGCAATGTCATTAGCCGACCTGCTATCTACACCAAAGCCGTCGCCGATTATGAATCGCGTGCCGCGCAACTGGCCGATGTTGCCCTAACGACTCTTGGCACCTCTGCCTCGACGTATTTTCAATTGCTGTTGATTCGCGACAAGATCACCGCGGCCGAGCAGAACGTGGCCAACGCCCAATCGATTAGCGATATTGCCAATGCGCGCGTTGAAGCCGGCGTCGCCGTGCCCATAGAAGCCTTGCAACAACAAATCGCCCTGCAACGAGAAATGGCCACGCTCAGTAGCCTAAAACAGAGTGAGCTATCGGCCTTGGCCTCGCTTGCTCTGCTCAGCGGCAATGGTATTCAAGGATTCAACATCGAAGGCGAGACGCTGGCCGATGTGAATGTGCCGGCTATCGCCCCTGGCATTCCCTCAGAGCTGTTATTACGCCGCCCTGACCTCGTGCAAGCCGAAGCAGCGCTGCGCAGTGCTACCGCGAGTGTCGATATCGTGCGCAATGAATATTTCCCCGACATCGCCCTAACCAGTAATTTCAGTGCTGGCAGCACCTCGTTAACCGAACTGCTCAGCTCGCCTGATACCTTCCTCAATTTCAATGCGTCCGTGCTGCAAACGTTGCTCGACAATGGCCAGCGCGCACGCAATGTAGAACGCTCCGAGCTCACACTCGAAAGCAGCCTTGCGGATTATCGCAAGACCGTGCTCAATGCCTTCAATGAAATCGAGGTGCTGCTTAGCAATATGCAGGTGCAAAATGAGTTGGTTGACGTCGCCTTGCAAAACCTTAGCGCCGCTGAGGAATCTTTCCGAATTGCCCAAGTACGCTACGAAGAAGGCGTTAGTGATTTCCAAACCGTACTCACGACGCAAAACACCCTATTCAATAGCCGCAACAGCTATTTGGACACCAAGCTATCGCAACTAAACACCACCGTTAATCTTTACCAAGCATTGGGTGGCGGTTGGGAGAAAGAGGCCCCATAAGCCGATGCTAGCGGTTGCCGAGATGATGGGCTAAAGTGTGGCTTTAGCTCATCAATCCAAAAGGCAGCGAATGACCGCAAAGAAAGCCCCAGAGCCAGAACCCACAATAAAAGATCAAGTATCCGAAGTTATCTTTGGCTACGAAACACAAGCCGGCAAGCTTTTCGACATAATCCTGATGATTATGATTACCGCCAGTGTTGCGGCGGTAATGCTCGACTCAGTAGGAATTTTAAGTGAATCTGGGCAACGCGCCCTATACCGCTTGGAATGGTTCTTTACCCTTGCGTTCACCATAGAGTATGGTTTACGTATCTATAGCTCATCCGAACCCAAGCGCTATATTACAAGTTTCTATGGCGTGATTGACCTCCTGTCGATACTGCCCACCTATGTGAGTTTCTTCTTCCCTACCGCAAGCTTCCTAGTCGTCATTCGTTTCTTGCGAGTATTGAGGATTTTCCGTGTCCTGAAATTATTCCGTTATATCGGTGAAGCAAACCTGCTGTTTACCGCGTTGATCAATACGCGGCGCAAAATATTTGTATTCTTGTTTGCCGTGTTAAACCTAATCGTGATCTTTGGCACTTTGATGTACATAATCGAAGGCCCCGATAATGGATTCAGCAATATTCCGCAAAGCATCTATTGGGCAATCGTCACCATCACTACCGTCGGCTATGGCGATATCACCCCTCATACTCCCCTTGGGCAGGCTGTGGCTGCCATCGCGATGATCTGTGGTTATGCCATCATTGCCGTGCCTACGGGTATTATTGGTGCGGAGCTCATGCAGGAATTTCAGCATCGCAATAACCCTTCCAACTCGCGCAAGATTCAATGCACACATTGCAACGCTGAACACCATCAAACCGATGCGGTCTTTTGTAGGATTTGTGGTGGTTTGCTAGACAAAGATAAATGAAAAGCTGCAAGCAGTGAGCCGCTAAGCCATTACTCTTGAAAGAAGGCTACTCGATTTCTGCCACCTTGCTTGGCTGCGTACATGGCCTGATCCGCTCGCTTTAGTAAGATATCGCGCTCAACATCTTTATCGAAATAAAGCACCACTCCAATACTACAACTGAAAGTGAATTCGAATGGTTCGGTAGCTTTTTGCTCGTTACTCACTGGCAGAAAGGACAATGGCCGCGCAATTTCATTGAGAATTCGACTTGCTACCACTGAAGCCTTTGAGCGAGCTTGCTGAGCATCTGAGCCCAGATCAGTAATTAACACGACAAACTCATCTCCGCCTAGGCGCACAACCACGTCGTTGAACTTGACACACTCTTTAATTCGAAACGCGACCTCCTTCAACAACTGGTCGCCATAGCCATGACCATAGCGATCATTGAGCGGTTTAAAGTGGTCCAGATCTAACATCAAAATCGCGCCGATCTCGCCGCTTCTTGCGTTAGCATTCAACGCGAGTTCTAATTCCATCTCTAACATTCGACGATTGCCCAGTTGCGTTAGTGGGTCTTTTAAGGCTAATTCAAAGTTAGCTTGCTCGGCACGCTCTTTAAATACCACCACAAGACCAAAGGCAAACATGATGAGAATCACCATTGCCCCCACGGAAACGACCATAGGCACAATCGCTAAGCCTGACATTGTTGAGATAGCGGTGGAGCCAAAGATCGCTACTGCGCCACGGAAAACAAACATTGCCACGCTCATCACGGTAGCAGCTAGCAAAATCCACTTGCCACGCCCACTACGCTCGTTAAAGCCTTTTAACACGACCCACAAAAGGGTTGCAGTTTGAAATGCAGAGACCACACTGCCGATAGCTACACGGGCATCGAAATCGCCAATGAACACCCAGTAACTGATAAAGATAATCGCCGCTGGTGACCATATAATGGCTGGATGGATTGGCCGCTCATTAAAGCGCGTGATGCCCTCGACATACAGGGCGATCATGGCCGATATCAAGGTGTTGGCAATGACAATTGAAACAAAATCAGGAATATAACCGCGTACGGCTAATAAGAAATAGCTAAGCGAGTGAATGCCGAATGCCGCCGCCCAAAGTAGTAATAAGCGATTGCGTCCATAGGCAACTAATAACACACACATCGAAAGCGAAAAGCTAACGGCAATATTGGCTATGAAGAGTTGAATATCTGTCAATGCAATATAATTCGCGGCAATGCTGCTGCGAAACTCCCTGTGCTTTATTGGCGTTATATGGAGTATATAAGAATTGCCACAAAATAGTGGCAATATTCCTACATTGTTTATTTTCGATCAAAAAACATTTTGCGATTCGTTCACTACGCTGCATAGACGAACGAGGTAGCTAAGATTGCTAAGGCTTAGTTCAGAGCCCTTCTTGTTCCATTGCTTGGAAAGTCACTCGATTACGCCCTTCTTGCTTGGATTGATACATCGCCTTGTCAGCCAGTTCTAAAAGCTCGGCAGGGCTGAGTTTGGCGGAGTCGAAAAACACGCCACCAATGCTACAACTGCCTTTATACGTCACTGCTGGCGTTTCGGATTCCCCATACATCGACAATAAATTATAGGGCTGGGATAACTGTGTCAGCACGCGGTTAGCCACAATCACAGCGTTCTCGCGGGCCGTTCGCGGCTCACTCCCTAGAGAGGGAAGCAATAAGACAAACTCGTCCCCACCCAGCCGCACTACCGAGTCTTTGGCTTTTACGCTTTCTTTCAAGCGATATGCCACCTCTACTAACACCTGGTCTCCTATTGAGTGGCCATATGTGTCATTTAGTGTTTTAAAGCGGTCCAAGTCCAACAACAACACCGCACCAAACTCATGCGTCTTGGCACTTTTTCGCATTGCCTCTTGCAGCTCTACTTCTAAAACACGCCGATTGCTTAGCTGCGTTAGAGGGTCATGCATCGCCAAACGGAAATTTTCATGCTCAGCACGCTCTTTGAACATTACTAATAGCCCAAAGGCGAACATGATCAACCCCACAATAGAGCCCACAAAAGTAATCGACTGCACTGGATTATTGCTACTAATGGCCAAGATCAAGCTATTGCCAGTTAAAGAGAATATGGCACGGCAAACAAACATGGCCGTGGTGATCACCGCCGCAGTGATGATGATCCATTTGCCTCGGCCTTCCTTTTCAGCGAAATCGGTGGCGATTCGCCAGACCAAAAAAGCTGTTTGATAGCTCGATAAGACTGCACCAATGATCACGCGCATATCGAAATTGCGGCTGAATATCCAGAAAGTGATAACGGTGACAGGGATCGGCCACCAGATTAATAGCCTAGGTGGGCGTAATTCTTCGAAGCGATAGATGCCTTCGGTAAAAAGCGCCAACATCGAGGCTAATAAGGCATTGGCCACTAATACGGAAAAGAAGTTTGGAATAGTGCCGCGAAAACTCAATAACACATAGCTTATGCCATGAATAGCGAAGGCGGCAGCCCACAAAAGCAATTGCCGGTCTTTGGCGTAAGCCACGACAAGAACACACCACGATAGTGCAAAGCCGACGGCAGTATTGACGAGAAAGAGCAGCTGAAGTTCAGACAATTGACTACACCTGTAACACTTCTGTAGGAAAATCCCGTCATATTAGCATGGCCATTAAGTGATGACGATTGTCTGTTTATCCCAAAGGTTCAGATTCGTGAGGCAAGTGCTTGCGCGCGGAATTTAGGATTCAAGCGGCTGGTTTCTGCGCTCTCTAAGCCAAACTGATAGAGCTGGACTCGGTTGCGTCCATGTTGCTTGGCTTTATACATGGCAGTATCGGCGTTGCGCAACAAATCTTCGCGGCCCAATGCCTTTCCTTTAAACAAGGCGACCCCAATGCTGACTGTTAGATTGTACACCAGCCTGCCCTTAGCCAGAGGCTGGCCATCATTCAATTGCAAATGGTAAGGCACGGTGAGTTTTCTCAAGGCACGTTGGCTAATCGTTTCGGCCTCTTGTGTAGCCAAGCCTTCATCCGCATCAAGATTTTCGATTAACAAGACGAACTCATCTCCGCCAAGGCGAATCACTGTGTCCGAATCACTGACGCAGTCTTTTAAACGATAAGCCACCTCGATTAACAGCTGATCGCCTAATCCATGCCCATGGGTGTCATTGAGCTCTTTAAAGTGATCCAGATCCAACATCATCAAAGCGCCATAGCGGTTTTCATCTACACTATTGATAAAGGCGTTCTCTAGACGCTCTTGCAGCACTAGGCGATTGCCTAATTGGGTCAACGGATCTTGTAGGGCTAAGCGCGTAATCTCCCGCTCTGCCCTTTCCTTATAGGTAACCAAAAGGCCGATGGCAAACATGACTAAAAACACCATCGCCATAGAGAACAAAATTGTTTGTGCCAAACCGGGCACTAAAAAGTTAACTGATGCTCGATAGCCCGCAAGCAGCAGCGCTGCCCTAATTAAAAAAGTGCCGGAGGAGCCTAATATTGCTGCAAACATTATCCAGCGGCCGCGCCCATCGCTTTGCTGAAGGGACATCAGTCCTATGTAGATCACAAAAAAGCTATGCAGTGCTGCCAGATAAGCCCCCCAATCGATACGTCCCTGCAGGTCATCTAAAAGGTAGATAAAGCCGAGGATACCAATAGGGAGTGGCAACCAAATAGCTATACGGGGAAACTTAATACCGTGCAGCCGACATAGGCCTTCGGTGAACATGGCAAACATCGCAATCAGCGCTGTATTGCCAGCAGTAATAGTAAACCAGCTAGGCAACATTGGGCGTAAACCAAAAATAAGGAAAGATATTGGGTAAAGAGCAAAAGCCACAGCCCAAGTTAGGAGCTTTTTGTCATGCCCAATGGCCACAAACGTCACGCAAAGCGCTATGCTTAGACCAATCAAAACATTGCTAATGTAAAGCGGTTCTATAGCTTCCACGAGACTCTGCTAACCCTCTTTATAGGGTGAATATTCTAGTGCTTATTAAAACACTGAAGGCAGGATACACAGGTTTTTGCGTAGGAATAAGGCTAAATTGCGGTTTTATTGCAATGTTCGAGGATTAATCGCGCACCGACGCCAGTGTTAATGCTGACGTCGGGCACTAAAAGTCGATTAGGCTGGTTTTTCAGCCGGTGCAGCTTTGTCTGCATGGTATTGCATCTCCGCCACACGGCGTAGTTGCTGCAATGAGGTCAAGTGCGCGTATATCACTGGCAATAAGCCCATCTTGCGCAGCTCTAGGTAACCCTCATCAGACATTTCATTCAAGGCGATTTCATCAACCACGTAGATACCTTCGATGTTGTAACGTTGGGCATCAGGGCGGTGTTGTAGCTGCACTGTCTGCGTAGTGAGCAGCTTGCGCTCTACTAGTCTTTTACACATCTCTTTTGTGTTATGAGTTTGGTCGGAGACTCTTGTGAGTTTTTCGATCCGGTTTTTAAGGTATTCAGTGCGCTCGCCCTTGTCGTCAAACAGGGCTTCGCCTTCGGTTTCACTCACTAGTGGGCTTTCTTCATCCACCAAGATCATGAGCTGATCGCTTTTTTCGTCAACTGGGACTATAGCGAACGGGGCGTTGCCGAAACTCACAGGAATGACGGTGCCTTTGTACTGCTCTGTTTGGCAGTAGAGGTTGTGACCTGGACGCAGGCCCATCATAGCGACAGGGATAAAGTCGTCAGTCTTGCCGATCTTGACGAAAACCAGTGGAAACTCGGCAGCTAGCGTGAAGAAATCCTGTATAACGACGGGAACAAGGTGATTTTCTTTATAACGGCGGTAATCACCGGATTCAATGACTTTTAACTTGGCGTGGATGTTATTACGCAGTGGTACAGGAGAACTCATACTTACTTACCCTTATTGGTGTTTTAGATGCTCTGCATCTTAACCATTTTGGGTGAAAAACAACAGTTGGAGCAAATCAAGGGGGCAAATCAACAAATCAAGCAAATCAAGGGGTCAGATTACTTGAACAAATCAAGGGGTCAGATTACTTGATTTTCAAGTAATCTGACCCCTTGATTTTTGATTTGCTTGATTTGTTGATTACCCTTGCTCGTCTTTAAGCTCAGCGAACTTAGCAGCCATTGTAGGGTTCTTCTTGGTGAGTTTCTTCACAGTCAAATCATCCGCCTTATTGTTGGCAAGGCGAAGATTGTTCTCAGAGCCTAAAAGCGCATCTTTGGTTTTTTGCAAATGATCAATGGTCTTGTCGATCTCAGAGATTGCCGTTTTGAACTTCTTAGAAGCCAGCTCATAGTTGCGAGCAAACCCCGTACGGAACTCGTCTAACTCATTCTCGAAATTGGTGATATCGACGTTCTGCTCCCTAATCACTGCAAGCTCATTTTTATACTGCAGAGCGTTCTGCGCCGCATTGCGCAGCAAGGTAATCATAGGGATAAAAAACTGCGGACGAATGACATACATCTTAGGGTAGCGATGCGAAACATCGACGATCCCCGAGTTATAGAGTTCGCTCTCTGGCTCTAGCAATGACACCAACACCGCATACTCACATTTTTTCTCATTGCGATCTTTATCCAGCTCTTTTAAGAAGTCTTCGTTTTTCTTCTTAGTGGCGGTTTGATCACTCTCGTTCTTCATCTCAAACATGATCGACACGCTTTCGGTTTCGTGTTCGTCCAAGTCCCGGAAGATATAGTCGCCTTTGCTGCCCATTCGCGCATCGTTGTCTTTCTCAAAATACGCCCGCGGGAAGGCGGTTGCACGAATGCGGTTGAATTCCGTTTCGCAGTGTTGCTCTAAAGTCTCCCCTACCATTTTGGTAGACAAGCGCGCCTTCATGTCTCGCAGGCGTTCTATCTCTTGGTCACGATCTTTTATGCGCACTTCGTAGCTTTCTTTTAGTGAAGTTTCAGCCAATTTTTTCTGTAGTTCTGCCTGCTCTAAAGCGTTTTTCAGTTGATCCCGTTGCTTTTCTGCCTCACTCACCGCTTGCGAGATCGCATGCTTCTTTTCGCTCTCACCCGCAGTAAGCTGAGCCCTAAGCTCCTGTATCTCTAGATCCTTCTTAGCAGCAGCCTCTTGCAACTTACTCGAATGATTCGCATCGGCTAATCGCAGCGCCGCTTCGGTCTCTTGCCGAGCTTGCTTAAGTTGATAGGCCATCTCATCACGATCTTTTTCAACGCCGGCCAATGCCTTAGCCACAGCCAACTCTTGCGCAGTTTTCTCTGCATCCAGTTTTGCTTTTAGATCCTGTATCTCCGCCTCTTTCTTTGCGGCACTTTTTTGTAGCTCATTGGCAATTTGCTCCTTCGCCAACGCCACCGCGCTAAGCTTTTCTTTCTCGGCCAAAGCCAAGCGTTCGTGGAGCTGATCTTCAAACTCTGTGTCGCGAACCTGTTTTAATATATCGGCGTAACCAGCTTCATCGATTTTGAAAGCTTTTTTACAGTGTGGGCAGTTGATTTCGTGCATTAAGGTTTATCCTGTTGATTGTTGCTGGGCTCAGGCCTGTGAGCCTTTCTTAGAAACCGTTTACGGTCAAAGAGGTATTCTATGTGCTTTCATGAAACCAAAACTCAATTTCATCGGTTTCAACCTCAAAAAATGCAGAATGCTCCACATTAGCAGGCACGTGATACCACTCCCCCACCCCAATGGTTTGGGTTTTACCTGCCATTGTAAGAGTTAACTCCCCTTTTGTAATAACACCATGATTTTCAGTGTCATGTGTGTGCGCAGGGATTCTTGTACCGGCGGGATAGGACGCAAATAACACATCACTGCCTTTTGCCTCTAGTTTATAGGCATCGAAGCGGCCATCGAAGAGCGGTAATTCTTTTATTTTCTTTGGGTAACTTCCAGACATTGTTATTCTCCTATGAACACATACTTAGCAAACCCAATCGGAACGCCCTGCTCTAGGCTTTATTTTGCCGCAGGCTTTTTCTTTCTATCGATCAAAACATCCTGTTGCCATTTGCTAGGTTTTTTGTCGGTGCGATGTATACACCCCACCCAGCAGCATGGTCGCTTTTTTCCTTCTAAAAGCTCTTCGGTAGCTCGGCCTATTCGTTTGACTCTAGTTTTCTCTTGCTTGGCATCTTCAATCCAACAAATAAACTCGTTACGGCCAATTGGCGACAAGGCTTGCCAAGTATCAACAAGGTTTTCTTCTGTTAATGCTGCCGACAAATCATCGGGCAATTCATGGACTAGGCCTCCGGAAGGTTTTGGGTTCATAACTTGTCATCTGTTTACTGTTGCTCAGAGTTGACGGTCGGAATACAGAACGCCTGCGCTCAAGTGCATTTGAGGCGACAGGCACTTTTTCGAAAAAAATGCGTGGCAGGTCAAAGACCACCTGCAGAGACTTTTTGGCCCACAGCTTAGACCTTCCACGGCTATGCAACATTTGTTGCGCCCCCTCTTAGCCGCTGCGACTCGTAATACTCCTCAGCAGCAATGGTCTCTTTAAACTCTGCCTCCAAACCCGCGATCTTTACGACAGCATTCTTTACTTGACTCAGATTAACCCTAAAGAACTCTTTTCTCTGATTCACCTGATTGACGCGTTCATCATTGAACTCCCTGTGCAGCGCTGCCTCAAGGGCCGGAGCATCATCAACGTAGATCATCGCGTGGACATCAAATGAAAACGGAACGCTAGCATCTCCAAGCTCTTTTACTCGATCCAAAGGGTCAAGACGACGAGTGAGGCCAATTTTGTACACATCTTTCCCAAATGAACCTAGATTGCTGATTACGTAAACATGCCCCTTGCGCGTTTGCTCGGCCATGCTCTTAGCACGTTGTTCCTTTGCTTCTGCTTCCGCAAGCTGTTGCTCAAGCGCAGCAATTCGTGCCTCGGCTGCCGCTCGTTCTTCATCTGTAATCGATTGCAGCTCCTGCCGAGCCTTATCTAAAAGGTCTCGGTACATTTTTTCTTCTTTTTCCGCATCCGCGACCGCGCGCTCGTACTCTTTGATTGCACGTTGCTCCTCGCGAATTTGTTCCCTAATAGCACGCTGCTCTTCAACTTCTTCCTGCTTCTTTAGTGTGAATTGAAATTGAAGGCGGCACTCTTCAAACTTAAGTTTTACGTAATCGATGTCGAAACCACACGCAAACGAAGCAGCTGACTTTTCAAGTGAATTCGCTAACTTCTCAATTCTTTCCAAAGTTGCAGGGAAGGTGCTCGGTTTGACTCGACCAATCAATTTATCACACTCAATATTAAAGGCGGTCAGCATAAGTTTTGACTGCCCTCCTAAGATTTTCTTGTTGGTCGAAGGATCATCCGAAACAGTAGTCGTTGCTGGAAAATGGACAGCAGATTTGTCCGAAATCATTCGCCGTTGGCTTTCCCGAACCAATTTAATTTCTTCAACGAATCGATCCGCTGTTTCGTACAAGTACTCAGGCATTTCGAAATGCCCATGATCGACGAATCCTTCAATCCGTGTATAGAGATCCAACTTGGTCATGAGTTCGTGTAGTAATGACTCCTGGCTGCCGCGCTTCGTCTCTAGTTGCTGTATCACCTGGTTGATAGAAGCTGACTGCTGCATCTGTGAGCGCACGGATTCTGATAACTCCTGCTCACGACTACGCAACGCCTGCAGATCTTTTGTTTCAGCGTCAAGTTGCTGATGCATATTTGTTACCGCCTGAAGTTTTGCTTCAGCTTCTATAATGTCCTTGTGTCTAGTATCGAGCGCCTCCGAAAGTGTTCGAAATTCGTCTATTTTCTTGTTCGCACGAAAGCGCGCGAAGAAATAAGCAATGAGGACACTCAGTAGGTAGATAGCGACAAAAACAGCGAGGAATTTGGGATGGAGTTCCATTTTCAATTTATCTCCGACCGGACGAAATCGGCTCTAAGGGCAACTCTTTCCTTAACTCGAATCTCGTATAGTTTCTTTTCGTGTTCTTTCGCGGCCTTTCGAAGTGCTTTCTGCCCGGCAATAGAAGCACGCTCAGCGGTCTTGAGTTCTCGTTCAAGCTCCCGTTCACGAGCAAGCAATTCGCGTTGTCGGCGCTTGCGATCTTGCTCGGCCTGTCTAGCCGCACGCCTTTGAGCCTTATCGATTGCTTTGACAATTTTAACGGCAGTTCGTAGTCCGCTTGATCTCCGCGCCATGTTCTCCCCTAGTACTGCGATTGCTTATAATTTTTAGGCCTCGCTGAACCTACCATTACTGACCTGTCTCCCAACGAATCAAACACCGTCGGAACGTAGTGACGTCCGCGTGCTTTGACTTGTTACATTTCAACTGTTCCACGACTTGATAGCGTCACAAACTATGGTCATATTTTCATTCATATCTAAAACCCCTGCTAAGTTCGACATTGTCATATGAGGAGCTAACTTTTCTGCGAGCAAAGGTTTCTTAGCACTATATCTGGTACCTTCACCTGCAGACATTTTGTCTAGGTGCTCAAAAAATGATTCATACCTTTCGACTTGTCCAGAGTTTTCAACGCCAAAAACAATGTCTACAACACACTCTGGAATGTAATTTTCTATTTCCTTTCCCTTTGTAATCCAGCAGTGTGCATCCATCGCGACAAACTCTTCTCTAATTCTTTGTTTTGTTGCATTTATTGGTATTTGCTGTGTGCGCTTGTCACTGTCTATCAACATTATAGAGTTTCGATTAGTATTCAAAATAGATATGCCAGAATTAACATCTTCAGGTGCTTCTGCATTAAGATGAGAAAGCAGCCTGCCGCCATAGAATATTATTTGGTAATGAGTGCCTTCCTTCAATTCTCCGCGACTCCATAAGTTAATCCACTGATTTAAATAAATCCTATCCGACGGCCCTTCAACCCAAATAATACCGTTAGCCTGTAATAGATCACTGGCTCTAACGTCAAGATCATCTAGAATACCGTTATTTTCGATATAGGTATTTACCGTAGTGCAAGTTGCTACAGAGTCAACATGTGTAACATGAATTATTTGAGCGTCACTTTGCTTGCTGAATTGATCAATTAACACATTTGAATGCGTTGTTAGGAAATAAGTAAAGTCATGTATTGTTGCAGAATTGTAGATGTAGTCATTTAGACGTCTTAATAACGCAGGGTGTATATTGTTTTCTAACTCTTCAAAACCGAATACATATTGATTTAATGGCTTCCCTTCAAGGCGAGGAACCAATATCAGACATGCAAGAACAGACATTATAGTTTTCAATCCACTGCCTGATTGCGAGAGTGCTATACGACCTTTAAACTCTTCCTCCAAATATATTTCCCAATTATTGTCTTCATGCAGTTGACAAACTATGTCAGTAAATACTGCATCGTGGGCAAATATTGAGTTGAGAGCATCGAGAATAGTTTTTTCAACTAAATCACTCGGTAAGCTAGATTTGTTTATAAAGTTCTGGATTGCATTTGTTAGGCCGCTGCCATTATTTCCTATAGTGATATTCAGTGGTTCTGATAATTCTGGCAGGATATCTCTTTCAGCTAGAAGCCGCCTAAACGTTTTACCTTCAAGAGGAATAGACATTCGGTTTGGAAGTGCTAGCGTATAGTCGCCAGTATTTTTTAAAGGAGGATTAATCCCTTCATCATTACAATCTACTAGTGCTGCATTATTGTTTGCATTACCAGTCTTAGTCCACTTAAGAGTTCGGCCAATAAAGTTTTGTCCGTAGGTTCCGTGATTTCCCCCTATAACACCACCGCTAGTATTAGAACGAAATACTTGGCTTGTGACATTCTCTGTAATCTCTGCCTCAAATATTATCTGGGGACGTTGGTTCTCTCTCCAAGTCGATCTTTCGACTTCATAATTCTTAGTAACTACTATTTCAATTAAATCTAGTAATGACGATTTCCCAGCGTTATTTCTTCCTATGATTAAGTTGACGCGACGAATGGTATCAAAACCTGTTTCTTCCTTAAAACACTTATAGTTCTTTGCTCTAATCGCAAAATCGTACATGCTTTTCCTTCTCTTGAAATGTAACGTCTATATTCTGGCGCCAATGTGAATTGGCACGGTGGTTGCTCACGCAAGCGCCTTGAAAATTTAACTTGGTCGCTCAGAAACAGATTATTAGGCATATTCTAAGGCTCAATAATTCGAAACCTTCCGACAGGTTGAGCCATGATGTCTCTGGCGATGTTCTCATCGGAAGTTGAGAACGGAAACTTTTCTCCAATTTCGGATGCAGAAATACCTTGCGAAATCCAAAGAGCCAACTGAGATTGCACAGTTAAATCAATCTCAGGATTTGCCTCTTGGTACCTTGCAATTTTCAATGCGATTCCCGAGAGGTTGTCTGGAACATTAGAAACGAAGAAACTATCGGAATACGCGGGATTTTCCTTATCAAAGTCGGCACAGTATGCCGTTAGTAGCACATATATTTTTTCTTCAGGCTCGATTACAATAAAATTGTTGGTACCATCATTATAGTAACCACCGCCTGCATTATAGATTCTTACAGCGATCATATTCTGCCTAGAACCGCCACCTTGATTTCCGAGAAACATGGGTCTTTTGAAACTAACGAAAACTCGAACCTCACTCTGAGTGAGATTTTCAAGCTGGCCCTCTATTGAGGCACCACTTGAACTTCCGTTTCCGTGCAATTCCACAAACTTCAGTCGTCCGGACTCCAGCTCGGTCGCTAAATCTGTAATATCCTGAGCGAAAGCAGGCTGATAAAACATCAAAAATAACCAACTCCATAGGATAGCTTTCATTTTTCCTCCGTCTGGGGATAGTACATCCCTTTGCCTAACGCCTGAGTTCAGCGGCGTTTGAGGCGACGCATGCTTTTGCGAAAGCAAAA
>OJGX01000515.1_pt1 | contig 18661 bp, 14 predicted proteins | sample 1594661 | NCBI WGS metagenome assembly OJGX01 (sample SAMN05416839, study PRJEB24817) | seawater metagenome | isolation source: Sea water | place: Canada:Atlantic | collected 2013-07 | reverse complement strand
ATGCCTAGTCTCGTGGGCTCGGAGATGTGTATAAGAGACAGAGGAAGGAGATTTATAATGTTGCATATTGATTTAAGCCGGTTAAATGAAGCTTTTGCAGAACGGTGTGAACAAATTTTTCAACGCAAGATGGATGAGTCAGGTGGAAAAAGGTGCATTATAACTTCTACCATGTTTGATGGCATTGATTTAACAAGTAAATCTGTTGACGCGCAAATCGTACTTAACTTATTTGCAAACATGTCTTGCCCACTTTCTTGCTTCCGATTTGCAGCATCTCTATACCCATACCAATATCCAGCATGGCCAGTCGTATCTTCTGAGTTGTCACACGCTTATATGTTCGAAGCCATAGAAGTTGCACTGAACCTTGGGTATGACAAAAAAGCAGTGATGATTCTTAATGAATTTCAAAGTACCCAAGAATTTCTTTCGATTATGCAGATTGCCAACGAAATGCTACAAAGAGTGTCTTTCGCTTCAGCAGTTTGCAGTGAGGTGGTTGAATTTATTGAGCAATATAAAGCGGTAAAACACTGTAACGATAGAGGGTACTGGCAATGAAAACTACCCTTACCAAGCTGGAAATTGCTGCCGGCGAACTTGGCTTTAGATATAACGACTATGACAAATTAATTAGCTACCTAGCTAACATTTTACTTAATGCCAATCGGACCGGTATTTTATTGAACTGTATTTCTGTAAGTGTCATCTCTGAACTACTACGAAGTACTGTTAATATAACATTGAACTCAAAAAATGTTTGGGATTACACGAATCGAGAAAAAAATATAGTTCAAGATATTGCTGACATTTTAAAGGTTCAAACAATTGAGAAAGCCAAATGTTCAATAGTTAAGAAAGAGGCTAGCTATTGTATTGAGCCAGTTTGTCAAAGTGCAATTTATGCATTTCAAATAGCATTAAAGAATTCATTAAGCAATATCCCAGTTAAAGAATTATACGCACAATGGCAAAAGCAAGGTTGGGATGTTGGTGCTGGGAGGAATTGGCCTCACCAAGATTTAATAGATTGGTTGCGTATCAAAGATATTACGCTGAATCTTCCGAACTCTCACTTCCAACCAACTCGTCTTAAGCAAGTTTTTAGTTTACTTAACGATTTAATAAGCGATCCTGAAATATCAAGTTTACCTAAACAGCGGTTAAAAAAGCGGCTTGAAAAAGAAATTACCATCTACTGTAATCAACGAATTGAGAACAGTAAGAGTGAAGTTCAAAATAAATGGATTGATTTAAAGTTTGATAATGTGGATGTAAATTACTTTGGTCGGATTCCTGCGATCTTCCGTGATCCACCTTACGTTTATGTCAAATTAATCAGCCCAGTAGTGTCTAAAATAGGTGCAGCAGATAACTCAATGCGATTCAAGCCAACAGACATTGGTGTTGTAGTATGCTTGGAATCGAGAGCAAGCGATAAATTTGCACTATATGTCGAAACAGAAGTTAGAAATTTTCTTAAAGAAATATGCATTATACCTATTGCTCAAAAATTAGATTATTTTGATGTTGAATTAGCTACTTTGGTTAAACTAACAATCGCATTCATAACATCGCACCCAGACATTAAAACTCGTATAAGAGCTATTAATGCAACCAGTATATATTGAGTAGTCCAGAGTGAGGTAGGAGAGTCTTGCTCTATCTCGCTTTGGGGCACAAAGCCTGACGGATCCCCACTTCATTATTTAAATAAAGCATCCGCATAAGCCTTTAATCCACCCAGCCCCAAAGCTATATCAGCTACATTAAATTTATATTGTGGTCGACCCAATAATTCCTTACCTAATCTAAAATATGACAGCACCCGACGACATTTAATTGTATTGGCTTGAAAGTCTTTATAATAACCTTTTATATAAGCCATTTTGCCAACGAGTATTAAGGTGAATTGGGTAAGCATTGCAATCATGAGCAATATTTCTACACGCTTAATACTTGTTGTGCGGCAATAATTTAAGGCTAAACCATACCGTTCATTTTTAGTATCTCTAAAGCCTTCTTCGATTTGCATCCGCTGATTATACAAATTAACAATACGCTCTGCATCCCATTCTGATACGGGTAAGTTGCTCACAAGTAGCCATGGCTCACGTCCTCCCTTTGCATGTTCTAATGATATTTTTGCTCTACTCTTTTTACCTTTTAATGTTTTAGCGCTTCTACCTTGAGCTTTCTTTTTATAAAGTACGGCGTTGCAAGCATGCTTTTGTTTGACACCCAAAAAGCACATACCCAAATGTTCTTTCTGATTTACTTTTGCTTGAGAAAATAACTCATAAGCACTTAACCACTCTCCATGAGTTTGAAGCTTAACTACCCCGCGTAGTCGTCCAAGCCAAAACCATCCTTTTGTTTCAACTTCTTTAAACCAAGGCACTCTATAGCCTGCATCTGTTGATATTATTGGTGTAATGCCATTAGGCATCACGGAAGCTAATTTATTTAAAAAGTCTTTGTGTGCACCAACAGTACCTAACTGTTTTTCAGGATATATTTCTTCATAAATGGTAAATGCTCTGCCACCTATTGGAATAACCGCACGTAAAATCTGTTTATCTAATCTATTGACCGGAGACCAATCAATAATGATTAGGGGGTATTTAATATTTTTAAGGAGCGTTTGGGCGATGAAGCTATAAACAGCAATACGCTCACTATGTAGATGACTGTTACCTAGTAATCGACAAACACGTTTTATACTGTGCTTTACCTTGGTTTTAGTGTTTTTTATCCCTCTACCTAACCCTGTAAGAGTCAATGTTTCATCAGTGCTTAGCGCATCGCTACAATCTAAGACAGTTCTTAGTCGACGCTTATCATTGATGGCATTAAAAGAAGACATTTTAAAAAAGGTGTGTAACATAGTTGAAGTATTCATGAATGTTGGCCGTTATTGGGTTTTGGTCGATTTAATGATCGCCAATTTTCATGAGTACATCTAGTCTATTTTTATTATCTCTTTGATTTTTAATTATAAGTTATGGGGATTCGTCAGACCCAGAGGGGCGTTGCACGCCAAACGCCCCTCTGGACTCCCCATGGCGCCCAACACAGCAAAACACTCCAACAGAATTTAGGCACGAAGTTTATACCTGCCGAAAATCATCCCTTCACGCGGCAGTCTACGCCATCCATGGCTCCGATAAACATCACACTTTTCTAAATTCAGTTTCCGTTGCTGTGATGGGATCTAGTGATCGTTGAAATTTCATTTTCTAAATTAACGAATTGAGAGCTATGAAAGATGAAACAACCACCAAGTCTGCTTCATTAAACGCCGGAATGGTGACCAATATTCACGTATCACTGGCATGGATGCCAGTGAAAGCGCTGTAGTACATGGATGTACGTTCAGCGCTGGTACGTCGAAAAATATTGAACAGCGTGAAGGAAACACGTTTAATGTAGCAGCGCCGAGGGAGTCCAGAGCGAGGTCGGCGTCAGCCTCCCTTTGGGTGCAGTCGGCACCCCGACGCCAAACAGGTAAACAAGCTCCAAGTCGTTAAATTAGAGTGAGTGTCCGTCTAATTAGTCTTTTTTGTCATACACGGATGAATTTTCAAACGCTATTATCTCAAAGTAATATTTATAATAAAGATAACTATTAATAAGCAATAAAAAACCCGCATTCTCTTATAGAGAGTGCGGGTTTTTATTAAGAAAAACAGTTTGCAATCAAAAGCTGATTACCAACCCGTTTTCTCTTTAAGTGCTACACCGATATCCGCTAAAGAACGAACTGTTTTAACACCAGCCGCTTCTAATGCTGCGAATTTCTCATCAGCTGTACCTTTACCACCAGCGATAATTGCGCCAGCGTGACCCATACGCTTACCTTCTGGTGCAGTAACACCAGCAATGTAAGATACAACAGGTTTAGTAACGTTTGCTTTGATGTATTCTGCAGCTTCTTCTTCAGCTGTACCACCAATTTCACCAATCATTACGATTGCTTCAGTTTGTGGATCGTTTTGGAACATTTCCAATACGTCGATGAAGTTAGTACCAGGGATAGGGTCACCACCAATACCTACACAAGTAGATTGGCCAAAACCAGCATCTGTAGTTTGTTTAACGGCTTCGTACGTAAGTGTACCAGAACGTGAAACAATACCTACTTTACCAGGCTTGTGAATGTGACCAGGCATGATACCAATCTTAGTTTCGCCAGGAGTAATAACACCTGGGCAGTTAGGACCGATCATACGAACGCCAGATTGATCAAGCTTAGCTTTAACGTCAACCATATCTAAAGTTGGGATACCTTCAGTGATAGTAACGATAAGCTCGATGCCTGCATCAATAGCTTCTAAAATTGCATCTTTACAGAAAGGAGCAGGAACATAGATAACTGTAGCTGTTGCGCCAGTTGCTTCTACTGCATCACGTACTGTGTTGAATACTGGAAGGCCTAAGTGCGTTTGACCGCCTTTACCTGGGCTTACGCCACCTACCATTTGTGTACCATACTCAAGTGCTTGCTCTGAGTGGAATGTACCTTGACCACCAGTGAAACCTTGACAGATTACTTTAGTATCTTTGTTAATTAAGACAGACATTATTTGCCCTCCGCAGCTGCTACAACTTTAGTTGCTGCATCAGATAATGATTCGGCAGCAATGATATCTAAGCCAGAGTTTTTAAGAACTTCACGACCTAATTCAGCATTAGTACCTTCTAAACGTACAACTACTGGTACTTTAACGCCAACTTCTTTAACTGCGCCAATAATACCTTCAGCAATCATGTCACAACGTACGATACCGCCAAAGATGTTAACTAAAACAGCTTTAACGTTGTCGTCAGAAAGGATGATTTTGAATGCTTCAGAAACACGTTCTTTAGTCGCCCCGCCGCCAACATCAAGGAAGTTAGCTGGCTTGCCGCCGTGTAAATTAACGATATCCATTGTACCCATTGCTAGGCCGGCACCGTTAACCATACAACCAACGTTGCCATCTAAAGCTACGTAGTTTAATTCAAAACGTGCTGCATGTGCTTCACGCTCATCTTCTTGAGATGGATCGTGGAACGCGCGCATTTTAGGTTGACGGTATAAAGCATTACCATCGATACCAATTTTGCCGTCTAAACAATGAAGGTTACCTTCGTCAGTAATAACTAACGGGTTGATTTCTAATAATGCGAAATCGAAATCTTCAAACATTTGTGCAAGACCTAAGAAGATCTTAACAAATTGCTTCATTTGCGTTGGGTTTAAACCTAACTTGAAGCCTAATTCACGTGCTTGGTAAGGTTGTGCGCCAACAAGTGGATCGATTTCAGCTTGGTGAATTAACTCAGGAGTCTCTTCAGCAATCTTCTCGATGTCAACACCGCCTTCAGTAGAAGCCATAAATACAACTCTACGGCTTGCACGGTCAACAACAGCACCAAGGTATAATTCGTTCGCGATATCAGTACAGCTTTCTACTAAAATTTTAGCAACAGGCTGACCGTTTTCGTCTGTTTGGTAAGTAACTAAGTTTTTACCTAACCAGTTTTGTGCGAAGTCTTTAATCTCTTCTTTTGATTTAACTAGCTTTACACCGCCAGCTTTACCACGTCCACCTGCGTGAACTTGAGTTTTAACAACCCACATATCGCCGCCAATTTTGTCGGCAGCTTCGGCAGCTTCTTGAGCGGTATCGCAAGCGAAACCTTCAGAAACTGGTAAACCATATTCAGCGAATAATTGTTTCGCTTGATACTCATGCAAATTCATGGTGTTTTATCCATTTATCTGTAGATGAAAATGACAATAATATTATAGCTATTGCCATCGAAAAAAGTCGACCGATTATAGTATAAAAGCTCTAAAGAACATAGTCCTTAGAGCCTAAGACTATAGTCTAAATCGAACAAAATAATTTAGTACTATATACTAGATGCTTAACTATATATTTAGTAACAAGCGTGTTGGATCTTCCAACAACTCTTTAATCGTTACTAAGAACCCTACAGATTCTTTACCATCAATTAAACGATGATCATAAGAAAGTGCTAGGTACATCATAGGTAATATTTCAACTTTTCCATCAACAGCCATTGGGCGGTCTTGGATTTTATGCATTCCTAAAATTGCCGCTTGTGGCAAGTTTAAAATTGGTGTTGAAATTAATGAACCAAAAACGCCGCCGTTGGTAATTGTAAAGTTACCACCTTGCATCTCGTCCATGGTTAATTTTCCGTCACGACCTTTAATTGCTAAAGCACGAATACCGTTTTCGATACCTGCCATGCTTAATTGATCAGCATCACGTAATACCGGTGTAACTAAACCACGAGGAGTAGATACAGCAATAGATACGTCGAAAAAGTTATGATAAACAATATCATCACCGTCAATTGACGCATTAACTGCAGGGTAGCGTTTAAGTGCTTCTGTGACTGCTTTAACGTAAAACGACATGAAACCTAAACGAGTATCATGAGTTTTTTCGAATACGTCTTTGTATTGAGCACGAAGATCCATGATTGGCTTCATGTTAACTTCGTTAAACGTAGTTAACATCGCCGTAGAATTTTTAGCTTCTAATAAACGTGTCGCTATTGTTTTACGCAAACGTGTCATAGGTACACGTTTTTGTGTACGCTCACCTAATGCTGCAGAAGCTTGTGCTGCTGGCGCAGGCGCCGCGGCTTTTGCAGGAGCTGCTTTTGGCTTATTGGCTGCAGCTTCTACGTCTTCTTTAGAAATACGACCTCCTTTGCCAGTACCTACAACATCATTTGCTGTAAGGCCCTTTTCTGTCATTAAGCGACGTACTGAAGGACTAGCGAGCTCGTCAGAACTAATGGCTTCTTCTGCTGAGGCAGCAGGTGCTGCACTTGCTGTTGCACCAGCACTAAGCTCACCAATTTTTTGGTCGCCTAATACTGTATCGCCTTCTGCATGAATAATTTTACCAATTACGCCATCAGCTTGTGCTACAACTTCTAAAACTACTTTATCAGTTTCAATGTCGACTAAGTTTTGGTCAACTGATACCGTGTCGCCTTCAGCAACATGCCATGTCGCAATAGTTGCATCAGCAACTGACTCAGGCAATACAGGTACAACAATATCAATAACTTTAACGTCGCCAGCAGGAGCTTTCGAAGCAGATTTGCTTTCTTTAGCTGTGGCTTCTTTTTTAGCTTCAGGAGCAGCTGCTTCAGCTTCACCTTCAGATAAAATAGCAATTACTTGCTCGCCAAGTACCGTAGCACCTTCAGCTTGTGATATATCTGTGATTACGCCATCTGATGTTGCTGGTACTTCAAGTACCACTTTATCAGTTTCAATATCAACTAATACTTGATCACGAGATACTTTATCACCTACTTGTACGTGCCAAGTCGCTATTGTTGCATCTGCAACTGATTCAGGTAAAACGGGAACCTTAATTTCGGTTGTCATTTATAATATTCCTTACACACTCTTAATTAATCTCTTTATAAAAAAGAGGGTCTATTCTACATTAAGCGCGTCATGAACTAGCGCCTGTTGCTCTTTAACATGAACTGACATATAACCTACAGCCGGTGCTGCCGAAGCATTACGTCCTGCATATGTCAAATTAGTACCTGCCGGTATAGCCGCTCTAAAATGATGCTGAGAACAATACCAAGCACCCTGGTTTTGCGGTTCTTCCTGACACCAAACGAATTGCTTAACATGCTGATATTTTGCAATTTCAGCTTTTAGCTCATCTTCTGGGAATGGATATAATTGCTCAATACGAATGATAGCCACATTGGTTTGCTCATTCTTACGACGTTGATCAAGTAGTTCGTAGTAAACTTTACCACTACAAAATACTACGCGCTCAACTTTATCAGCATCTAATTCATCAACTTCACCAATAACATTATGGAATACACCCGTAGAAAGTTCTTCTAATGATGATACCGCCATTGGGTGACGCAACAATGATTTAGGTGACATAACAACCAGAGGACGACGCATAGGACGTACAACTTGACGACGAAGCATGTTAAATACTTGCGCAGGTGTTGATGGCACACAAACTTGCATGTTGTGGTCAGCACAAAGCTGTAAAAATCGTTCTAAGCGAGCAGATGAATGCTCAGGTCCTTGACCTTCATAACCATGTGGTAACAACATAGTTAAGCCGCATAAGCGACCCCACTTTTGTTCACCTGAACTAATGAACTGGTCAAAAACAACCTGTGCACAGTTAGCGAAATCACCAAATTGTGCTTCCCAAATAGTTAAACCACTTGGCTCTGCTGTTGTGTAGCCATATTCAAAAGCTAATACTGAAACTTCAGATAACACTGAGTCATGTACATCAAAAGGACCTTGCCCTTCACGAACATTTTGTAATGGCAAGTAACGACTTGCATCATCTTGACCATGTAATACAGCATGACGGTGGAAGAATGTACCACGACCTGAGTCTTGACCAGTAATGCGAACGCGTTTCCCAAGGTCAACAATAGAAGCGTAAGCTAAGTTTTCCGCCATACCCCAATCGAGTAATTTCTCGCCTGAAGCCATTTTCACACGATCATCGTAAATTTTCTTTACGCGATTGTGAACTTTATGTTCAGCTGGAATAGTAGAGATTTTCTCGGCAAGTTCTTTCAACTTTTCAAGTGAAATTTCTTTATCGTAATCGTCATTCCACTCGTGACCAAGATATGGAGACCAATCTACTGAATGCTCAGTCATCGGACGCCATTGTTCAACCGTACATTGACCTTCATCAAGCAACTTACGGTAATAAGCGGTTAATTCATCTGTCTTGGTTTTATCAAGCGAGCCTTCAGCATTTAACTTGTCAGCATAAAGTTGACGAGGCGTTGGGTGCTTTTTAACTTTTTTGTACATAAGTGGCTGTGTAGCACTAGGCTCATCAGCTTCGTTATGTCCGTGACGTCGGTAACAAACAAGATCAATCACTACGTCGCGTTTAAATTCGTTACGGTAATCTAATGCGATTTGAGTCGCTAAGATAACCGCTTCAGGATCATCACCGTTAACATGAAGAATTGGTGCAGAAACCATTTTTGCAACTTCAGTACAATATTCGCCGCTGCGTGTATCTTCTGAGTTTGACGTGGTAAAACCAACTTGGTTATTTACTACAATACGAATAGTGCCGCCGACTTTAAAAGCGCGCGCTTGTGACATATTGAAAGTTTCTTGCACTACACCTTGACCAGCAATTGCCGAGTCACCATGAATAGTAATAGGCAATACTAAATCGCCTTCATTACAGTCACGTCGGTCTAGTCGTGCTCTCACACTACCAATAACCACAGGGTTAACAATTTCTAAATGCGATGGGTTAAAGGCTAATGCTAAATGAACATTGCCACCCGGAGTAACGAAGTCTGACGAATAGCCTTGATGATATTTAACATCACCAGAAGATAAAATTTCGTCATGTTTGCCGCCAAACTCATCAAATAACTTAGATGGATTTTTACCCATCACGTTAACTAACACATTTAAACGACCACGGTGAGCCATACCAATAACAACTTCTTTAGCACCTTGCGTTCCGGCGCGAGTAATAAGTTGTTTCAACATTGGCACTAATGCATCACCACCTTCAAGAGAAAAACGTTTAGCACCTGGGAATTTAGCACCTAGGTATTTTTCAAGTCCATCAGCCGCAACTAAGTCTTTGAAAATTTCTTGTTTCTCTTCAGCAGTTAAAACAGCTTGTGACTGCACTGACTCTAAGCGTTGTTGTAACCAACGTTTTTCATCTGTACTGTTGATATGCATATATTCAGCACCAATAGAACCACAATAAGTAGTTTTAAGAGCTTTATATAAGTCTCCAAGTTTCATCGAGTCTTGGCCTATAGCCAATGAACCAATGTTAAACTCACGATCAAAATCGTTTTCTGATAGATCATGATGAGATAATTGCAAATCACGTACTTTGTCACGTTGCCATAACCCTAAAGGGTCTAGGTTAGCATTTTGATGTCCGCGAAAACGAAAAGCATTAATAAGCTGTAAAACTTTAACTTGCTTAGCGTCACTGCCACCCGAAACAACTACAGTCTTTTGTGTTTGCTGGGCTAGGTCTTTAAATTCATTGCGGATTTCAGAATGCCGATATTCAACGTCAGCACCTTCAATTTTAGGAAGTTGTTGGAATATAGCTCGCCATTCTGCTGTAACAGATTGTGAGTTATCCAGATAAGATTCGTATAATTCTTCAATATAAGCAGCGTTTGCACCACTTAAATGGGAAGACTCTATCCAAGCCTTCATAGCACCTTCGGGCATTGCCTGTTCCTTTATGGGATAAAAGCAATCAAAAGATATGGCTAAAATAAATTATCCGAGCACACAATACTGCGTACTCGGACGTTTAAATTAAACCGCTCTGGTAAGCAACATTGACTTTATATGGCCAATGGCTTTTGTTGGGTTTAATCCTTTCGGACAAACATCAACACAGTTCATGATACCATGACAACGGAATACGCTGTAGGCATCTTGTAAATCATCTAAACGTTCTTCGGTTGCAGTATCACGGCTATCGATAAGGAAACGATAAGCATGTAATAAACCTGCTGGCCCAATAAATTTATCAGGATTCCACCAAAAAGAAGGACAAGATGTTGAACAACAAGCACATAGTATACATTCGTATAAACCATCTAGTTTTTCACGTTCTTCGATAGTTTGTAAATGCTCACGTGCAGGTTGCTCTTTACCGTCATTAATCAGGTAAGGTCTGATTTTTTCATATTGATTGTAGAACTGTGTCATATCAATAATCAAATCACGTACTACTGGCAAGCCTGGTAATGGACGTAACACAATTTTATTTGCTGGAACAGCAGATAAAGGCGTGATACAAGCCAAACCGTTTTTACCATTCATGTTCAACCCGTCAGAGCCACAAACACCTTCACGACATGAACGACGGAAAGATAATGTAGGATCTTCCTCTTTCAACATAATTAATGCATCTAGCACCATCATGTCTGAACCATCAGGTATTTCTAGTTCATAGTCCTTCATGTAAGGCGCATTGTCTACATCAGGGTTATAACGGTAAATTGAAAATATCTGTTTCATCAAATTATTCCTTAGTAAACACGAGCTTTAGGTGGGAAAGCTTCACGATGAACTGGTACCATGTTTACATCGCGCTTAGACATATCTTGTGTCTCAGGAGTGTAAATTGAATGACATAACCAATTTTCATCATCTCTATCCTGGAAATCTTCACGTGCATGTGCACCACGAGATTCCGTTCTAAAGTTCGCCGCTTTAGCTGTACTAAAGGCCGTTTCCATTAAGTTGTCTAGCTCTAAACATTCAATACGTTGAGTATTAAAATCTGAAGACTTATCACTTAAATGAGCCGTTTGTAAACGTTCGCGAATTTCTGTTAGCTCTTTCATACCCTGAGCCATCGCTTCGCCTTCACGGAAAACAGAGAAATTAAACTGCATACATTTCTGAAGATCTTTACGAATTTGAACAGGATCTTCACCAGATGTAGATGCTTCCCAACGATTAGTACGAGCTAATGAAGCTTCTAAATCAGATTCTGAGGCTTCTTTACCAAATTCTGTATCATTTAAGTAGGTACCTAAGAAGTTACCAGCGGCACGACCAAATACAACTAAATCAAGTAATGAGTTGCCACCTAAGCGGTTTGCACCATGTACTGATACACAAGCTATTTCACCAACAGCGAATAAACCTTCAACAATACTTTCTTTACCCGTAGCTGGGTCGAAATGAATTGCTTGGCCATTCACATTACAAGGTACACCACCCATTTGGTAATGACATGTAGGAATAACTGGAATAGGCTCATCAGCAGGATCAACGTGTGCAAATGTTTTAGATAATTCACATACACCTGGTAAGCGTTTGTATAACGTTTCACGGCCTAAATGATCAAGCTTAAGTTTAATATGTGGACCATACGTTGGATGATCACAACCACGACCTTCACGTATTTCAGTCATCATAGAGCGAGCTACAACATCACGACCCGCTAAATCTTTAGCGTTAGGTGCGTAACGTTCCATGAAACGTTCGCCATCTTTGTTAAGAAGATAACCACCTTCACCACGACAACCTTCAGTTACTAATGTACCAGCACCTGCTATACCTGTAGGGTGGAACTGCCACATTTCCATGTCTTGCATTTGAATGCCAGCACGAAGCGACATACCAACACCATCACCCGTGTTAATGTGAGCATTAGTTGTTGAAGCGAATATACGACCAGCGCCACCGGTAGCAAGTACCGTTGCACGAGCTTTAAAGTAAACGACTTCACCAGTTTCAATACAAATTGCTGTACAACCTACAACGCCACCGTCACTGTTTTTAACTAAATCTAGTGCATACCATTCTGAGTAAACGTTCGTTTTATTTTTAACGTTTTGTTGGTATAAACAATGTAATAACGCATGACCTGTACGGTCAGCTGCAGCTGCGGTGCGAGCGGCTTGCTCACCACCAAAATTTTTAGATTGGCCGCCGAATGGACGTTGGTATATTTTACCTTCTTCCGTACGAGAGAAAGGTAAACCCATATTCTCAAGTTCGATAATTGATTCTGGGCCGGTTTTACACATGTATTCAATAGCGTCTTGGTCACCGATATAATCAGAGCCTTTTACGGTATCGTACATGTGTTGTTCCCAGTGATCTTCATGGGCATTACCCAAGGCAACAGTAATACCGCCCTGTGCTGATACCGTATGAGAACGAGTAGGAAAAACTTTTGAAATCAGAGCACAAGATTTGCCTGATTCAGAGATTGCTAGGGCAGCGCGCATACCTGCACCACCAGCGCCAATAACAATGGCGTCGAATTCACGAATTGGAACGCTCACTTACACACCCCACACAGTTAATAAGCCTGCTGCAAAGTATACAAGCAACAAAACAGAAAAGAAAAATTGTAAACCACCGCGTAGAAGCGCAGGTTTAATGTAATCAGAAAGTACTTGCCATACACCAATCCAAGCGTGAACTAACAACGCAACAATCGCTAAAATGGTAAATATTTTAGTGCAGATGCTACCAAAGAATGCTTGCCATACTTCAAATGTTACATCCGCAGTTGTAACGAAAAAGCCAACAAGATAAAAGGTATACAGTGCTAATATAATCGCACTAGCACGAAGAAGAATGAAATCATGTACGCCACTACGGCCTACTGTTGCTGCGTTATTTACCATAATCGAACTCCTACTACTACAGTAAGCACCAACCAAAGTGCAATGATAAGTTTAGCCGTAGCATTGCCTGACGCTAGCTCTTCAAAATGACCTAAATCCATAAGTAAATGACGAATACCGCCAAGTAAATGATAGATAAGAGCAGAAAGCGTACCAAGCATAATTATTTTGAAGAATAAGCCACTAAGTAATGATTCTACTTGAGCAAAACCTTCAGCAGAAGATAGAGATAAAGAAAGCGTCCACAATAAAATACCGATAGCAAATACCATGATTACACCTGATACTCGGTGCAATATTGAAGCATTAGCTGCTGCATGCATTTTAATTGTTGACAAATCTAGGTTTACAGGACGTTGTTTTTTCACGATTGTTGCCTAAGGAGCTCTTAGAGCTTTCAACTTATTTTTTTTACGTTATCTAACTTATTTTTCACAGTTAGGTAACCCCCTCTCCGATATAAATTAAATTTTTGCACTTAATTCATTTTAATTTATAAATATTAAAAATTAATGAATGCTAAAAAAAAAATTCAGATCGGCTTGATTATATAGGTGAAAATCATTAATTACAATTTTCTTCCTGACAAGTTTTCGCCCTTTTTGTCAGGAAAACGACTATTTAAACAGCATACGAAACAAAATATCCTAATGACATGTAACTTTAGTCTAAGAGATAAACAAACAAATTGACTTCTAGGGGGGGATCTGAAGTAGAATAGGGTTAGTTTAATATTCACAAAAATTGATTAAACATTTGGTTTTAGCAATTTTATAGATAAACAAAAATAATGGGGACGAAATATATGGCTGACTCAAAAGCCTCTCTTAGTATCGACGGTAATGTAGTTGCGGAATTACCAATTCTTAAAGGTAGCGCAGGTAACGACGTTATAGATATTCGTACACTTGGCAGTGCTGGCTATTTCACCTACGATCCAGGATTTTTAGCAACCGCGTCTTGTGAGTCTGCAATTACTTATATCGATGGTGATAAAGGTATTTTACAACATCGTGGCTACCCAATTGATAGCCTTGCTAAACAAGCTGATTACTTAGAAGTATGTTATATATTATTGAATGGCGAAGCACCAACCAAGAGCCAATATAATGAATTTACAGAAACTATTACTAACCATACGATGGTACATGAAAAATTAGTTCACTTTTTTCATGGTTTCTTACCAGATGCACATCCTATGGCAATGCTTTGTGGTGTTGTTGGCGCTATGTCTTCTTTTTACCACAGCGATTTAGACATTCACGCACCAGACCAACGTATGCGTAGTGCTCACCGTTTAATAGCTAAAATGCCTACAATTGCAGCAATGGCATACAAATACAGTATTGGACAACCTTTTGTTTACCCACGCAACGACTTAACTTATGCAGAAAACTTCTTGCATATGTTGTTCTCTGTACCAGCTGAAGAATACATTGTTAGCCCTACTGTTGCTCGTGCTATGGACCGCATTTTTACATTACACGCAGACCATGAGCAAAATGCTTCAACATCAACAGTACGTTTAGCAGGTTCTTCAGGCGCTAACCCTTATGCATGTATTGCCGCTGGTGTTGCATCACTTTGGGGCCCTGCTCATGGCGGCGCAAACGAAGCTTGTTTAACCATGCTTGAACAAATTGGTTCATTAGATCGTGTTGACGAATTTGTTGCTAAAGCAAAAGATAAGTCTGACCCGTTCCGTTTAATGGGCTTTGGACATCGTGTTTATAAAAACTTCGATCCTCGTGCAACGGTAATGCGTGAAACTTGTCATGAAGTTTTAACTGAACTAGGTATAAAAGATCCATTACTTGATGTGGCTATGGCACTTGAAAAAGTAGCTTTAGAAGACCCATACTTCATTGAGAAAAAACTCTACCCTAACGTAGATTTCTACTCAGGCATTATTCTTAAAGCCATTGGTATTCCAACTAACATGTTCACGGTAATTTTTGCCATGTCTCGTACTGTTGGCTGGGTTGCTCACTGGGATGAAATGTTAGGTCAAGAAGGGCAAAAGATTGGTCGTCCTCGTCAAAAATATACTGGCGAAATAGATCGTAAATTTGTGCCATTAAGTGAGAAGTAATTAACGTTAATTAATTGCTTATTATGAATCTCAAAAGGCAACCAAATGGTTGCCTTTTTTTTATTACAATGTATTAGAAACACCTATATTTAATAGCTAGACATATCAGGTTAACTTAATATATTTCTTATACAATTTCTGTACATTAGGGTTACAAACACGGTATTGTTACACTAATATTCTCCCTCATTATTTAAACGGTACTGCAACTTTGCTTAATCATATTTTAATTGTCGATGAAAGCCGCTTAGTGCGTGAGGCACTTGCTAAAATACTTTGTTCTTGTGGTATTACTAAAACCGCGATTGCGTGTATTGAAAATGCTGATGACGCATTAGAATATGCTCAATTCTCAGCAATTAGCTTAGTCATTTGTGCTGATAATTTAACGACAGATAACAGCTTAAATTTTCGCGATGAGTTAGTAAAAATATTAGATGTTGAGCAGTTACCAATTTTAATTCTTTCGAAAAAGCCCACAAAGGATCAGTCTCAAAACATCAATATTCCATCAGAAAATATAGTGGAATTAAATCATAGCATTACATTAGCCCCTCCTTTTAAAAGACACAGGGTAATTAATGCTTTATTTGAGTTAACGCAAGCCTCTGAATTTGCTAATTGTGACGAACGATCAAATACCGCTGACACACCTGATAAAATAGTAAATATCGAAAAAAATGCTCTGCAAGACCATAAACCTACAATATTGGTTGTTGATGATGAAAGCAGTAATATTGATGTTGCCGCCGGAAACCTCCGAAGCCTGTATCGTGTTATAGCGGCCAAATCAGGACAACATGCATTAAAAATAGTGGCTAATAATAATCATAATATTAGCCTTATTTTGTTAGATATTATGATGCCAGAAATGGATGGTTATCAAGTATGCAAGAGTCTGAAAAAATTAGAAAAAAGTGCAAATATTCCAATTATATTTCTAAGCGCTAAAGCACTGGTAGAAGATATAAAATATGGTTTTGATCTTGGTGCTGTTGACTACATAACAAAACCATTAAACGGTGATTTACTACGTGCACGAGTTGCTACCCATATTCGGCTACAACAGCAAAACCTAGCTTTAGCTGCACAAGTAACAACCCTTAAAGAAAATGCTAAACTACGTGAAGATATAGAAAAAATAACGCATCACGATTTAAAAGCGCCATTGAATAACATTTTATTTGAAACCTACCGTTTGACAGATAAAAGTGCTGCTAAATCGATAAACCGTGCGGTTAACAATGTGGTCAACATGGTGAATAACTCGCTTAATTTATATAAAATAGAGCAAGGTATTTACAGAGTTATGCCCCAGGTAACAAGCCTTAATGTATTAATTAATGACGCGATTAATGCTGTAACAACGGCTAGTGATGCTAAAAACATTACCTTTGAGTTAAATGGCTTTGATGTTGAACATAATATTTTGGCCGAGCCTTTACTTTGCTTGTCTATATTTAATAACCTAATTAAAAATGCGGTAGAAGCCTCACCGAGTAATAAAAATATTACTTTAGCACTAAGACAAAGCAACCACTTTATTACTTTTCAACTGACTAATTATGGCGTTATACCGGCTGAAATGCGCTCAACACTATTTGAGAAATACAGCAGTTCTAACCACAATACAGGCATTGGTTTAGGTACATATTCAGCCAAATTAATGACAGAAGCACAGCATGGGGAAATTCATTTTGAAATACTTAATGAAGAAAAAACCCAGTTTACCGTCAGCTTGCCGCTAGCATAGCGAACTAAACATAGCGGACTAAAGAAACCTCTATAATAAAATTTATATCGATATCCTAGCTTACCATTTTTATTTTCCGCTGCTTCAACGTCTATTTATTGACTAAATTAGGCGAATATACGAGCTAAAATAGTGCTTTCAAGTACGAAAATTAGTCATAATTACTTAGCTACTTAGATTAAAGTGTTAAATCTGATATCAAAACCGTATAAAAAACTATCAGATAGTTCCTTTATCCAGATTTATATAGAGCTAATAACAAGCTTCTATATAGATTTTTAACTTATTTAGCTAAATTTAGCCTTATTATCACAAATATTAAGCATCAATTATGCTGACCATTTTATATTTACAGTGCTTCCCTGCCGTAAAAAGCATAAATAAAAGCCAAATCCAGCGGTTTAAATCAGCTGAATTACTTAATTCTTATCACTGACTTAAATAACGAAAATAAACAATATAAATATCCATTTGGTCTACCTGAATTAAATCTCTTCTTTAATGATAAAATAGCGTTAAAAAAACTTAATGATTTACAGACATAGCTTTAGTTTAAGGTACTGCTATAATGCGCAGCGAATTTTCTCGTTAGTGGATAAATAATGTCTGATTATCAATTAAGGTTTGGCGGTATAGCTCGATTATATGGTAATAGCCAAAGTGAAGCACTTCAAAAGGCTCACTTTTGTGTTATAGGTATTGGTGGTGTTGGCTCTTGGGTTGCAGAGGCCTTTGCACGTAATGGTATAGGCCAGATAACCTTGATAGATCTTGATGATCTATGTATCACTAATATTAATCGACAAATACATGCGCTCACTAGTTCAGTTGGTCAAAGCAAAGTAGATGTAATGCGTGACAGAATTATGCAAATTAATCCTGAGTGTGTTGTTAATACTATTGAAGATTTTGTGACCCTAGAAAACATGGCTGAAATTATGTCAAATGGTTACGATTATGTTGTTGATGCCATTGACTCGGTAAATGTTAAGAGTGCGGTTATAGCCCATTGTAAGAGAAATAAAATCCCCCTTATTACTATTGGTGGTGCTGGTGGTCAAATTGATCCAAGCAAAATTGCCATTGCAGATTTAAGCCAAACATATCAAGATCCGCTATTAGCTAAAGTGCGAAATCAACTGAGAAGAGAGTACAATTTTCCTAGAAATGTTAAACGTAAATTCTCAATTGATGCCGTTTTTTCAACTGAGCAATTACGTTACCCTGATTCAACCGGAAATGTCTGCCACGCTAAACAAGCAACTGATGGCGCAATGCGATTAGATTGTAGTGGCGGCTTTGGCGCAGCAACACATGTTACCGCAAGTTTTGCTTTTTTCGCTGTAGGTCGAGCGATGGAGAAGTATTTAAAGAAAGCCTTTAACTAACATAGACTTGATAGTTAATAGCAGGCCATTAATTTATGCTTTGAGTAATAACTGCGACGTAATAGCTAGAACCTGACATATATTGCCTGTTCTAGCTCTCATTAACTAAGTGATATATTTTTTTTACAATAGCTGAAAGGCCATTCCCTCGAGATGGACTTAAATGCTGTATCAAGCCTAATTCTGAAAAATAATTACTCATATTAAAAG
>OJGX01000512.1_pt1 | contig 18689 bp, 10 predicted proteins | sample 1594661 | NCBI WGS metagenome assembly OJGX01 (sample SAMN05416839, study PRJEB24817) | seawater metagenome | isolation source: Sea water | place: Canada:Atlantic | collected 2013-07 | reverse complement strand
AAGGAGTCGTCGGCAGCGTCAGATGTGTATAAGAGACAGGCATGGATGCGCATTACAAACTTGGTCCCGATTCGATGATCCAAGCTGGGGTTCCCCAAGGAGCCTTCGTTGGTCCGACTATCATTCGTTCAGAGGTCTTTCCTGGAACCCAGCATACCTACTGGGTTTATGTTCCCGCACAGTATGATCCTCAGCACCCAAGCGCCTTGATGGTGTTCAATGATGGCCAAGCACTGAAAGCTGAACCAGGGGATGTTCAAGCTCACCGCGTCATCGACAATCTAATCTATCGCCGAGAGATTCCTGTCATGCTCGCTGTTTTCATAAATCCCGGACGTCGCCCAGACCAGCCCGAGCCGACGCCACGCAGCTGGGGGGACCGGAACACGAATCGACCTGAGGAATACAATGCTCTTAACGACAAATACCCGCGTGTCATCGTTGATGAATTGCTCCCGGCCCTGCGGGAGGACTACAACATTACGAATGATCCGAATCTGCGAGGGATTGGCGGCTCCAGCTCAGGCGGGATCGCTGCCTTCACAGTGGCTTGGCATCGTCCCGATCAGTTTCGCAAGGTGTTTTCTTTCGTTGGCAGTTTCGTTAACTTGGGGAACCGCGGAGGCCATACCTATCCGGATATCGTTCGGCGGAGTGAGCGAAAACCCATCCGAGTGTTTCTCCAAGACGGACGCAATGACAATCGCCTTGAAGGCTCAGGCGATGATCCAAATGAACGAGATTGGTTCTACCAAAACGTCAGGATGGTCGACGCGCTCACCGAAAAAGGCTACGATGTCAATTACACTTGGGGCATTGGAAATCACGGCCAGAAACAAGGCGGCGCCATCTTTCCTAGCATCATGCGGTGGCTCTGGCGGGACGCACAGACTGTATCAACGGATCGAGCGAATGAACTTGAACGTGCCTTCCGTCAGCCCAGCGAGAGATAGCAACTTTCATGGTCCATCCGGAAAGATTGTTGTTTAAAGTGATTGATCTCCGAACAAGCGGCAACGAAGACATCGCGTGATTGCAATCTACAACCGCTTCTCGAGAGGATACATTGCGGGGCAACATCCCATGGTTTGACAGAATGCTTGGCTGAAATGACTCAGACTACTATAACCTACCTCCAAAGCAACCTCCGTAACGTTCAGATTTCCGGCTCGAAGCAATTCCGCGGCTTTCTCCATGCGGCGCTGTCGTAGGAATTGAGGGATCGTCATCCCTGCTTCCTTAGAAAACGTTCGACTCAAGTAATAGGGACTACACCCGACGATCTTTCCGAGCTCCTTCAGACTGGGAGGTTCCTCCAATTGTGTCTCAAGAATTTTCTTCACCCGAGTCGTTCGTGATTCAGCAATTCGCTGATGCCGATGGCAGAAGAGTTCATCCGGAGGCGTATCGAAGAAGAGCTCACAGGCAACTTCTAAGGCCTTTGCTCGATACCAAAGTGAACGGGCGGCTGTAGGCACCTGAGGCTGATGCACTCCATCGAGCCAGTGGCGCATGCCGGAAGAAATAGGCCGAATTGATCCGAAAACAGATTCATTATGTTCCTGTTTCATATACCTCTGAGCTACTGTGTGAAGTGCCGAGTCAAAGTCTAGCAGATCGTCTCGGAGCCATTGCTTGGATAGTAGTAGGCTAAGGAAGCGATGTTGTTGCCCCGTTTTTCGAGTGAATTCAACCGCTTTTTCGCCGCGGGTCACGTACCAATAGCACTCTCCATTAAATCGCTCCTCTGCATCTCCAATCCGGACAGATCCTTCACCAGACAGGTTGAAACAAACATGGATATGAGGTGCCTTGAGTGCTCCCCATTGGCTTTGCAAATGCATTGATGTCAGGCAACTGAAATCAAAATAATACCCAGACTTGCAGAGCACTGAATCGATAATCTCCGGGGAGTCATTCACCGCTCCGGGAAGAGACCTGGAGTTCCCTGCTCTAAACATAGGTCAACTGTCTTATTTTGCGATTGAGACTCAATCTCATAAAGAAACCCAAAAAAAAGTGCTTCCAGATACAACGAAAACACCTCCTGAAATTAGCCTATATTCCTACTGAAGGGTGAGCCTAGACACTCATCTAAGCCCACCTCATCATGAGGAACTGAAGAGGAAAAACCGCTTCAGAAAAAGATCTCGACCCCGGCATTAAAGAATCGAGGTAGTCCCGGTCGCGGACCATGTGGGTGCCTTGATGCGACATACTCTCGATCAAAGAGATTTCGGATCCCTCCGAAGATAGTGGTTCGCTCTTTGAGTTGGTATCGAACGGACAGATCTGTCAGAAAGTAGCTATCCGTCTCACCGACCCGTGCATCAGGAGTCCCGTCAGCGCGAACGTTTGCGCTCGTGTTGCTCGCACTGGTATAGGTCGCCGGCACATAAGTCATGCTGACATAGGCGCCCAATTTACCATATTCCAAGCCGAACTCAGCGTTGAGCTGGTAATCCGGAATATACGGAACATCCGCTCCATCAGTGCCCCCTTCAAAAAGGGATTCTGGATCGGTATTCGTGGCTGCACCGTCCAACTCCGCATCGGTCAGCGTCAAAGCAAAACGCGCAGGCGTTCGGACCGCCCATCCTGCTGCTTGTCCGTGATCATAGGCAAGGGCGAGCTCCAATCCCATGGAATCGATATCACCGACGTTTTCTGTCACAGCGGCCCCACCCCCGCCAAGGTTTCCACCAACAATCAGATCATTGAAGTCCGTACGAAATAGAACAGCTTCAGCCATCAGGCCTTTCTCCGGATTGGTGTAGCGACTTCCAAGTTCGAAGCTCAAAGAGGTTTCCTCATCGAGGGAACTTCGGATAGCCGCACGGGGACCGGGAACCGAAAAGCCTCGATGCACGCCAAAGAACGCATTCCAGTTCGAATTCAATTCATAGGCGATACTCAAACCACCCGCGTAAGCGTCGGTTCGCCCGTCACCACTTGCCGGGTTCCCGCCGCCGTCGGCTCTTCGCTGATCCTGTTCATATTCTTGATCAATGGTTTCAAAGCGAATGCCGGGTGTCAGAGTCCATCGCTTGAACTTGATTTCATCCTGGGTAAAGAGAGCCAAGGCGTGCGATTGCTGGATCCGATCCCCAGCTGCTCCCATAGCGCCTACGGTTGAACCAGAGATGGTCCCATTGGCTGCTTGCACATAGTCAACATCCCACTGAAAGCGATCGACTTCATCAAAGTGATAGCGAATGCCGGTTTCCCACTTATGCGCCGTGTCCCCGACATCAAAGGTTGCCGTGGCTGAGGTTTGGATCCCGTAGATTTTGTATTCACGAGCGTTATTCCGAACCCTCAAGGTACCGGCCGCCGTGCCATTGAGGATCGCTAGCCCCCCACCAGGGCTTGCGTCGAGAAGAGCCGATGAGAGACCGACGTTCGGTCCCCGCAATTGGTGCAACTTCGCCCAATTTCTTTCAAAGTGTTGCATGTAACCGGTGGTGGCAATGCGGAGATTGGCTCGAGGTTCCATGATGTGTCGCAGTGAAGCGCGATGATTCTCGGTCTGGATATTGTCAAACCGAGAGGCTGAATAGCGACGGAACGGATCCGCATCGAAATCTGTTTCCGAAAGCCCCAAATAGGTTTCGTCGGCATCAAGATCTGAATACCCGTACTTCGCCTCTATCCGATGATAAGTCTCGGTTGGAAGTTCCCAGAATACTTTGACCATGGGCTCAACGCGAGTAAAGCCGGTGTCCTCCCCATCACTGAAGTCCGGGGTCGTGTCGATGTCCTTAAAGCCGTCCGTCGTATGGTAAAACCCCTCCACCAAGTACCCCACGCGACCACCGTTCTCTAGCTCTTTGACGTTTCCGTGCCAAAAGTGTCCGATAAGCTCATTGTAGGACCCATAGGAGAGCTTGAGGTAAGAAAGATCATCAGCGGGAATTGGTGTGGAGAGGTAGTTGATCGCACCACCAGTAATGTGGGGACCATACTTGATTTGGCTAGAGCCTTTGAGAATCTCCAATCCATTCATGCGCGCAACATTCGGACTGTAGTAGGCTGAAGGAGCCGAATAAGGGGCTGGCGCGCTCAATATTCCGTCCTCCATCACCGTCACCGCCTTACTACGTTCGGTAGTCACGCCTCGAATGCTGACATTCGGGAATAGTCCCATGCCGTCTTCCTCGCGAAGATAGACACCAGGAACTTGTCGTAGGACACGGTTCACGTCGGCACTCAAGTATTTGCGAAGTTGCTCCTCACCAATATAAGCCCCGGAAGCAGGAAGCGTTCGAACAGCTTCTTCTGAGCCGATCAACGAGACCTCTGGAAGTAACATTGGTTCTGAGGCGCTGCTTGCCGTATCGGTTTCAATTTCCTGGCCGGACAAAGTAATCGCCGAAGCGCCTACTAAACCGGCAATGACAACATTCAGGCTATGGGGTTTCCTAGATGATTTTGGGAGGTAGTTCTTCATTCTTCCATTTCGATATCGAGACTCAATCTCAATTACTGTTATCTTTTTATTGAGACTGAGTCTCTGTATCAAGTAAAATCCTGGCACAATGTTGAGTGTTTGGCTGACGCTTGAAATCCAACTGGCCATTACATTCACTTAATGGTCTTCAATCACTGCAACGACTTCGTCCGCACCAATTCTAATTAGAAATCCGAGAATCACTACTGGCCGAGAGAAATCGATTCCAGGCTCGCGAGGTGTCCCGCTTTTCGCGATGCTCCAGCGATGGCTAGTAGCCCGCCATGAGGCAGCGGCGTGATGCGATGAAAGAAACGTTTCTCAGCGAGCCTCCCCACGGAATCCCATTCGGTGCCGTCATCACTCAAGCGCACGATGACCCCCTTATAGGAACTGAGGAGAAGGGCTCCATCGAGATGACAGGCAGCAGAACCAAACCCTTGCATTGGGCCGGAAGGAATCAAGGGGCCCTCCGACCATGTCCCGGTGCGAATATCGTAAACATCAACCTCACGGGAAGGATCTCCATCAGCATCCATTCCGCCAATAAAGTAGACTTTTCCCCGAACGGTATCTGAAGCAATGGCGCGCCGTTGGAAGGGTTGCGGAAGGGCCTGCCATGCTAATTCCTCTGCCTCCAAATCGATTACCAACATCGAATCGCTCCACTTTCCTCCGGAGGTCCGTCCACTCATTGTCCAACCTCCACCGACAAAGATCTTTGAACCAACGATCGTTGCTTCATGGCTCGACCGTCCATTTGGCATGGGAACTAATGGTTCCCATTTGTTCGCTTGGACATCGTATCTGGCGAATTCGGGAAGAGAGTGCAATGCTACCGAGCCATCAGCACGTTCCCGTGCCTGTAGCCCTCCGATTCGATAAAGCGATCCTTGATAGGCAACGAGTCGGGTTCCCTGTGCACGACTCCCCCCCGCGAGTTTCTCCCAGTGCCTACCACCATCCAAATCCAAGCGAAGAAAATCCCCTAAGGTTGTCTCTACAGAATAGTCATGGGCCTTCCCGACGTGTCCTCCATAAACATACACGGCACCTCCAAGCACCTCCGCTCCAAAACTCGTTAAGCCTTGCGGGAGCGCTGGGAATGACAAGGCTGTCTTGGGAATATCTGAGGCGCCTAGATTGATTGCAACGAATGCGATACTCGTGATTCGTAAGGCCGTTTCCGAGAAAAGGTTCAACTTCATTGCGAGCACCTTAGAGAATCAGGCGAGGGCTGAGCTATCGGTAGATTGCGATTCTCTGTCGGAGAAATGCGCCCTCTCACGGAAGGGCTCGGAGAAACGTCATTGCCCTCATGCTTCCAGCTTATCAAGACGCTTGTTCATTCTTCGGAGAAGCGATCTTGGCGCATATACCCCTCTTAGAATCTCGTAGACTCGCGCATTTTAAGGAAAGCGCAACCCACCGAAGAAAAAGCGCAACCAATCGGCAGCACCGATTTCTACGCTCTGGCATCTTACGCAGCATGAAGTTGGCAAACGCTGAAACCACCTATACCGAACCGAGTGCTTTTACTCTGATCGAACTTCTCGTTGTCATTGCGATCATCGCGATTCTTGCCGGATTGCTGCTCCCTGCAGTAGGCAAGGCGAAAGAGAAAGCTCAATCCATCAACGAGCTCAACTCTGCCAAACAACTCATGATGGCGCATCGGATGTACAGTGATGACCACCGCGGCAATGTCCTTCCTGGCTATCGCTACGAGTTTCAAGCAGAAGATCGAATTGGGCGGCCTCTGCATCACCCCATCAACGCACGCTACCCGTGGCGAATCGCGCCTTACCTTGGAATGAACTTCGAGATTCTCTACGCGAACCGCAACCGCGCCCTGCTCCATGCGTTTGCACAGGACGACGAAACAAACTACGCGTACGCGGCGAGTCTCTTCCCCTCACTCGCTGTGAATTCCGTTTTTGTCGGCGGCGATGATCAAGTGCTTCCTCCTAGTGACAAGGCCTTTGAAAAATTTGGCCGCTTCGCAGTGATCAATGAATCTAGCGTCAAACGTCCATCCCAACTGATGGCCTTCGTTTCAGGCCGATCTGAATTCAACGGAGACCTGGCCGATGGCTACTATCGTGTCGAGCCCCCCTACCTCACTTCTCGTTTGTGGCCTGAGGAGTGGGAGCCGAATGAAACTCCAGCGGTCTTCGGGTTCGTGCACCCGCGCTTTAATGTTAAGGCCGTAGCAGCGATTTTTGATGGCCATGCTGAAGCGCTTTCCTTTCGTCAACTTGAAGACATGCGTTATTGGGCCAATCAGGCGGATCGCCCGGACTGGACTCTTCAAAAACGATAGCGCGTCAAACTTCTTACCACCTCAATTCACCAAAACAAACACTGATCACAAGAACTCATATCATACATGAAGCAAACTAGAAAACTACAGTCACTGTTCATCGCCATCGCAACCCTCACCTCCATGGGCAAGATCAACGCCCACTCTGTCTTTCTTGAGCCCAACGATCAAGGTAAGCTGATCGTTCGATTTGCGGAATTCGGAGACGATCCCGAGACGTCTCCAGGGTTCTTGGATCACCTCGACGCTCTGACCGCATGGAGCATTCGAGGCGCAGTTGCACCGACGACGTTTATTGCCGAGAAAAAAAGCGACCGATTTGATATCAACGCCAGCGCAGAGGATGACACCCTGGTCGAATCTGGTTTCCCGGTCATGACCCGGGGATCAAGTCCTGCGCGGAAGCCGCATTTTTACGCCCGTTGGGTGCCTAGTTTCATGGAACCAAAAAGCCCCCAATTAACCCTTGATATCGTTCCAACGGGCAACCCGGGTGAGATTCAAGTCTTCTTCCGAAACAAACCACTGCCAGGCGTCGAGCTCACGCTATACACCCCTAAGGCCAATGACCAAGAACTAAAGTCAGACGACAAAGGAATTGTGCGTTTTCAAAGTGATGAGAAGGGGCTCTTCATGTTGAAAGTAGGTCGATATAGGGAAGAACGGAGAGGCTTCGATCGCGGCAAGCTCTTTCATCTAGTCAGCCACAATTGTTCGCTCACCTGGATTCAAGAGTAACGCAATCCGTCATTTGTTATCCAACAATTCAACAACCTTTTCCTAAATCAAGCAATGACCTTTCGTTCAATCACTTCCTTGCTGTCATTCAGCATAGTCACGCTCGTATCGTATGACCCTCTGAGCGCAGCCGAATTTACCGATCCAGATTGGGGCGGAGAACCCGGCGCCAGAACTTCAGTCTGGGAGAACTTCACCACTGCCTTCGGTGGCATTGGAAATCCTCCGGACATCGAAGGCAGCAATCCTGAGACCCGTTTGGCTCAGTCGATACCAGGCGCCATCGTGACCGGAAGCGGCAATATCTACAATCCTGAGGCTCCTAGTGTTTTCTCTATCGAGGAACAATCCGAAACAAAGTTCGAAGCCATTTCGCTTCAAACCAAGATCATCGGAGGAATCGATCCAGCGAGCGTGACTCTTGAGTTTGAGTTCAACGGAACGACAACCTCTTTGACAACCGAGATGACAGAAGTGACTCGCGAGAGCGGAGGGTTTGGGGACACAGTTGTCAATGAGTGGCGTTGGACTCTCTCGGATGCCGATACGAACGCTATTACGATTCGCTTTGCTGCTGCAGGTCCACATGCCAGCCTCGTCTCGGCGCGTCTGGACACTCTTTCTAAAGCCGCTCCGGAGGTACTAGGATTCAGCAATCCAGACTGGTCAAAACTTCCTCAGGCAAGGCAATCCGAATGGTTCCATTTTACCTCTGCCTTTGGTTCCGAAGGAAATGCGCCTGATGTTGATGGGAGCGATGCTGGCGGCAGGTTAGTCCAACAGGTTCCCGGCGCAGTGGTGACCGGGAATGGGAATATCTACAATCCAGCAGGGGCAAGCCGCTTCGCTCTCAGTGTTTTGAACAAGCATGTCTACGACCAGATTAGCGTACAAACTAAAATTACGGGTGAGATCGTTGCCGACACGGTTTCCTTAAGCTATACCGCTGACGGGATGCTCGAAACGCTCCAAGCGGAAACTGTCGAAATTGGGCGCGAATCTGGGCCGCAAGGTGATACCATCATCTATCAGTGGAATTGGGAAACCTCAGATCTCGATGTGAACGAATTCACCGTCCAATTTAGTGCGGGAGCGCCTCATGCGAGCTTGGTTGGCCTTCGTCTAAATACCCTTCACCGAGGTTCAGGAGGCAGCGAAACAATCCGTGCTGATTTCGATGAGCCCAGTCATGATCGCTGGAACTACCCCTTCAACGCCACTCCCGGCACTCGTGCCCGCGCCTCCCTTTTCAGAGCTACCGTTCCAGATCAAGGCATCGATCGACACGGAACGTTTGTCGTCGTTTTCAACACTTCAGAGCGAATTCCGTCAGGTCGACCAGAAGGCGACTATAAGATCGTCTCAGCTCGCCTTCGAGTGTTGACGACCGACAACTTCGAAGTCCCCTACGACCCCAGCCATGATGCGGTCAATTCACACCTTCCCGAGGATCACAATGACTACGAAGACGACAAAGACCCGGGCCGTCCCATTCTCCTATTCGGGGCCGGATTCCGCCACGGACTGAACGTCCATTCTTGGAATGAAACAGCCCCCTATTCTCCTGAGAATGAAAGCGAACGTTCCGTCTATCCGGCAGTTGTCGATGCGTCTGGTAATATCGTGGATGTCACCCGAGCAGTGGACTACACTGATCCTAGAGAATTGCCTCCCTTTGCAACGGGAAGCCTCTCCGGAACTGCCCCTGGCGATCGCATTCCGAATGATACATGGATGGAATTCGAGGTCGATCTATCAGAAGAATCCACGGTAAGATATCTGCGGCAAAACCTCTCCCGAGGTGCGCTAGCGCTCACTCTCACGAGTCTGAACGGCGGGGGGCAAGGGATCCGAACCTTTCCCGAATTCCACACCAGCGATTCTTTGATTGGTGAGGCCCCGCAACTGACGCTAAGCGTTCAACTGGTTGATTCTACATTGCCGATTGAAGCTCCTATGATCACGGGAATAGAGTTAAGCGAAGCAGGAATAAAGATTCATATTGACGCCAATGGGGCTACCAAGATTGGTATCCGTTGGACACACGACTTCAACATCTGGTCAAGCGTTGACGATCCTATTCTAACAAGCGAAGCAGACGGTTCCCTAAGCTGGACTGATGCGAGCGTAAGGGGCGCTAAATTCTACCAGATTTTTCAGCGGCCATAGCCCTGGCAACACTCCCAGTCCTTCGGCACATTGCAGGCAGCTTGCGGGAATACCCATTCCCGCAAGCTGCCATTGGATTTAGGGGCTAAAATGAAAATCTACCCCTTTCGTTCCCTACTTGCCATCGATCTTCTGTATCCCACTGGTATGGCGAAAGAATAGAAGGGATCAATAGCAAAGAGTACGCGGCTCTAGCAATGGTTTTAGGACCATTGCCAACGTCCCTAAACCTTGTTTAGACGAATCCATTTCATGGCTGGGATGCTTTCTAGCGTAGGCCAATTCAGCCCCGTCCAATGGAACAATCTCATTTTCTTCACCAGCGCTTCCTCTGAAACACGATTGCTACGAGACAAGTGCGATAAAGAAGGTCTTCGCTGTTCGCAATTGGATACGACTTAAGTATCCAGCAGAGATCCCCTTGAAAGATCACCTGTGACTAGCTGCGCAGAAGCTCCAAACTAGGGCGTAGCGCGAGAATCTTGCCTGCCAACATCTTTCGCCGAGGAATCCACTACCTAGTAGCGTTAGAAACCGTTCAGAGCCCATGGCAAACACCCAAGTGAAAACAGTACGCGTAGCGCACTTTCTGAATGAGGGAAGATGACTCGTTTAAAACGGCAAATTACTCTCGCAAGGTTGGATCTAAGTGAGATCAACGTGCCGTAGCACGACTGACAAAGGCAGCCTGAATTTGGAAATAATTCGGAGGCAACGACGGCCAGCGAATCGTCCGTTCCTCTGCATTCTGGTGCATTCCGTGATCGAATCCAGGAAAGAGCCTAAGCTCCAGGTCGATACCCGTCTCCTTTAGCGTCCTAAGAATTGCTGCGGTCTCCATGGCATCGACACTCTCGTCATCGGGTGAGAGCAGCGACAGGAGGGGGGCGTTGAGGTTTTTTAGGGCCGGAAGCGGATCGTAGTTCATGTTCGAGCGGTAGCCCTCCAACCATTCTGATTCATCAGGAATCTTAAGTCGACTTAGTCCCGATGCAAGAAACCAGGAGCGTTGGCTGCTTTTTGCTCGGAGTTCCTGAAATGGATTCCATTTCCCTGTCCGAATTCCGTAGTGAAATTGATCCATAATCTCCCGCGTCTCTACCTCGTCCTTTTCACTCCCGCCGAATCGACGCACGGCGCGAACGAATTCCCAGTGGGCTTCTCGACTCGGGGAGACGGCTGGGCCAGCGATTGACACCACAAAGGCTGCCGTTTGCCACTGCGACGCAGCAAGCGTTGCAATCCAGCCTCCTTGGCTTTGACCCAAGAAACCCACTCTAGAGACCTTATTGATCGATTGAAACTGCTTCGCGACGGCAATGGCATCCGCCGCCAATTCCTCAAATGTGGCGCGCTGCCAATTGCCTTCAGAACCACCCACCCCACGTTTATCGTAGGCGATCGAAGCTATCCCTAGACCAGCAAGAGCGTGAGCGGAAAAACGAGAGGCTGCCTTGCTCTGCGGTCCAGAACCATGCACGAAGACGACTCCAGGAAAGGGGCCATCTCCTTTCGGTAACACGTATTCCGTGCTCAATCTCCCAGCGGGCCCGACAATGAGCAAGGGATTCGACCGAAGTGAAGAAGCGTTTGCCGATCGATTCAAAGACACGACTGCGTTCTCGCCATATCGTGAGTCATGCCAAGTCCCTTCAAGCCGACCCTTGACCGGTTTTTTTAACACGAAGCGTTGCTGAGAGGAATCAGTTGGAAAACTCAACTCGAGTGTTCCCTGCTTGTCCACGACCTTGCTGGCAGGCCAATTCATCACCCCGATATTTAGCAGAGTGATCGCTGCCCCGAAGCTTTTTCCGCTTTGATTGATCTCAAGCGAAACCGCCGTTGTCTCAGATTCCGTCTTCGCCTTCCCCTGCCATCGACCTATATAGGGAGACTGCCCATCTCTGCTGGTTTGGCTCGACACTAACACTGGCCAAGTGAGAACAGTGGCGAACACGAACATTCCTAGTTGATTTCTCATAAGTCATTTCAGATTCCTTGTTGTTCCAAAACCAACTCTCAACCGTTACAAAAAGATCGAGCTTCTGAGAAAACTTAAGTGTCGTGAAGAACCCGCAGGCTCGGGTGAGAATCTGAGAGGTAGAAACGGACGCCCGTTGCATTCGGCTCGTTTGTCCCTGGCCCAATCTTTCAACGAGCGGCCTCATTGAACAAGCAAGGGCCGACACTGAATGTCGACCCCGTTCTGCAAGGCGTTGATAAATCCCCGGATCGCTTGTTGAGCTCCGGATGGGGCCTACTGGCGCGTGCCGGGCAATCCGAAGCCCGCCTTTCTCTGGCGAGGATCCCAGAACTCTAAATTCACATCGGTATTGGTTCGGGCGGGATCGCTAGGAGGATTGATCGATTCGTTGCGCCGGAATTCACTATGGCCATCGGCGAACGAGACATTCCCGCCGCCATCGTGTCGGTTCGGATCGACTCCCTCGAGAGCATCACCGGCACCGAAGCCCGAGGTTGGCCACCAGAGACTACTGCTCCAGGCGCCATCCGGTTTCGGCATGCTATCCGCGTTTACCAAGTTCATCGTTGGACTTAGGATCGACGAACGTTTGAAGTTTGGCTGGGAGCTAATAGTAACGCCATTGATCGTTACTGAGCCGCTCGGATAGGGATGAATTCCGAGGAAGAATGCGTTGTAGCCATATCCCACCTTGTGTGCGTCAAAGGCCCATTCCCAACTCACTCGCAGATCCTGGCGGCGTCCTTTCAGCGATTTACATTTGAATAGGTTGGTATTCTGCCCGTAAGGAACAATGGCGGTACCCCACCAATCATCAGGAGTATTCCCATTTCCTGAGGTGAAGTTATTTCGATGGCCAGGAAAGACATCATTGTTATCATCAGTGTACAACTGCATGTAAATCCCCATCTGCCGGAGACTGTTGAGACAATGAATTCGCTGGCCCTTTTCCTTGGCTTTAGAAAGCGCGGGAAGCAACATTCCTGCGAGAATGGCAATAATGGCGATGACTACTAAGAGCTCAATCAGGGTGAAGGCATGAACCCATTTATTGGTTTTCTTTTTCATAATCGAAATCGTTTGTTTTGAACCTGTAATGTGGCTGGAGAATCAAGTTAGTTTACATTGTGCTTAAAAACTTCAAGAGATCAATGCTTTGATCTTCATTCAGCCCCTCCAATATACCGGATGGCATCATACTTTGCTCGAGTGTTTCATGCGATAGGATCTCTGACTTACGAATCAGCACGCGTTCTGTGAGAGTCCGGATGGTGATCCCATCGTCGGAGGTCTTGTCCAGCATCCCACTCACAACGGTGCCGTCTCGTTTTGTCACAACATGAAGCCGAAAACTCTCTCCCACCACAACATTGGGATCGACGATGTTTTCAAGAAAATAATCGACCCCATTCCGCCACGAGCCAGTTAGGTCAGGTCCCAAGTCAGCCCCTTTTCCATTCATGCGGTGGCAACTTGCACACAGGAGTTGAAAGAGCGCTTCGCCATCCGCACGTTCATGAGCCCAGAGAGGAGCCTCCCGATAAAGTTTTCGGTATTTCTCAATCGTATCCTGAGCCGACCCTGCACTCTCCCCCACTCGTCCCCAAACGCTCTCTATCAATCGATTGACACGGGCACTGCCTAGATTACGCATTTGGCGAACGTGGAACGAATTCAGAACGGTTCGTTCGACATGTCCACGAGAGACCGCCCGTAATAGTGCTTCAGCAAGAAGCGACTGCGCGGATAGCGCATAAGTGGCGTTTCGGAGGTTGATTCCGTCAAGTTGCGGGACAAGAGCAACGAGTGCTTCAGCGACCGGTTGAGTGTTGAACCGCGCCATTACGGGAAGCACTTCCGGCATCATTTTAGGATGGCTCAAGAGCGTCACTAGTTCGTCCGCACATTCGGTATCCCCACTCTCTTTCAAAAAGCTTAATGCCTTCAGTCTCTCTGAGAGGGGCGCATTGGCATCCACGGCTTTCAGCCTCATGGCCGCAAGCACTGCTGAATCACCAAAAATCCCTCCGAGTTTATCAAAGATCGCCTTGTTCTGTGGATTCTTTCTCAGAGCGACGACCTGGGTCCATTGCTCGGGAGCAGGCACCCGACTCCCTCCGTCAAGAGCCTCCGACATCAGCTGGAGAATCCTACTACTGGGCGCCTCCTTGGTTAGTAGTCGGCTCACCAATGCCGCACGCCCGTCAGCTGATTTCGCCAAGAACCAGAAAATCGAGTCGGCAAGCATCGGCATCGGGGTCGTGCCGGCTAGCTTGATTGCACGAGCAATATCGTTCGAAATGATTGGAGCAAGGCCAAACCAAATCATCTTAGGAAGGAACGTATCCCCTTTATCTTCGAGCTTACTCCCCAAGACTTCAGCAAGTTCCCAACGAATGGACTCCCCGATTCGAGGTAGGGCTGAAGCCAATGCCAACCGAACGACTGGTGATGGATCATGAATGGCCATACTCAGCATCCGCGAGACTTCTGGTGCCTGTGATTCCAAACTTAGATTGATGGCCCAGGCTCGAACGGAATCAGCGCGATGCTCAAAGGCCGCTTGAGGTGGTTTCTCGCCTCCCACAAGATGGCGCGTCCAAAGAAGTCGAAGATATGCTGCTGTATCATTATCTTCTTGAAGTGCGCTGTCGATTATAGTCAAAACGTCTTTCCCCTGCCGCTCTTGTAGGAGACGTCTCGCCATACGCGAATACCACTCATCCTCGTCCCTTACTAGATTCACCAGTTTCGCATCCGAGTAGCTTCTCAGATCGACCTTCACTGGACGAAAGGAATCGATCCATTGCATTCGATAAAGCCGACCATTGCTTCGATCCCAATTCTCAACGTTCGTTGTGTGGCAATGTTGACGGTCCACCCAATCAATCATATACACCGCCCCATCGGGGCCATACTTGAGATCAACTCCGATAAACATCGGATCGGAAGTATAGAGCTGATCCGAACCCGCATGAATGGTTCGATATCCTGAACCCTGTTTCAGGTTCTTTTGCCGATTCATCTGGTGTCCGTGTAGGTTGTGGGTGAAGAGCTGGTCGCGATACGTTTCGGGCCAGTTGCTTCCAAGGTAGATCATCGTGCCAACATGAGAATGTCCCCCGTGGATTGCTCGTGTTCCCACAAGCCCGGCACCTCCCTCCCCGTGGCCGTAATCGGCCGAAGAGGGCAGGAAATTTCGAAAGACGGAGTCATTGCCTCGTGACCAGGCAGCTTGCCCAGAAGCAATAAAGGGAGCATGGTAGGCATTGGCCTGATTCCAGTAGTGCCCCCCCTGAACCATATAACTTGTTGGGCCACCTCCCCACGCACTTCGGCAATGGGTGATGAAGAGGTGTCCCATCTCATTGAAATCAATTCCCCATTGATTGCTACATCCCGTTGCAAAAATCTCAAACTGATGTTTAAGCGGATGGTAGCGCCACACGCCGGCTCGCATATCCACTCGCTCAGACGCGTCGCTGCCGGGTTTCCCAATCTTGGAGTGATTGAAGACCCCCTGATTGCCATAGAGCCAACCGTCTGGTCCCCAGGTAAAACTGTTCAGCGTCTCGTGAGTATCTTGAAACCCCCATCCGTCGAGCAAAACTTCTGCCGCGCCATCAAGCTGATCGTCCTGGTTGCGATCCGGGAGGAACAATAACTGAGGAGCGGCTCCGATCCAAACCCCGCCGAACCCGATCTCGATTCCGCTCACGAGATTCAGGCCGTCAGCGAATACCTTCTTTGTTTCAAAGGTGCCGTCACCATCTTTATCCTCCAGAATAATCACTCGATCCTTGCCTTCGCCGTCTGGCTGACGCTGTGGATAGGAATGGGCCTCAGCAATCCACAGACGTCCCCGTTCATCGAAGGTAAAAGCGATAGGTTGAGTCACGGTTGGTTCTGTGGCTATGAGATCGACCTGGAATCCTTCTGGCACCCACATTCCAGCGACCGTTGGATGCGTGTTCTCGGCGACGGGATTGGGTTTGAGGTGTTGAAGCAAGGTGTTGGATTGAACCCTTGCAGGAATCTCCAATTGCCGTTCGGAATGAAATCGGAAATCGTCAAAATTGATGTGACCCCAAGGTCCATCACTGCGGTCAACGACTTTGAGATAGATCTCTTCCCCTAGATGTTCAAGTAGATCCAATTGCACGACTCGCATAGTCTCGGTCTGTTCTCCATAGGCTTGAAACAAGATTGAATCAGTCACCGCATCCAAGACCGCGACATAGGTTTGTGCCCCACTACCGCCTCCGACCAGGAAACTCGCCCATCGGTGTGTGACCTCGAATCGATCGGACCGAAGAATTCCCGTCCCGATATCCGAGTGGCCCAGCTCATATCCTCCGACCCAAAAACCCCCATCATGGTTGCTTGATTGACCGGGACGACGCGGCGTGACCGTATCGCCCTCAATCGGCGATTGTCCCCAAACATCGCCGCTAACGGACCAGCCCTGAAATGAACCAGACTCGAATCCAAGGTTTTTCCCCTTTGGGCTGATTCCGCTGCGGTTCGGCTTTGGATTGCTGGGTGCTGGAGGGCGTTCCGTTTCACCGATGTGGGAAAGCGCGATCGCCTTGAACTCAATCTTGGCGGGGCCTGGCCCTGAGTGCAGCTGGAGCGCTAGCGTCCCGGAATAGTCGTGTTGTCCACGCTGTCGGTCTGAGAGATCTGCAGCCGGATAACCGTTGATCCAGGTCTGCAGGTGAGGTCCAACGGCCCGAATCACATACTCATTCCATCCTCCTTTGTGAACGAAGGCGGCATAGTCATCTGCAGCCCGAAAAGGAGTCGAGCGAACCGTCCCATCCGTTGAGATGTCGGACTTCACCCCACGCTCTGCAATGAGCCCACGACCATGTTCATCGTAGATGCGCCCTAGCCAGAGCGCCCCGTCATCTATGTCGGCCTGGTAGCCGGCCGCGCTGTCACCCACTTGCTGTGATCGCACCTGGACTCCGGAATTCGCACTAGCATCGCCACTGATTCGATAGGTTAGTCTCAATTCAAAATCGTTTAGTGTCCCCTCCCAGAATAGAAACTCGTTGTGATCCAGACTCCCCTTGGCGGGAATCTCGCCGACGATCGCCCCATTTTCGATACGCCACCAATCACGATTCCCCGACCATCCCTTCAAGGATGTCCCATCGAAAAGACTAATAGATGAGTGAGGCATCTCCTGGAGTCGTAGATAATCAATCCCAACCATGTGTCGCTTTACTGATTTCGGATTTGCCCCGGTGATGCGCAGTTGGAGTTGATGCGTTCCTGCTTCAAGAGATCGTTTTCCCAATAGGAGTTCTCCTGAGTGTGTCACTCCTGTCGGATGGTAGCCATCAAAGGCCTTGGCCTTCAATGATTCGCCATCGAGGAAGAAACGGACTTGCCCGTAGTCGATAGCTTTGGTCATGCCAACGCCGATTTGATAGTCTCCAGATCGGGGCACTGTAATCTCTAGTTCAAGCACATCGTTCACGCCTCCATCCCGCCACCAAAGCTGCGATTCCCGGCTCCAAAGCCCTGAGCCGAAGCCATTCATCGATTGAACTTCGAAGTCGCCGCCAGTCACGTTCAGGACTGAGAGCGCTTCCGCTTCCTGTCGAGACGATTGATCCTCACTCAGATTTGGTAGGGCCCCAGCCCCATAGGCCGTCCACTTTACCTGGGTTCCCTCAGCGACGGAATCCAGCGCCACCTGTAGATCCTCTTCCGTCCAACCGGGATTTCCTTTCAAATTTGCGAGCATCTCCTTTGCGGTGGGACGCGGTGACGCAATGCCTTCGTCTGGAACGCGCCCCCCACTCGTCCAATAGATCCCATTCAGGACGAGCATTCGGACCTCATCCCGAGCCCAATTCCAGTGCAAGTGCCCTCCAGTATAACCGAATGCTCGCCCGCCCTTCGGGCGAGAAAAAGCCCAACTACAATACTGAGATTCCTTCCTTTCCCCAACTGCGCTCAATGCGGAGACGCTTCCACTATCGGCTCGAAGCCCGGGACGAATAAGCTCTTGAGGTGGAAGCGTCTGATGAAGTGGAATGACATGTTTGCAATCCGAATCAGAACATCGCAAATGAAAATAGCATTCATCCCAAACAGTAAACGGAGTGATTCCACGAGTGACTTCATGATCTGTTAGATCCTCAAAGCCGGCGTTCCATATCACACTCACGGAATGCCAGGGCTCAAAATCAGCTCCCACAAGTCCGCGCCAGCGCACTCTCACTGGTTCTTGGGTGACGTTCCTTTTGGTCCAAAGATCATTCCCGCCGATTCCTGTCGCCCAATGAATCACGGTAAGCCCTCCACCCCGGTTCATGAAATGCTCGAGGTCATCAAGGTGGTCGGTGGCTGGATGAACATTCCACCCATCGGAATAAATGACGAGAGCATCCACTGTTGACAATGCTTCGGCATCGGGCCAGTTGAAAGTCAGATCAATTGCCACATCCAAGCCCGAACGTTTCATCGCTTGGACAAGGACGAGTCCTCCCGCCGGATGTTGATGGGCGCCCCAGCCGTGACTTGCGGGCCCGGCATAGAAGAGAATCTTTTTGCTTTCAGCCCGAAGGCGCGAACCTTCCAACAGACCCAAGGCGAAGACGCCAAGTATCAGCCAACGCGTGAGCGAAAACGGACTCAAAGGAGATATCACTCCCAAAGCTTAGGTGAAAAGAACCTCTGCGTCTATCCCATCTATCCGCCAAGAAAGTGTCGTTTTGCGACAGATATGACAAAACGAGCAAATTCAACAAGACAGACGAGACCTCGCTGGCTATGTTCGAACGATGGTCGCAGGCAGACACCTTCGTATTGCGCTTCTTCTTAATCTTCAAATCGGATATTGCCGGCGAGCGATCATGGGAATCGCTGCCTATGGACGAGAACGATCTTGGTTGCTCGAAGAAATGCCAGCACACACAGATTCTGTTCAGTCGTTTCGCGAGTCTCCACCAGACGGAATCATCGCTCACGTTCTTGATGACCCGCTGGGCTGTCTCTTATACACATCT
>OJGX01000503.1_pt1 | contig 18939 bp, 13 predicted proteins | sample 1594661 | NCBI WGS metagenome assembly OJGX01 (sample SAMN05416839, study PRJEB24817) | seawater metagenome | isolation source: Sea water | place: Canada:Atlantic | collected 2013-07 | reverse complement strand
ATCATTGCTTATATCACCTTGAGCTTGCACCAACGCTTACGAATGTTCTCCTCCTTGCAGCAAAGCGGCGTTGTTCTAGCGTTAATCGGCCTGCATTTGATGATGACCCACTGGATGAAAATTGCGACCGAACAAGCTGTCGCATCGAGTCTTCTATTCTTGTTAGGCGCTTTGTCTAGCGCCTTCATCTGGCCATGGATGTTTGTTTTGCTCAGGCAAATGCGCCGCAGCTTCGGTGTGCGCTAGGCAAAACAACTTGCGGTCAATTTGAGGAAGTATGTCTTACAAATTCTCGTCTCTATTACTCGCCTCAGCGTCTCCAAGACGACGTGAAATTCTTACGCAAATCGGCGTGCAGTTCAGTGTGCATGAACATACGGTTGATGAAGCGCACATCGCTGGAGAGTCCCCCGAAGTCTATGTGCAGCGCCTAGCGCTCGAAAAAGCCTTGTCAGTGCAATCGCAACAGCCGCTTGCGCAGTTGCCAATCCTTGGGTCGGACACCATCGTCGTTTGCGCGGGCCAGATCCTTGGTAAACCTAAAGACAAAGCAGATGCGCAGCGCATGTTACGCCTTTTATCAGGGCAGCAGCATCAGGTCTTTAGCGCCGTCGCGATGTGTTTAGGTGAGCAAAATGAAACGGTTTTAGCGCGTACCGATGTCAGTTTTAAATCTCTATCAGAGCAGGAAATCGAAGCCTATTGGCAAAGCGAAGAGCCCTTAGGCAAGGCCGGTGCCTATGCCATTCAAGGGCTTGGAGGCATGTTTGTCACTGCTATAGCGGGCAGTTATAGTGGTGTTGTCGGGTTGCCGATCTATGAAACGAGCCAGCTGCTGAATAAATTTGGTGTCCAAACTGGGCTGCACAAGGAGGGGCGCAATGAGTGAAGAAATCCTTATCAATGTCACTCCTATGGAGACGCGCGTTGCGCTCATTGAAAACGGTTTGCTGCAAGAGATCTTTGTCGAGCGCCCGCATAGCAAAGGGCATGTAGGGGATATTTATCTGGGTAAGGTGGTGCGGGTCATGCCTGGCATGGAGGCCGCCTTCGTTGATATAGGCTTAGAGCGTGCAGCTTTTATCCATAGTGCCGACATTTCGCCCATTAGCCCCGAAGGCTTCGAAGTGCGGGACGAATCGCCAGCCCCTATTCAAAGTTTGGTGCGCGAAGGGCAAATGATGATCGTGCAAGTGATCAAGGACCCTATCGGCTCCAAGGGGGCGCGATTAAGCACTCATTTGACTCTGCCGTCGCGCAATCTTGTGTATCTACCTAGAAGTGCGCATATCGGCATTTCGCAGCGCCTTGAACACGAAGCCGAGCGCGAACGTTTGATGGCCTTGCTGAAAGAGTGTATCGCGCAAGAAGCGATGGATGGTAGCGGTGGTTTTATTATCCGTACTGCCGCAGAAGGGTGTACTCAAGAGGAGATGCTCGAAGACACACGCTTTCTAAAAAGGCTTTGGGGAGCGGTGGAACGACGTGTCAGTGATAGTCGTGACGTGCATATTCTCTATCGTGAAGTGCCCCTTTATATGCGCGCGATGCGTGACATCATCACTCCGCAGATTGAAAAAATTCGTATCGATACCTCCGAAGCCTATCAAGAAATCTCGCGGTTCATCGATGATTTTATTCCCGAATTTCCCAATAGCGTTGAACTGTACAAGGGTGAGCGGCCGATATTCGATCTTTATGGCATCGATGACGAAATCGATAAGGCGCTTGGGCGCAAAGTAAAGCTCAAGTCGGGCGGTGATTTGATTATCGATCAGACAGAGGCGATGACGACCGTCGATGTGAATACTGGTGCCTATTTGGGCAGCAAGAATCACGCTGAGACGGTGTTGAAAACCAACTTAGAAGCGGCAACAGCCATCGCAAGGCAGCTACGTATACGGAATCTAGGAGGCATCATCATATTAGATTTCATCGATATGATTGATCCTGAGCATCAGCGGCAAGTCATGCGCACCCTGACCAAAGCCTTGGAGAAAGACCATGCGCGCACCTCGGTGTCGAGTATGTCTGAGTTAGGCTTGGTGGAGATGACTCGTAAACGGACCCGTGAGAGCTTGGGGCAGGTGCTTTGCAGCCCTTGCCCTGTGTGTGAAGGGCGGGGGCGCTTGAAAACACCAGAAACGATTTGCTACGAAATTTTTCGGGAAATACTAAGGGTTGCGCGAGTATATGAGAACGACGTCATATTGGTGATGGCCTCGCAAGGGGTTGTCGATAGGCTATTAGACGAAGAATCTAGCACTTTGGCTGATTTGGAAGAATTAATCAGCAAGACGGTCAGGTTTGAAGTGGAACCCATGTATACTCAAGAGCAATTTGACGTCGTGTTGTTTTAGGGCTTCTCTCCTAGAGCCCACAACGCCACTGGCCTTGAGCCACAAACACCATGATCGTAACAGTATTGAAAAAGACATTCTCCGTGTTGCTAACAAGCGCCTTTGTGTTGCTGTTGGCTGTGGCTGTCTACGTCAGCGTAGGCAGGCAGTTGCTGCCCTATGTCGATACTTATCATGGTGACATCGAGGCTCAGCTAAGTCAGCAGCTTGGGCAGGCGGTTAGCATAGGCCAGCTCGAAGGCAGCTGGCGTCGTTTTAACCCTATTCTTACTTTGCACGATGTTGGGCTCTCGCCGCTAGGCGATGACAGCGCGGCGCCTTTGCTCGTGCTAGATAAACTCACATTGGAATTAAGTGCATGGGGCAGCTTGCGAAGTCGACAACTCCTTTTGTCCTCAATCGATATCGAAAACCCAGAGTTTACCTTGCAAGAGTCTGACGACGGCCGTTGGCAATTGTCTGGCTTTGAAGGCGGGGCAGGTCCTGGCTTGAGTGCCGACCAGATGTTAGAGCTTGCCGCGCGTGTGAATGAATTGACTCTAAGCAATATGCAGTTGAACGTGCGTCGCGCTGACGGGCGCACGAAACAATTTGAGCGCAGCCGTTTGCGTTTCCAGAGCCGCAATGAGCAACATTTTTTACATCTCGATGTTTGGCAGCGCGATGTGATTGGCCCCTTAAGTCTGGCAGCAGAAATAACTGGGGAGCGGGTAGCTGAGCTCGAAGGGAGTCTCTATGTCTTGGTGCCAGAAACCGATTATTCCGAAATGATTGCGGGCAGATATTCAGACAACTTCCAGCTGGGCCATTTCGACGCGAGCGGCGAGATGTGGATAGCATTAGAAGATGGTGCAGTGCAAAGTGTGCAGGGCAGCATCAATGTTAATCGCCTGGCTTGGGAAATGCCTGCGCTGTTCGAGATAGATAATCTGAGCAGTCAGTTTTTTGTGCAACGCGAAAACGATGATTGGGCGGTGTGGTTAGAAAATTTCGGCTTCGATTGGAATGCAATGCGCTGGCCAGAAAGTAATGTCTATGCCACCTATGAAGAAAATGCTGGCTTTAACCTAAGTGCCGATCGATTCAATCTCGGGATTGCGACTAGCCTTACCACGGCCACGCAAATACTAGGCGCCGAAGCTAACGCCCAGCTCGAAGAGCATAATCCTCGCGGAGAGCTACAAAACTTAGACTTGGAGTATCGCTTTTCACCTAACGGTGAAAGTGGTGGTGAACAGCTTCGCATTGTTTCCAACCTAAATGATGTAGCAGTGAGCGCTCGGGGAACTGCGCCAGCGATATGGGGCATCGATGGTTACACAGAACTCCAGTTTGATGCTAGCCGAAAAAAACTGACAGGGTTTGCGGAAGTTGAGTCCAAGCGGATGATGTTTCAGTTGCCGATGATGTTTGACGACGCTTGGGTCTATGACTATGTCAATGGCAGAGTCTCTATCGATTTGGATTTGACGCAAGGGCAGGCGCTGCGCCTTAGTAGCGGTGTGATTGTGGCAGAGTCAGAGGCGGCCGATGGGCGCGCACAATTTTCGCTATTCACCAATCGTGTCGACGGGGTTAACACAGCGGCGGACTTGGAGTTGCTGGTAGGCATAAGCAAAGGAGACATTAGCCAAAAGTCTATCTATTTGCCGATGGCTCCTACTGTCAGAGATGGCTTGCGAAATCTTATGACTTGGTTGGATAGAGCGATTGTAGATGGGACGGCGCTCGATAGTGGTTTAGTTTACAGGGGTTCTGTGCTTGCGCAGTCACCGAGCGCCGCGCGCACGATGCAAATGTATTTTAATGTTGACGACGGTGTTTTGCAGTTTGATCCGCAATGGCCTGCTCTGGAGAGTCTTAATGGTTACGTGGTCATCGATAATGGCAATGTCGATATCAGTGTGTCTTCAGGGCAGTCGCTGGGGATCGGATTGGATGCCACGAGCGCGGCTATTAGGCCCAGTGATAGCGGTCAAGGAAGTATTCTCACTGTTTCAGGCAACGGCGCTGGGCAAACCGAGCAAGCACTGCGGTATCTACAAGCGACACCGGTGACGCGAGGGTTTGGTGACTATATTTCTGACTGGCGAGGCCAAGGCGATGTGGATTTGGCCCTTAGCCTCAATATTCCCCTTAGCGTTCCGAATGCAACGCCATGGGTCGATGTCGCACTACAGCTTAAAAACGATACTTTGGTTATCCCAGAGTTCGAGCTTAATTTCAGTGACGTCAATGGTCAGCTCAATTACAACACTAATACGGGGCTTGTAGGTGAGGGGCTTGTGGCGAACCTATTTGATCGCCCAATAAAAGTTAATCTGCAAAGCACCGTGGATGCCGCACAATCCTCAACAACGAAAGTCGAAATTACTGGTGCTGTCGATGTGCCGGCACTGCGAGCCTGGCCCTTGCAAAGTGGCTTCGTGGTAGATTTATTAGAAAGAGCTGAGGGTGAAATGGGCTATGTGGCACTTCTTGATATTGTTCAGCCCGCTCAAGCTACAGGTCAAGGTGTTTCCGTCAATCCAACGCGCCGGCTCAGCATTCAATCAGACTTGCAGGGTATTAATTTAGATTATCCGGTGCCGTTTAGAAAAACCGAGCAAGCAAGCCTGCCCTTAGACATAGAAATCGATTTCCTCGACTCAGGGGAAAATTTACGTGTGGGGCTTGGCGATATCGCAACGATGAATGTGGGGCTAAATGATGGGCAGATCCGTCGAGGCCTATTATTTCTTGGCAAGCAAGAGAGGGGCGTAAGTGTGCGGCGTCTCAATGCTAATGCGCCTGGCCTTGATGTAATTGGAACCTTGGATCATTTTGACTACGACGAGTGGATGTCGGCCTTAACTGATCGCGAAGATACAGGGAGTGCGAGTTCGCAATCAGACAATTTCTCTAGTCTCAAAGAAGTGATTAATGCTGTCGATGTCACAATTGCGGATGCCGTAGCCTTCGGGCAAAACGCTAAGGCATTGAATGTACAGATTGCCAGTGGCCAGCAGTATTGGAATTTTGCTTTAGCCAGCGAAACCATTACAGGTGACGTACGAGTGCCCTATGCAAGTAATACGCCTTTAGAGATTAGTTTGCAGCATCTGTACTTTCCTCCAGCGCAAGAGGAAGAAACGCTAGATGCCAGTCTGGCTGAATTAGTGGGACCTCCGGCACCTGATAATCCCTATTGGGACTATGAGCGTGTCGATATTCTCGCTGATTTGGACCCGCGCACATTTCCAATGATGAATTTCGATGCTGAGCAAGTGTTTGTCGGTGATGCCCCCTACGGCTCTTGGCAATTTTCTTTGGAGCCCAATGAAAGTGGCGCTGTGTTCTCTAACTTGCTCTTCGATACACGCGGGATTCGCGCAGGAAAGGAGGGCGAAGAGGGGCGCGTGGTGTGGACCTTTGATGGCAATGAACATCATAGCTATTTCACCTCAGTGCTAGAGGCCGATAATCTAGGGCAAGTGCTGAGTGATTTTGGTTACGCTCCCAGTCTGGAGAGTACTAGCGCGCAATTTAATACTAGCCTTGATTGGCCTGGCAGCCCTGCATTCTTTGCCGTCGAATCATTAAGTGGCGATGTGGATTTGCGGATTGAAGAGGGGCGTTTCTTGCAAAGTAGTGCAGGGGCTGCTAACGGCGCATTGAAGCTGATCAGCATTATCAATTTTGATGCCTTGGTTAGGCGTTTGCGCTTTAGTGATGATTTGCTTCGACGCGGGCTTTCATATGAGCAAATTTATGGCTCTATTACGATAGATGACGGCATTGTCGATATCATCGATCGACTACAAATTATTGGACCAGCCAGCCTATTCCAGGTGTCTGGCGAGTTGGATCTTGCGCGTCAGACCATCGATGGGAACCTCTATATCACCCTTCCCATTAGCGACAATATTCCATGGATGAGCGGCATCGCCGTGCTCAATAATCTGATTAATTGGCAGGTAGCCGTAGGGGTGTTCCTATTCGATCAGATTTTTGGCGACCAGGTCGACAGCCTGACGAGCGCACAGTACATTCTTAAAGGCCCTTGGGAAGGGTTGGAGCCGCGCCTCAATCAAGTCTTTGGTACGCCCGAGAGTCAAACGGCGCCAGCAGCAGGGTCGAGTGTCCCGTCGACATCGACGGCTCCCGCAGTAGGGCCTTAGTGTCAGGAGTGAATATGGGAAATAAAATAGCGGCGATTCAATTAGTCAGTGGCGCTGATGTTCTTGAGAATCTAGAGGCAGCCGCGAAGCAGATTCGCGCGGCCAGTCAGGCTGGAGCCAGTGTGATTTTGCTGCCAGAGAATTTTGCTGTGCTAGACGGCGGACCATTGAGTCAGTATGCAGAGTGCGAGGGCGATAAGCAGGCCCTATTGCAATCATTTCTCTGTGCGCAGGCGCGAGAGCATCAAATCTACCTTATTGGTGGAACAATTCCATTGTCGACCCGCCCTTTAGTGTCTGGTCAACAAACACCAGAGCGAATAGGTGATGGACGAGTGCGTCCAGCAAACCTCGTGTTTGACCCCGAAGGAAATCTTATTGCCCGCTATGACAAAATCCACTTGTTTGACGTGAAGGTGGCCGATAAACAAGCGCAATACTCAGAGTCAAACAGCTTTGAAGCAGGCACTCAGCCGCGCTGTGTTGAAACTGCATTGGGGTGTATTGGCTTAAGTATTTGCTATGACTTGCGCTTCGCAGAGCTTTATCGTGTATTGGTCGAAATGGGGGCGCAAGTGCTGACGGTTCCCTCCGCTTTCACGCAAGTAACAGGGGCCGCGCACTGGGAAGTCTTGTTGCGCGCTCGTGCAATAGAGAATCAGTGCTATGTCTTGGCTGCCAATCAAGGGGGTGTTCACAATGCCTCGCGCGAGACGTATGGCCATTCGATGATTATTGACCCGTGGGGGCGCGTGCTGGCTCAGCTCGAAAAAGGTGAGGGCTTTGTCATTGCCGATATCGATTTGGAAGAACTTGCCGCACTGCGCGCCAACATGCCTATCCAGTCACATAGGCGCTTGTGAGCGCGGCCAAACTTGAACCCTTCTTCTAGTTTCCCTTATGATGCGCGGCCTGAGCATTGGCTAGTGTGCAATGGTTTTTGCGCTAATTTATAGGTATAAAAGTGAGTATAGATAAAAGTTTAGTGACAAATCTTGTGGCTTTAACCCTTGTGTTAGTGGGTTTGCTGCCATTTCAAGGCTCTTCTTATTTGCTAACGATGGGTTTGTTTGCACTGTCTGGCAGCGTTACGAACTGGTTGGCTATCTACATGTTGTTTGAGCGGGTGCCTGGATTCTACGGTTCAGGAGTTGTGCCTTTGCATTTTGAGGAGTTCAAGCACGGTATTCGTAAACTGATCATGCAGCAGTTTTTTAGTACTGAGAATATCGAGAAATTTCTCAATGAATCAGGTGGCGTTTCTAAGAGCCTTGATGCGCAGATCCTTAAAATGATCGACACGCTCGATCTTGAGAAAGCCTTCGAATCACTGCTCGATGTCATCATGGCTTCCTCTTTTGGTGGCATGCTCGGGATGTTGGGGGGGCGCGATGCGCTAACGCCGCTAAAAGAGCCATTTGTTGAAAAGATGAAAGACTACTTGGGCAATGTGGTGGACTCGGATGCATTTAGGGCCTCGTTGGCTGAAGGCGTCGCAAACTCCAATCAAGGGGGGAATAGCCTCTATGATCGAATCGAGAAGATTGTCGATCGTCGCTTAGATGAGTTGACGCCACAGCTGGTGAAAGAGATCGTTCAAGCCATGATTAAAAAACACCTTGGGTGGCTAGTGGTCTGGGGTGGTGTACTCGGTGGCTTGATAGGATTGTTGGTAACGCTTGCTGGGTTTTGATCAGCAATTGCGAACTGGTTCAACGTAAAAATAGAACGCCTGTTCTACCTTGTGCGTACAATCGTGCGCATTTACTGGCTTTTGACGCACTCATCAATTGTATTATTTTGTATCAATAGATGTAAAAAACTCCCTCGTGTACTACAATCGCGCCCGATTAATTTCCTGAAAGGTTGCGATAGATGCGTGAATCTTTCATTAATGAACTAGATAAGAGACTGAGCATTTATTATGGCAAGACCAGTGGAGTTTGAGTACAACGATGTTTTAAACAATGCAATGGAGCAATTTTGGCGAGAGGGTTTCGAAGCAAGCTCTGTGCAGAAACTCCTAGATGTTACTGGCATTAATCGTGGCACTTTGTATAACTCATTCGGTGACAAGGACACGTTTTTTAAGGCATGTTTGGACCATTACAACAAGGGAGTAGCAAAAGATTTAGACGCTTCTCTTAATAATGCAGACTTGGCACCTTGGGCGGCAGTTGAGAAGTACTTCGATCTAGCCGTGCTTTCTGTGAGTAATAAGCAGCGCAGCATGGGGTGTTTGTTGGTAAATTCTTACTGTGAAAGTATTAACTACAACAAAGATATCCAAAAAATTGTGCGCGCTTCCTTTGCGGTTATCCGTAAAGCGCTACTTAAGCGTATGAAAGAAGCCGAAAAAGACGGCAAGCTCAAAAAGGGTGTTAGCGCAGAGTTTGCAGTGGATGCGTTGATCAACACGCTTTACGGTTTACGCGTGAATTCTCGTGATGGCAAGAACGCCAAACAATTAACTGAAGTCGTTCAGTTTACCATCTCCTCGTTACAGTAAGCGTTTAGTAACGCAGCGGTGGTCTGGGCTGGATATCCGCTAGGCCACCGATTGGCGTTCGCTAGCTTCGTGGGGAAGCGCTTGGAAGCAAGTAATTCCTCCGATTTTCGTCACATTTGGGGACTTGTGGTCAGGTGATTATCGGGTATACTTGGGCTTTCGAGCTGCCAATTTGGCAAATTTTAGCACCCCAGATCTAGTCAAACGATCAATAAGAATCACGTTAAGGTAGACAACAATGAGAAAACTCGCAGGCACAAGAAAGAACGACGAGAGCAATGTAGACCTCACCCCAATGCTAGACGTGGTGTTTATCCTCTTGATTTTCTTCGTAGTAACGGCCACGTTCCTTTCTGAAACAGCAATCGATGCAGCGAGTAATGAGAATAACGACACGCCTCCAGAACAGGATAACGATAAGAAAAACATCCTTATCGAGCTTGGCGCTAACAACGATATTATCCTCAACGGTGAGCCACGCCCGATCCTTGAAGCCCAGATTCGCTCAAACATTGACCGTTTGAAAGCTGAGAACCCAGCCGCGTCAGTCATTATCAAGCCGCATCTTCGCTCTGACGTAAACACTCTTGTAGTGGTCATGGATTCAGCGCGACAAGCAGGTATTGCCAATATCTCTATTGTAGAGCCTTGATTTTAAAAGATTTATTGCTTAGATTCGAATCAGAATCTGCTACACAGAACGCACCCTACGGGGTGCGTTTTGCATTTATACAGAGTCATAATGTGAGGAACGATGATGTTGAATCTATGGGATGAGGCAGAGGCGCAACAGTTTTCCAAGGATTCGACCCTTGGTCTGCGTGTGTATAGCTCACAACTTCTTGGGCGCAATGCTGATTTAGTCTTGCATGGCGGTGGCAACACCTCGGTGAAAGGCGTCCAAATCAATGTCTTTGGTGAAAGTGAAGAGGTTCTCTATGTAAAGGGCTCGGGCTGGGATTTGCAGACAATTGCCGCGGGGGGCTTTGCGCCCGTTCGACTGCAGCATCTGCGTGCCCTAGCCGCATTACCAGCCCTAAGCGACACTGATATGATGCGCGAGCTGCGCCTCGCCCTGTTGAACCCTAGTGCGCCGACGCCCTCGGTCGAAGCCATATTGCACGCCCTCATTCCACTGCGTTATGTCGATCACACTCATGCCGATGCGGTAGTGGCGATCAGTAACACTCCGAACGGCATGGAGTTGTTGCAGCAAATCTACGGCGATGATGTGCTTATCCTTCCCTATGTCATGCCCGGTTTCATTCTTGCTCAGCAAGTCCACGAAGCGACCAAAGACGTTGATTGGTCACGTCTGAAAGGCATCGTCCTACTTCATCATGGAATTATCAGCTTTCACGATGACTGTAAAAGTAGCTATGACGCGATGATAGAGCTCGTTAGCGCTGCCGAGCGCTACCTTCATGAGTGTGGCGCTATTGGTAAGCAAGCAAGCGCAAACTACAGCGCCATCGAACAAGATTACAAGCAAGTCGCCGCCTTGCGTCAGCAGGCGAGCGCGATGTTTGGCTCTCCTGTGTTAGTGCGCTGGGAATCCAGTAGCGAAGCGGTGGGGTATTCAGCGATAGACAAAATCGACGATATCGCCACCCGTGGACCATTGACTCCCGATCACAGCATTCATACGAAGCCTTTTGCAGCGATTTTTGAGCAGAACCCCGCGCAAGAGCTAGCTAGGTTTCGCGACCAATATCGACAGTACTTTGACACGCACGCCGCGGATTATCATACCTGTTTGGATCAAATGCCTCGCTTTGCTGTCTGGAAAAATAAGGGAATGGTGTATCTGGCACCAAACAGCAAGCGCTTAGGCATCGTTGCCGATATCTGCGAGCATACCCGTAAGGCAATCCAGTGGGGTGAGCATCTTAGTGAGTGGGACGCCTTGCCCCAGCAGGATCAGTTCGATCTGGAGTATTGGGAGCTAGAGCAAGCGAAGTTGAAACGCATACAAACTGGCCCGGAATTCGAGGGACGAGTCGTGCTTGTTACGGGGGCCGCTTCAGGCATAGGAAAAGCCTGTGTCGAGGCCTTTGTCGCCGCCGGAGCCGCTGTGGTAGCCATGGATATTAACGAGGCAATTGCGGGTTTGTGGAGTAGCGCACAGGTATTAAGTATCCAGGTCGATGTCACTGACGCTGCGCAAGTCGACGCAGCCATTGCACAGGGCATTGCGCATTTTGGCGGGATCGATGTTCTCATCAGCAATGCCGGTAGTTTTCCAGTAAGCAAGAAAATCGATGAGATGGAAGATGCCGATTGGGAGCAGTCGTTGTCGCTTAATCTCACCGCTCATATGAAACTGCTTCGACAATGCGCAAATTACCTCAAACTAGGCATCGATCCGTCAGTGGTTTTTATTGGGTCTAAAAATGTCGCGGCACCCGGGCCAGGTGCGGGGGCGTATTCGGTTGCCAAGGCTGGCTTGGCGCAGTTAGCTAGAGTGGCTGCGCTCGAGTTGGGTGCTAGTGCTATTAGGGTAAATACGGTGCATCCTAATGCGATATTCGATACCGGCATCTGGAGCGATGCGGTATTAGAGCAACGCGCACAACACTACAAAATGAGTGTCGATGAATACAAGCGTAACAACGTGCTTGAACAGATGATCACCTCGGCCGATGTCGCGGCGATGGCACTCGCCATGGCGGGCAAGACTTTTGCCTGTACCACTGGGGCACAAGTCCCTGTTGATGGTGGTAATGAGCGAGTCATTTGAGGGGGTCCCATGCAAGTTAACGGCAAATCCATAAGAACGATCTGGTTTGATGAGCCAGCACAATGTGTTCGTATCATCGACCAGACACGTTTGCCCCACCATTTTGAAATCATTGCTATAGACTCGCTAGAGCAGGCCTGTGAAGCCATCACCACGATGCAGGTTCGAGGTGCGCCTTTGATTGGCATAACAGCCGCTTACGGAGTCTTTCTTGCGATGCGTGCTGGGCATGAATCTGTCACGCAAGTGTGTCAATTGTTGCGGGCCACGCGTCCTACGGCCGTGAACCTGCAGTGGGCACTGATACAAATGGAGAGTGCGCTTGCCACTGTGCCTAGGCAAGAGCGCAGTGCTGTGGCGTTAGTCCTGGCCAATAGGCTCGCTGAGGAGGACGCTGCGGCGTGCTCGGCGATTGGGGACCACGGCCATGCCCTGATTGAGACAGCGTGGCAGAAGAAGCGTGAGCATAGCCCAGAGGCTCGCTGCTTGAATATATTGACGCACTGCAATGCCGGTTGGCTTGCGACTGTGGATTGGGGAACGGCGCTAGCACCTATCTATAAGGCGCATCGTGCCGGAATTCCCGTGCATGTGTGGGTTGATGAAACGCGGCCACGAAACCAAGGCGCTTTTCTTACCGCTTGGGAGTTGCAACAGGAAGGGATTGCACATACGGTCATCGTCGACAATGCTGGCGGCCACCTAATGCAGCATGGCGATGTGGATATGTGTATTGTGGGGAGCGACCGCACAACAGCCAGTGGCGATGTATGCAATAAGATTGGCACCTATCTAAAGGCACTGGCGGCGTTTGACAATGATGTGCCATTTTATGTGGCGCTGCCGGTCTCAACGATCGATTTTGCGCTGCACGATGGCGTTCGTGAAATTCCGATTGAGCAGCGTCACGCTCACGAGGTTTCGCATATGCAAGGATTGGACGCGCTCGGGCAGTTGACGAAGATTCAAGTGATGACCGAGGCTAGTGCGGTCAGTAACTACGGTTTTGATGTGACGCCCGCACGGCTAGTCACAGCATTGATTACCGAAAAAGGGGTATTTGGCGCCAATAAAGAGAGCTTGCAGGCAATAGCCCCTTAACCTGGGGGCCAGCTGAGCCCTCTGCCTGCCAGCAAGTGTAGGTGCAAGTGCCCGACGGTTTGTCCGCCGTCATCCCCTGTATTTAATACGCAACGAAACCCACTCTCGGCGAACCCCTCTTGCTCGGCCACTTTTCGGGCGTGCAGCATTAAGTGCCCCATCAGTGCTTGGTCTTCATCTTCCAATTGCGCAACGCTAAGAATATGTTTGCGCGGGATTAGTAAAATATGTTGTGGGGCCGCAGGGCTGATATCGCGAAACGCAACGATATGTTCGTCACTGTAAACTTTTTGCGATGGGATGTTGCCTGCGGCGATATTACAAAACAGACATGCTTCACTCATGTTCACTTCCTTGGGCTCGTTTGCTCACCTCACGATACGGCGCGAGTATAAAGTTTAATATAGTCGTTAATACTTTGGATAGGCATACTGGGCAGCAAGACATCGGTAAACAATTCCAGCGAGGGTGAGATATGAAAAAAGTCGTAGTGATAACAGGGTGTTCGGCAGGTTTAGGGATTTCCATTGCAGTACAGGCTGCGCAGAGAGGTCATATTGTCTACGCCACAATGCGTAACCTAGACAAGAGTGCAAAACTAGAAGAGGCGGCGAAGCGGGCAAATGTGGCGCTGGAGATCCTGCCGTTGGATGTGGCTAGCAGCGAGAGTGTGAATGCCTGTATGGAAAAAATCTTTGCGACCCAAGGGCGAATCGATGTGCTTATTAATAACGCAGGCTCGGGGTTTGTGCGCTCAACCGAGCAGGCTAGCGAAGAGGACATCGAGTGGATTATGAATGTTAATTTCATGGGAGTCGTGCGCACCACAAAGGCGGTCATCGCAGCGATGCGCGAAGCGCGTTCCGGCCATATTATCAATATCTCTTCCGTGGGCGGTTTGGTTGGGCAACCTTTCAACGAGATTTACTGTGCCTCAAAGTTTGCCGTAGAGGGCTATACAGAATCGCTTGCGTGTTATGTGCAGCCGACCTTTGGCATTAAGTTTACAAGTGTGGAACCGGGAGGGATTCGCTCCGAATTCGCCAATGCTGCCCTCGCCCATGTGCAGTCTACTGGCGGGATGTTGAATGATGAGTATCTTCCAATAATTCAGAAATATATAGGTGGAGCGCAAGCGCGCGGGGAGAGCGCCTATCAATCATGCGATGAAGTGGCCGAAGTGGTGATTCAATGCATGGAGTCAGAAAACCCACCAATACGCACAAGGACATCCGCATGGTCAAATGCCTTTTGCGAGCTTAAGACTGCGGCAGACCCAGATGGCTTAAAACTGCAGAAAGAGGTGTACGAGACTTTTTTAAAATAGGTTTATTGATGCAGCGCCCTAAGAATACCTTCTGGGGCGTTATCGAGTTTTCCTGAGACACGGAAATCCCTTGGCGGTATACCATGATGTTCTTTGAATGCTTTGTTAAAAGAGCTCAACGATGCATAACCAACATCTAGTGCGATGGTAGCAATTGGGATGCGGCTGCTCTTGAGTAATTTGCTTGCCTCGGCAATCCGAAAATTATTGAGAAACTGATTGAAATTTCGAAACGCCATTTTCTTATTAATCGCCTCACGCAGGCGGTAATCCTGCACAGATAAATGCTCGGCTAACCGGCCAAGCGTGAGCCCCATTTCTTGATACAGTTTTTCCTCATGCATCGCCTTTTTGATTCTTTGTACTAACTCGCAATCTTCATGAGCGTGATCCGCAGTCGAGGGCTTCTGCGTGAGTTTTGCCTGCTTAGGGCTTTCCAGCAACGTGGCCGCATCGACGTTAAGTGAGAATACCCTGATGTTGAGTGTCAGGCAGACTAGGAAGGCTAATGTCGATAGCAAAATACTACTGAAGTAATTAGCTTGGCCTGGTTCATTGATCTGCAAAATATAACTAATGGCATAATTAATGAAAGCAGTGCCTATGATGACCGCATTGAGTAGGCCCATGGCGATGACCAAAGGGATCCTCACTTTGCGCCGCGATTCAATCAAGTCGTTGGGCTTGCCTGTGATCCCCAAGTACACCACGTGGACAGCAAACCCTAACATGATGGCGTGAGAGATCACGAAGGTAAAAAAGAAACTCGTTCGACTAAAATCAAAGCCGCGGTAGTACAGCAGTGCACCAGTGCCATTGGCAATAAGATAAAAGGCGATAAGGGCTATTGCTGGGGCGGGAATGTCGCGGCGATCGTCGAATAAACGGTTGGCGATAATCCACAGCACAGCAGGGGTGGCAACGGCGAGCCGAAACAGCGCGAACGATGCATAGGGATTGCTGATAACAGGGGGAATGGTGGTTAATAAATAGGCGCTAAGACACGCAGAGAATAGCACCAAGAGCTTGCCAGTAGTGCTGCTTTTGAAATGCAGCAACATGAAAATCGCAAGGAATATCGACTGCGAAATAGCCAGTGAGGCGATAATGCTATTAAAAGTAACCATGCCTTTTTTCTTATAATTCTAGAGTGCATACAGTAGCAGCAAAAAGCCTAGCAGGTCGAGGCTAGGCTGTTGGCTCAATGACTGCTAGAAACGGCTCCGTGTGTTCCTAATTTAGTCCACCACAATAATGTGTTCGCTCTTGGAAGTCACGAATAGGCACGAGACATTCGCTTTTTTATTATTAATACGAAACTAAAATTGGTGATTTTGCTTGCTGCTCATGAAAGGTCTATACCGCAACATCAGCAGCAAGCAATCGTTTAACGCTTATAACTCGATATCGATGCTGGCAAAGAATTGTCGGCCAAAGTTATCGTATAGGCGTGTTTCAAAGCCACCTTGTACAGGCAAGCGCTGCGGTTCCCAGTCGAACATATTGTTAATACCAAATGTTAGGCTAGTGGCAGTACCAAACAGGTCATCAAAGTAATAGCTGTAGTTCGAGTTGACGATATACGCCGCATCGATCACATCAGGTGGTGTTGCTCCTGTCGCGAACGCGCCATCAAATGTGATGGAATGTTGATACTTAGTCAGCACTGAGGCCGCGTGATTACCACGATTCCAGCTTAGTCGTGCCGATGCCTTCATTTTTGGCATGGGTGGTGACTGGGCCGTATCCGCGTTTCTTCTACCCAAAGCATCCACTGTTACACCCTCTAAGCCTTGGTAGTCCGCTTTGGTAAAGTATGTGGCGTCTAGCGCCGCAGTGAACGATCCTAGGTCGCCTAACTCAAATCCGTAAACGGCGCGCAGGTCGAGGACCTCCAGTTCATTCGAGTTGAGGTTGGCAGGAACGGACAATAGTTCAGACAAGGTGCCGTCTGCATCGCGAGTCGCGCTTTCCAATGGGTTGGCAGCGATATAGGCGAGTGCTTGGGCGCGTGTGGCAGAGCCAGGCGCTGAGCTATAGTCATCGGGGTTGATGTTCAGTGCATTCATCGCTGCAAAGAACTGCTGGTTGGTAATATCTTGCGAGGACAGCTGAATAATACGATCCGTGTATTCTATTTGCTGGTAATCCAAGCTAACAGTCAGCCCTTCAATCCCTTCCCAAGTAAAGCCGGCATTGAAGATCTCCGAAGTTTCTGGCTCTAAGCTAGGGTTGCGAGTCGTACACACCAGCACGCCTAATAGATCGTTGCCGGTGAGACGGTCTGATCCAGAACGGGCGATCGCGCAGTTGTCCCGGTTAACTTCACCGATCTGCGAGGCTGCAGGTGCTAGGAAGCTTTCGCCCCAAGACGTGCGGAAAGAAATGCTATCAAACGGCTGCCAGCGCACCGCGACTTTAGGGGTCGTGGTGTCTAGGTCAAGGTCTCCAAATTTTTCGTAACGAGCGGCGATTTGCATGCTCAGATTCTCGAGTATTGGAATTTCCAGTTCACCGAAAACCGACTTCACCATGGAGTCGTATGTTTCGACAACACCAACTGGCGTTAGTATGCCCTGTGAGCTCGATGCATTCATGCCGGCTGCATTCAGTGGCGCAGGACGGGTGGTGTTGCGGGTGTCTCGAATAGACGCACCGAAAGCCGCTGCCATCGTGCCAGCGGGAAGCTGAAGCACTTCACCAGTGACGATCGAATCTACAAGACGCAGACGCTGATGATCAAAAATTACATCGCCACTCTCGAACATCCAGTCCATCAACTCTTGTGAGTTATTCGTAACCCCAGCGACATAGCTAGGGGAGTTTATGTCGCGCGAGGCGAATGGGTTAAACCATTCGTTGCCACTGACACCGCCTTGACCATTCAGACCTGCGCGCAAACGCACGACGTTTAAATCATTGGTATCTATACGGGTCTGAGACTCCTGATAAGAGATCCAGGTTTCACCAGTCCAAGTGGTATCGCCTAGCTGATAGGTGCCGCCGATCTTATTGGTGGTTGTCGTGTAGCCATAGCGATCTTTTTGGTATGAGGCGCCATCAAGATAGCTAGGTACGGCACCAGGGCCTTGCTCAAGCCCGTTAATGATCGTCCAGTTTGGTCCAGGCATTAGGGCAACGCCAGTGGGGTTTGCCGGATGGTTCGCAGGGATTACCAATGAGGGGTACCAGCCAGAGGCCAATGGGGTTAATGGCTCCGTATGGAAAATTGACTCTCGGTAGCTCATGGTTGATTGAAACTCTAGCGTCAGCCAATCGGTGGTTTCGTGCTTTAGGTTCAAGTAACCGTTGTAGTCATTGGCTTCGCGGTTGTAGTCCGTCCACTGGGCATAATGGAAACCGCAAAATGCGGGGCCAAGCGGATAACCGCTAGGGAAGCTGCCATCTTGTCCTTTATCTGTGTTGTCACCATTGTAGGTGCCGCAGTCTTGGTCGCGGTAGATAGAGCCTGCGTTGTCGCCAGAAGCACGAATGAATGTGCCAGGGGCTCCGATGAAGGTGGCGTTGTCTGCGCGCAGATATTTCTCGCGCTCACCGCGCTGCAAAGCAGTCTTCTTGCCAACTTCAAATGCCGCTACCATGTCTAAGTCGAGGTCATCGAAGCGATGCCCGTACAAAATGCTTAGTTTTGGTTCTTCGAAGTCTGCATTATTGTCGCGATTGTAGAACGAACGAATGCGTAAACCTTCGAACTCTTTGATGGGAATGATGTTTACCACGCCAGCAACTGCGTCTGCGCCGTATAGTGCGGAACCGCCATCGAGCACCACCTCTATTCGCGAGGTCGCAATATCGGGCAAAATTGCGGAAATTGCCCCTGGGTTTACATTTCGACGGCCATCGAAAAGGGTCAGAGTGCTGCTTGTCCCCAAGCCGCGAAGGTTGAATTGCGCGGAGTTAGAATCTTGCCCACCACCAGAGCCACCGAGAACGTTGGCAACTGTGTCGACGTTTTGGGTATAGGGAAGGTCGCGGATATATTGGCCGATGTTAGCGGAGCCGCTTTCTAAAATGCTGTCTTGGTTAATGGTGTCCACTGGGCTCGCCGCCGCAAATGGGCTATTGCGGATATACGAGCCTGTAACGACGATTTCTTCGGCTTCCTCTTCTTCAGCTTCGGCTGCAAATGTCAGAGATGAAGAAAGGGTGAGAGATATGGCAATGAACAATTTGGATCTTCGTGCAATTTGACGCGCGCACTCATCTAGGCATGGTGTCATCTATCGTCTCCTACTTCTTAATTATTGTGATTATTAAAGCGTACTGCGCCGTTCATAGTACGTGCCTTTGTAAATATGTCTCCCGAATACCTAAGTAAAATACAACGGAGATAAAAAATGCCTCATCTAAAATTCACTATGCTGACGAATTCCGTATAAGGCTTAATAACAAAGGGGTAGAGAGCACTGGAGAGACGAAAAACTCTTAGCTTAAACCAGAAAATATTTTGCTATATAGGCTGTCTAATGTGATGTATTTTAGAAATCTGCTATTGCGCGGATGTTCCAACTTGATTGCAAAACTCAGCTAGCGTAATTTACCTCTCCGGCGCCAAGACTGACGAGGCGTGACATTGACAGCATAGGAATTAGAAACGATCGTGAAATCGATTTTTAAAATAGCACTGATACTTTTCATATCACGGCCCGTGCTTGCGCAAGTGCCCATCTACGACTATGAAATCGTTGATCGTTTTCCGCACAACATCACCTCATTCACAC
>OJGX01000500.1_pt1 | contig 18980 bp, 14 predicted proteins | sample 1594661 | NCBI WGS metagenome assembly OJGX01 (sample SAMN05416839, study PRJEB24817) | seawater metagenome | isolation source: Sea water | place: Canada:Atlantic | collected 2013-07 | reverse complement strand
TCGAGTTTTGGACATGGAAAATGTGCCGAGGGCGTTAGCTAACTTTGAAACTGATGGCTTTATTAAGTTAGTTGCTGAGCGTGAAAGTGAGCGCATTATTGGGGCACAGATCTTAGCACATGAAGGTGGAGAGTTAATACAGAGTGCGGCATTAGCTATCAGTAACCAAATGACCGTTACTGATTTGGCAAACCAATTATTTCCATACCTAACTATGGTCGAAGGTTTAAAGCTGTGTGCTCAAACTTTTAATAAAGATGTATCTGAGCTTTCATGCTGTGCAGGTTAATCAAAACAATATGGAAGAAGTTCGCCCTCTACTGTTACCTAATATACACAAATAATGAGCTTAAAGCTGAAGTGCCCATTAAAAGTATCCGATCACAAATATTGTTAGCTTTGTTATCTAATAGAAAAATGGCGATTTCCCCAACAAGATACTATAATTGGATACTAGGGGAGTATAAGTAATGTTGAGTATTAACCTATTAAGTGTCAATACAAATATAGCGGATGTAAATTCCGCTAGTGCTGGTCTGCCGTTTTTAAATACCGTAACGAAATTAAATCTTAACGTGCTTACTAGTGATTCGGTCAATATCTCTAGTATTGGTATAGAACGCTTGCATAAAGATAATGGAGCAAAAACCACAAAAGATATCGAACAAACCTCTAACGAGGCTGTAAGTGTCACTTCAACTATTGGTCAAAATAAGTCAGCAAATAATTTAAATCACGCACAAGCTAAAGAGCTGAATAATAAAATAGCTTCTTTACTATAGCAGTTATTCAAACCATCTATTTTTCCTGCAAGACAATGACCCATCTCTTACCACTTAACATTATAAAATTATTCCGCATCAGCTACGTACCTAATACGGAATAATCTAAGTTAGGCTATCTTAGTTAACGAGACAACTCCTCAATTTTTTTCCTTGAAAACCAGCGATATAAAACAGGTAATACAAACAGTGTTAACAGCGTGGCCGTTACCAAGCCACCTACAATAACACTGGCAAGCGGACGTTGTATTTCAGCACCTACACCATTAGACATTAACATTGGGATTAATCCCAATGCGGAAGTTATTGCTGTCATGAGTACAGGTCTTAATCTTGACGTTGCTCCTTCAAAAACTGCCTTGGAAGCCTCTAAACCATCTTTTATTCGTTGGTTGATGCTTTCTACCATTACAACCCCATTTAATACCGCTACACCGAATAAGGTAATAAAGCCTACTGAGCTTGGTACAGATAAATATTGGCCAGATATGTACAGGGAAAAAACACCGCCAATTACGGCTAGTGGCACATTCACTAAAATCAGCATAGCTTGACCAACAGAGCCAAAAGCAAAGTAAAGTAACAATGCAATTAGCGCTAAAGACAGAGGTACAACGATAGCTAGTCTGTTTTGAGCACGCTGCTGGCTTTCGAATTGGCCACCTATTGCTACCGAGTAGCCTGAAGGTAGGTCAACTTTCTCAGCAATAACTTTTCTGATGTCGGCTACTACACTGCCCATATCTCTATTCTGAACGTTTGCTTGAATAACGACACGCCTTTGAACATCGTCGCGTCTAACCTGAGGAGGACCTGATTCAAATGAAACTGTTGCAACATCACCTAAGCGTACCCAAGCACCTGTTGGTGACTGAATTCGAATATCTGAAATAGCTTCCTTATTTCGTCGATATTCTTCTTCAATACGCACATAAATATCATATCGCTCGTTACCATTGATGATTTGTCCAGCTTCGACCCCACCAATACCATCTCGCACAACTTCCATTATATCAACAACTGAAAGTCCAAAACGCGATAGCTCTTGCCTATTAGGTTTTACGACAAGTTGGGCTTCACCTGAAATTTGCTCAAGCGCAACATCTCTTGCACCGTCAACACTCTTAATAACTGCTTCAATCTCTTGACCCTTAGCCGCTAAAACGTCTAACTCAGGACCAAATAGCTTTATCGCTAACTGAGCTTTAACGCCAGATAGTAGCTCATCAACACGAGTCGCAATAGGTTGAGAAAAGTTGAGTAACAACCCAGGGAATTCTTCCAAAGATCTCTCCATCTTACCTTGAAGTTCATATCGATTAGATGCACTTGACCACTCAGAAACAGGCTTCAATCCTATGTAAATTTCTATGTTATTAACTGGCTCTGGATCTCCACCTATTTCTGCTCGTCCAATTCGGCTTAATGCATAAGTTACTTCAGGAAACGCCATTAACTTTTCTTCTAAAATCGGAGCTACGGTTAACGCCGTATCCAAACTTGAAGATGGCGCAAGGGTTGCTCTTAAATTAATAGTCCCTTCCTCTAACTCAGGAACAAATTCAGTGCCAATAAATGGAACTAATGCAAATGCAGATGCAACTAAAATAAGTGAAGCTGAAATGACTAACTTAGTGTGTTTTAATGCGAATGTTAGACCTTTTCTATAGAGTTTATCTAATGGTTTAAGAACAAAGCTTTCCCTCTCTTTCACACCAGATTTAAATAGATAAGTTGCCAGTGCTGGCACGATAAACAACGCAACCACAATAGCGGATATAACAGCTAAAATGATACTTATTGCCATAGGTTGGAATAACTTTGCCTCAACACCTTCAAAGCTAAATAAAGGCGTAAATACGACTAAAATAATAGAGGCTGCAAAAAATACCGGACGAGCCACTTCTTTACCAGCATTTTGAAGACGTAATTTAATACCATGCTCATCTTGTTCTACATCATGTGGATCAGTATCAGCACTAGGCACTCTTTCTTTTACACTGTTTGAATGGGTAGAGTCTGGTCTATTTAAATGCTTAAACATGTTCTCAACCATCACGACTGAGCCATCAACTAGCATACCAATAGCGACAGCTATTCCGCCTAGCGACATTAAGTTAGCAGATATCCCCCACCAAGCCATGATCATTAACGCAATACCAATAGAAATTGGAATTGAAATTAATACCAAGAAGGTTGCACGTAAATTCATTAAGAATAGAGCCAATACAATACAGATGAAAATAAATGCTAGTGAAAGTGCATCAACTACCGTATCAACGGCTTTTTCAATCAAATCAGCCTGATCATAAAATGGCTCAAAGCGAACACCTTTAGGTAATGCTTGATTAATCAATGGGATTCTTGCATTGATACCATCAATGGTAGCTTTAGTATTTGACCCCATGCGTTTTAATACAATACCAGAGACAACTTCACCTAAGTTCTCTACTTTACCATTGGGTGATTTTCGCGTCATAGTGACAGCACCTTGGCGAATTTCACTGCCCATTTCAACTTTAGCAATATCCGAAACCGTCACAACCGTCCCATCAACTGTTTTGACGGGAACTTGTTTGATATTACTAATACCAGCGTCACCACTTTCAAACCAACCTGTACCTCTAATAACAAGCTGCTCTTGCCCACGGTTCATATACCAGCCGCCAACATTCGCATTGTTGTTATCTAGGGCACCAACAACGTCTTCTTGCGTTAGGTTATAAGAAAGAAGCTTAGATGGATCTACATTTACTTGGTACTGCCTAACAATACCTCCAAAGGAGAGTACATCAGTAACACCATCGACAGGCATAACGAGTAACTTCACAATCCAATCGTTAAGACTTCGAAGCGCCATAGCATCATAGCCTGCATCTTTATCTGAAATAAGAAGATACTGAAATACTTGGCCCAGCCCAGAGGTGTTTGGCCCCATTTCGGGTGTCCCAACACCTTCAGGTATGAGTTCTTTTGCGGCTTGAAGACGCTCAAATACGAGTTGTCTTGCAAAGTAAATGTCGGTGCCTTCTTTGAAAACAACCGTTACGCCAGACAAACCTGTTTTAGAAATTGAGCGCACTTGTTCTACATCAGGTAAGGCATACATTACCGCTTCAATAGGGTACGTAATGAGTTGTTCAACTTCTTCAGCAGCCAGTCCTGGCGCTTCAGTATTTACAGCAACTTGAACATTAGTAACATCAGGAAAGGCATCTAAATTTAGTTTTGGAATAACCATAATTGCGCCAACCATGGTGGCAAACAGCGCAATCAAAATCAGGAGTCTATTATTAACAGACCAATCTATTATTTTATTAAACATAGTTTTGCCCCTTAGTGGTTATGCGGATCGAATCCGCCTTTAGCGATTTCAGACGCAACAAAAAATGCACCTTTGGTTACAATTCGCGTTCCACTATCAAGGCCAATGATTTCTCTAAAACCACCTAAGGCTCGGCCTAGTTCTACTTCTACAGCTTTAAATTCTCCAGGGTGGTCTTCGACAAATACGGTCCAATCACCATCGGCACTACGGATCAATGCTTCTTCTGGCACAGCCATCACTTTCTGCTTTGTGGCGAACTGAAAGTAAACTTTTACAAACATGCCTGAATGGAGGTTATCATCCGAATTTTCTACTCCTAATCTAATAATTCGAGTACGAGTAATAGGGTCAATTGTATGGGCTTCTTGGATAACTTTGGCATTGTAACTCTGGCCTTCTAATTTAAGTACCGCAGGAGAGTCAATTGATAAATTAAGCTTTTTATTTGGAGAAACTTTTGCTTCAACCCATAATTTTTTTTCATCAGCTAGCAACATAACGGTATCCCCAGCATCAACACGTTGCCCTTGGATAAAGTCGTCTTGAAGTACCACTCCTTCACGCTGAGCAGTTAATGTATATTGCCCAAACGCTTTTATGTTTTTGTTAGAAATCCCATCTATCGCTTTTTCAGTTAATCCTAAAGCAATAAGCTTCCCATAGCTTGCATTGAATGTAGTTTCTGCTTGTAACAATCGACTTTCACTCACCGTCTTGTTACCCAGCTTTTTCACACGTTGCCATTCGGTTGAAGCGATTAAATAGTCAGCCTGTGCTTGTGCCATTGCTTCACTAAATAATGTAACCAACTTCTGACCTATTGCTACATGTTCGCCAAGCGCTGCATGGCGACTGATAATAACCGACTCTGTACGTGGTGATACCACATAACTTTTATAGCCATTAGCTTTTATTTCGCCAGGTGCATACACGGTGCTAAATTGATATTCAGGCTTAACACTTTCCACTTTGATGTTAGCAAGCGACATCTTCTTTGGATCAATAGTGATACCTTCTTCATGCTCTTCTTCCTCTTTATTATCACCTTCATGGCCGTGCTCGTCATGGTCACCTTTATCTTCTTCATGTCCTTTTTCGTGTTCATGCTCGTCATGGTCATCTTTTTCTTCTTCATGTCCCTTTTCATGATCGTCATGATCATCTTCATGTTCTTTTACATCTTGCTTCAAAACCTTTGCGACAGAACCAGTACCATCTGATGACTGTGCAAAAGCATCATGATTTGTAGTAAGCCCTAATAACAGGCTGCTAATTACTACGGCTAATAATTTTTTACTAAATATTGTATTCATTTTTGTAACCTATATTTTTGATAAATTTAAGATTTCGTTTTTCGTAACTGAAAAAGTAAACGTTTAAATCTCAAATTTTGATAACTGACCCATACTTAAAACGAAGGATATTTCTGCAAGCTTGAATTGATTTTCCAAACGAATTCCTGCATGAAGTCCTTCCGCACGTTGATTTAATACAAGTAAGTAATCAGACGTATTAATGTCACCAGCTTCCCAACGCTTATTTAATAAATTTGCGCTACTTTCTAATCTGCCTTCTGTGAGTTTTCGCCATTGCTCAAAGTATTTTTTACTGACATTAAGCGATTCATAATTAGCTTTTGCTTCAAAAGACTGCTTTCGATAAACCGAGCGAAAGTTGGCTTCTGCTGCGATTGCTTCTGAATAAGCAGCTTTAACAGTATCGGAATAATTATTTCTGATATTTAATGGAATTGAGAAAGTCACACCAATCAAGTCTTCATCTCCACTTTTCCCTGCGCTAACTCCAATGGTTGGGTTAGCTTTAGATTCCATAGTGGTTAATTGAGCTTTCGATTGTTGTCCTTTCCATTTCGCTCTAGCGAGTTTAACTTTTGGATGATTCTCAACCCACTGTGACTTAAATGAATAGCTTGTTACTCCAAAAGTAAATGAAGATAAATTGGCGGTATTAGGCGTCCAATCAGGCAATAACTCCTGAACTTTTACCTCTGCATTTTTCAAAGTAATTTGCGACTCAGATATTTCACTGAAAATTTGGGACAAGTTTACGTAGACCAGTTCAGCGTCAAGTGGCTCTAGAAGTCCGACTTTTCGCTTATCTTCAACAATTCCAACGAGCGTTTGCAATTGCTCTTCTCTTTCTGAAAGTAACTGAGCCGCCTTTTTTGCTGCTTGCCAATTAACTATTGCAGTTAAAGCGTTAGCCTTTTTAGAATCGAGTAGAGATAACAATTGTTGCTGGTTTGCATAAACATCAATTTCACCAATGCTTTTATTTGCTGATTGCTTATCCCAAAAATCAATCGTTTGACTGATACCAATAGAGTAATTATCAAAATCACCCTCTTTTTCATAGCTTGCTTCAAACTCTGGGTTGTATACGGCTTGAGTTAAGCTTTTTGCTCTATGATTACTTGCATTAAGTAACTCTTTAGCCGCAACAACTTCGGGATCTTTATTTATTTGACTATCAAGCCATGAAATGTTTTTCTCTTTGCCATAACTGACAACTGAAAAACTCACAGCCATACATAATGACAGGACTAAACCTGCATTTTTTAAAAATATATACATAAAACTTCTTAATTTTTTAATTTATAAACACGAACCCTTTATCCTTTTCATGGATAAATAGGTCATTAAAATTCAATCTAATTAAGAAATGGGTGGGCGAAGTATCGCTTCAAGGTAGGTATTGGTTTGAGAAACTTGATAAGGTGTTTTATTGATAATGTTTAGTTTGCCCGTGGTATTTGAATTACAGATTAAAATCCAAGATAAGTGGCTGCCACTGCAATTACCGCAGTGATGACAATCTTTTTCATTATGCTCATCATCATCTGCATTATCGTTTAAGGCATTTCGGTCATCGGCATGATCATGTTGAGTTTGAAGATGTTCTATATCAATCTGGTGATTCTCAGATGTTGAAGATGCGACAGCAGTTAACGATTGTAAAACAATCGAAACGACTAAGAGCATTTTTAGCACAACATTTAGATTCAAAGTTATTACCTGTTAAATATAGTATTTAAAATACTAGCAGAAACAATTCACTTAAACTAGATGTTTCCTTAAGTTTCAGGCTTTTCACTTAAAATAATTTTTTCATTTGACTCTATAGCCACTATAGATTTTACAATATGATAATAAATATCATTTAGATTTGAACTGTGGAACTCATTTTATGCCCTTTTCCCCAAAAGTAAAACAGGAAAACCAATACTATAACTATTTAAAGCCGCTAGCTTATTTGATCTTGCTAGTCACAGCATTTTTTTCAAAATTTTGTATAGCTTCTAATTTGGAAGAGTTTTCGCAGCATCGACAAATTATACAATTAGCAGAATATGTAGGTGTTGATTATGAGTCGGCTATTAAGGACGGCCAAATTATTAACGATGATGAATATCAAGAAATGCTTGAATTCTCCAAGTTGATAGTTGAAAAAACGTCAATTAATAATAATTATATGCGTTCACTCAATGAGAAAGCATTAGCTTTACAAACAGCTATTTCAACTAAGCAAAATGCAAATATTGTCAGGAAAATTACATCTGAGTTACGAATTTCATTATTGGCTATGATGCCAGAGCTACCTCTCCCTAAAAGGTTAATTTCTAAAGAAGCGACGTTTTCTTTATTTGAAAATAACTGTGCGAGTTGTCATGGTATTTCAGGTCAAGGAAATGGTGTTTTAGCATCGGGATTAGAGCCTGCTCCTACCGATTTTACCGATAAAACACGTGCAGAAAACCGTTCACTTTTAGGCTTATTTGATGCTATATCTAATGGGCTTGATGACACTGCCATGCCTGCATTTACACAATTAAAAGAACAGCAGAAATGGTCCCTTGCATTTTATGTAGGTGGTTTGGCATTTAAATCATCAAGTGAATTAACAAAACCATCACAATCAATTTCATTACAAAACTGGATAAATTATAGTCCATTAAAGTTATCGACAGAAACTGACGGATTAACTAAAAATGAAATTGAAGGATTAAGGGCTAATCCTACATTATTGTTTACCAATCAAAGTAGTCCTATCGCTATAACCAAAACTCAATTAGCTGCCGCAAGCAATGCGTATAAAAATGAAGAGTATGAGAAGGCCAAAACACTTGCTGTGAGTGCTTATCTAGATGGTTTTGAATTAATTGAAAATAGTTTGGATGCACGAGACACAAATTTACGTAAAAGTATCGAAGGAAACTTGATTAAGCTTCGCCAAGCTTTAAGTAACGCGCAACAGGTTAATCAACTTGAAAGCCTTATGGAAGTTACTGTGAGACAACTCAATAACGCAGAAGAACTTCTGATAGAAACCACTCTATCAAACGAGGCTCTTTTTACTGCAAGCTTAGTTATTTTGCTCAGAGAAGGTTTAGAAGCGTTACTGGTTGTACTGGCTTTAATAACAGTGTTAATCCGAACTAAACGTCATGATGCTTTAAAATATGTCCATTTTGGTTGGCTGAGTGCGCTATTAGCGGGATTTGCTACTTGGGCGGTAGCCCAGTCAATGATCAGTATCAGTGGTGCGAGTCGTGAAGTCATGGAAGGTATTGCTGCAATGCTTGCAGCGGTGATGTTATTCTATGTAGGGATTTGGATGCATAGCAAAACGAATGCTGAACATTGGCAGGCATATATTCAAAAGCACATTAATTCACAATTAGAAGCGGGTACACTGTGGGGACTAGCAGTGCTCTCATTTATTGCTGTTTATCGAGAGGTTTTTGAAACAGTCTTATTCTATCAATCACTTGTAACACAAGCCTCAACAACTCAATACTCATTTGTTATCAGTGGATTTTTATTCGGGGTAGCTGTGTTATCGATTCTTGCATGGGGAATGTTTAGATATTCTGTTAAATTGCCAATTGCTCGTTTCTTTTCTACAACAACTTACTTGCTTTTAGTTCTATCATTCATATTAATGGGTAAAGCCATCTCAGCTCTTCAAGAGGCTGCGATTATAGGAATCACTCCGTTACCTATTAATGTGGAAGTTACATGGTTCGGTATAGGTTCTACTTGGCAAGGTATAACAGCTCAGGTGACCATTCTGATATTATTTTCACTGTATATGTATCGTTCAAGGAATCGCAATGCCTCATAATTTACACAGTAGTTAGTAATCATTCATTGAGCATCACCACTAACTTAATTAAGAGCAGTTATTTTACTAGCTAATCTTAAAACTGGGATGTTATTAGAAGAGTTAAATCGTCTTAATACTTAATGTCGGAAACTCACCAATAAAGATTATAAAACCTATTGACTCTATAGTTGCTATAGATTTTATACTCAACGAAATATTGTTACGGAATGTTAAATATGTCAGAAAAATGTAGTGGTCAGTGTCAATCATCTCCTACCAACGAAGACGTAAAAATTGATACACAATTAGATAACTATGGTGGCGCGTTTGTCAGTACATATAAAGTGCCTCAAATGGACTGTCCTTCAGAAGAGAGATTGATCAGATTAGCACTTGACTCAATTGAGCCTTCTGTTGGATTGCAATTTGATATTCCTAGTCGATTAGTCAAAGTTTTTCATGATGAAAATTTAGATGAGATAACAAAAAAGTTACAACAACTTAAACTCGATGCAGAGTTAGCATCAACTAAAGAAAGTTGCAGCACAGAAGCTGCAAAAGCAAAAGATCTAGCCCAAAAAAATGAGATGAAAGAAGCGTCAACACTAAAATGGTTGCTGGCTATTAACGGGATCATGTTTTTTGTAGAAATAATTGCTGGGATTATTGCACAGTCTGCTGGCCTTATTGCAGACTCATTAGATATGTTTGCTGACGCTGCCGTATATGGTTTGGCTATTTATGCGGTAGGTAAAAGTATCAGCATGAAACTTAGAGCGGCACATATCTCTGGTGTGCTTCAGATTATTTTAGCGCTAGGTGCTTTGAGTGAAGTCGTAAGACGCTTTATTTATGGTAGTGAGCCTATGTCATCTTTAATGATGATATTTGGTGGAATAGCACTAATCGCTAACATTGCTTGTCTGTTTTTAATATTTGGCAATAAAGAAGACGGCGCTCATATGAAAGCGAGTTGGATTTTTTCCGCAAATGACGTTATCGCAAACATTGGCGTAATCTTAGCTGGCTTATTAGTTACAGTAACAAGCAGCCGTTATCCAGATTTAGTGATTGGTTTGATAATTGCCCTTGTCGTTTTAAACGGTGCTCGCCGCATCTTACAGCTAAAGTATTAGCTGAAATCAATCATGACCATTTATTTAAATTTTAAAACCATTATTGACACCTGTATAGCTAGTTTAAGTCTGGCTCAAACGGCTAAAGGTAAATGAACTTATGAAAAACAATACCTACATTCCACCACTACGATTTCATTGGTTAACGAGTTTTTATGACAGCCTCGTTGCTATCACCACGAGAGAAGCATTTTTTAAAAAGCTGATTGTTGATAAAGTTGCCAACGTCAAAGGAAACAATCTACTTGATGTTGGTTGTGGAACAGGAACGCTCACAAAATTAATAGCTGAAAAATTACCTAAACATACCGTAATAGGCTTAGATGCAGACCAAACCGCTCTAGATATTTCACAGAAAAAAGTTATAGGCAAAGATCTAAATATTTCTTTTAGACAGGGCTTTGGACAAAAAATGCCTTTTGATGAAAACTCTTTTGACATCGTAGTTTCAAGTTTGTTTTTTCACCACTTAAACAGTTCAGCTAAGCTCGCGACATTAACTGAAATTCGTCGGGTACTGAAACCGGACGGTACTTTAATAATTGCAGACTGGGGAAAGCCTACTTCAATATTTCAACGGATATTGTTCTTTGTCGTTCAATTATTAGATGGTTTCGAAACTACAAAAGATAATGTAGATGGAGTTATTCCCTCTGTGGTGGTTGAATCAGGGTTTACTCATGTTTCAGATTTAAACATAGTCCCAACGCCTTTGGGAACTATCAGACTGATTGAAGCGAACTAGATAACAATGAACCTAATGCACCCATCATATTTTAAACCATATATATCATACGTGATAATGATTTTAATCGCGGTGCAGTCTGTGTTTTTTTCGCTAGAAGAGCTTGAAATAAACTTGATAGAAAGTTCTTTTAACACATCACTAACTGAGTCAACTACCCCACTAAAAGCTTCAGAAACCTCCAATATATTTGAAGTAAATAATAGCAACAGTTCAATTGAAAATTGTAATTTTTGTTGCTGTTGTCACTTGTTTTTAAATGCAGATTCTTCTTGTAATATTTTACAAGCAATAGATCATTTTCCTACCTACGCCTTAGTTTCTCCTGAGCTAAAAGGCTATATGTCGGTGCCATTTCGTCCCCCTAAATACGCCTAATTTTTATATCAAATTTAAAAAGGTCAACATTATTGACCTAAATAACAATATAAATTTATAGGAAAGTATATATGGCACTTTATACCTGTGTGCATCGCAAGATAGAAATTTTGAGGTGTGTAACACCTCGGCTCAAATATATCGCGTTTCTCGCTTTGTCACTTTTTACATTTAATGTTTATGCATTTGAAAAGCAGTTAAATCTTCAAGAGGCAATACAGCGAACGCTTAAACAAAATCCTGAACTCAAAATATTTGATTTCAAACAAACCGCATTAATAGGACGAGAACAAACAGCAAGTTTAAATCCCGCTTATGAACTAGAACTTGAAGCCGAGAACTTTGCAGGCTCAGGTGAATTCTCTGCATTCGAAAGCGCAGAATTAACTGTCGCTCTATCTTCGGTTATTGAAATGGGAGATAAACGCTCAGCGCGAATTGGGCTTGTTTCAAACTCAAGAGCATTGCTCACTGCTGAAAAAGAGGTAGCAGCACTAAACTTGATGGCTCAAGTCACTGAAAAGTACGTGGAAGTACTTGCAGCCCAACAAAGAGTTATATTGGCAGATAATGCACTGAAGTTAGCACAAGAAACGTTAGAGATTGTATCTCAACGTAACCGCGCAGGTGCAACTCCTGAGGCTGAAGTGAAACGCTCAAAAGCAGTTATTGCTCAGGCAAATCTAACTGTTCAATCGGAACAAAAGCGCTTGGAATATTTAAAACTTTCTTTAGCAGCTTTCTGGGGAGAAAACTCTGTAACCTTCTCTGAAGTACAAGGTGATCTTTTTCAGTTTGGCAATAACAGTGACTTTAACAGCCTTTTTGCGAAGTTAGAAAAAAATCCAGCGATTCAAATCTATGCAAGCGAACAACGACTAAAAGAGGCTGAAATACAGTTAGCTAAAACAGAGTCAACTGCCAATATCAAATGGTCTGTCGGTGTTAGGCGCTCTCAAGAAGCTAATGATACGGCACTGGTCGCTGGTTTTAGCTTACCTTTGTTTGCTGAAAAGCGAAATTCTGGCGCAATCGCTAGTGCCTTAGCAGAGCGTGATCAAGTTGCTATAGAGAAAGAAGCGACTAAGTTAAGATTTAGAAATCACTTACTGCGAGCATACTCCAATAGAAAACAAGCCATACTAACGGCAAATTCATTAAAGCAGTCAGTTATTCCAATGCTTGAAGATGCACTGGAAGATACTCAAGACGCCTATCAAAAAGGTAGATATGGCTACCTTGATTATGTATCGGCTAGACAAGAGTTGTTAAATGCTCGGCGAACCCTTATTGACGCGGCATCTGCTGCCCTGATTTACGGCGCAGAGATAGAAAAACTAACAAACGAAGCGCTGTCACTCTAAATAAACATCACTTTAAGATTAATAACAATTTATTGATTCAGTTATTAACTGAATCGTTTAGGAATTAAAAATGAAAAACTATATACTCGCACTATTGATTTTTATCGGGCATTTATCACCCATTCAAAGTGCTTTCGCTAGTGAAGATGAACATGAAGGCGAAGAAGGCATTAGCAAAATTAACAATAACATGGCAAAAAGGGTTGGTGTTGAAACAGCCTATTTAGCTTCAAAAACGTTGAACCAAACTATCCCTGTATACGGCGCTACGACGATAGGCGCTGAACAATTATTTCAAGTTGGCGCTAGATATAATGGCGTTATAAAGACAATAAACTCCACTGTTGGTGATAAGGTAAACAAAGGCGATCTATTAGCCGTTATTGAATCTAACGAAAGCTTAAATACCTATAAGATAATTTCCCCTGTTTCTGGGACTGTTTTACAGAGAAATGGAAATATTGGCGGTATCACACAAAACACCAGCTTGTTTGAAATCGTCAATTTTGACACGTTGTGGGCCGAATTTAAGGTTTTTACTAGCCAGTATAATCAAATCAGAGTCGGTCAGTCTGTTAACATTGACCATGGTGATCAAGCATTCAACTCCATCATCACCAATATTATTCCAGCTATAGATCAGTCATATGTTTTGGCACGGATTCGATTAAACAACACTGAGCTAAACCTAACCTCAGGCCAATTATTAACAGGTAGCGTAAAGATAAACCGATTTGAGGTGGATTTAGCCGTCGAGAAAGTTGCCATACAAGAACTGGGAGGACAATTTGGTGTCTTTGTAAAAGAAGATGAAGAGTATGAGTTTGCACCACTTGTCCTCGGTCGTTCAGACAAAAACTATATCGAGGTCATTGATGGCCTCAGTAAAGACGCTGAATATGTAAACAAAAACAGTTATCTGATTAAAGCAGATATATTGAAATCTGAAGTAGAAGACGACCATTAGGAGACGCAATATGATTGAATCAATTTTGCGTCTTGTAATAAATAGGCGCTACTTAGTATTAAGCTTGCTGATGGTAATCATCGGCGTTGGTATGTGGAGTTATCAAAAACTTCCCATTGATGCAGTTCCAGATATAACAAATGTACAAGTACAAATAAATACTTCTGCCCCCGGTTATTCACCATTAGAAGCAGAGCAAAGGGTAACTTTTCCAGTAGAAACCGCGTTAGCTGGACTACCAAAGCTGTCTCACACCCGTTCCCTATCAAGATATGGTTTATCCCAAGTAACCGTTATCTTTGAAGAGGGAACAGGTATTTATTTCGCACGCAACTTAATCAATGCCAGACTATCTGCGATAAAAGGCGTTATTCCCTCTGGCTTAGAGCCAGAAATGGGTCCTATTTCTACAGGGCTTGGCGAAATATTTATGTATACAGTGCAAGCTTCTCCTGACGCTAAAATGTCTAATGGAGAACCTTATACCGCTATTGCCCTGAGGGAAATTCAAGACTGGATCATTAAACCGCAATTGGCTCAAGTTAAAGGCGTCATTGAGGTCAACAGCATCGGCGGCTACAACAAGCAATATCACATCACGCCGAAACCTGAAAAATTACTTTTTCATCGTGTAAGCTTTGAAGAAATATCTGATGCATTGCGTAAAAACAATGATAACCGTGGCGCTGGCTATATTGAGCAAAACGGACAGCAAGTGTTAGTACGCTCCATTGGGCAACTAGCGACAATGGATGAAATCCTCAATGTCATCATCAAAAAGAACGATGGTATTCCTGTAAAAATAAGTGATGTTGCCAATGTTGCTATAGGAAAAGAACTTAGAACAGGGGCTGCTACTCGTAATGGCATTGAGACAGTGCTTGGTACAACCATGATGCTGATTGGTGAGAATTCTCGTACCGTTGCCTTAGATGTAGAACAGAAACTCAGTGAAATACAAAAATCTCTTCCAAAAGGCATTATCGCAGAGCCTGTTTATGATAGAACAACGTTAGTAGATAAAGCGATTGCAACCGTTACCAAAAACCTCGTTGAAGGTGCGCTATTAGTTATCGTTGTACTTTTCTTGTTGCTTGGAAATTTACGCGCCGCATTAATAACAGCCGCCGTAATACCACTATCAATGTTAATGACAATTACAGGTATGGTACAAGCAGGAGTATCTGCTAACTTAATGAGCCTTGGTGCATTGGACTTTGGTTTGATAGTGGACGGGGCTGTCATCATCGTTGAAAACTCTGTTCGTCGGTTAGCTGAGGCGCAACACAACGGTCATAGGCAAGACCTAAGGGAACGACTAAATACTGTTTTTGAAGCCACTTCAGAAGTCATACGTCCAAGCCTGTTTGGTGTAGCCATTATCACAGTGGTATACATACCCATTTTCACCCTAACTGGTGTTGAAGGGAAAATGTTCCATCCTATGGCGGCAACTGTCGTAATGGCGTTAATATCAGCCATGATCCTTTCAGTTACACTGGTTCCTGCTGCTGTTGCGATATTTATGAAAGGTAAAATCAGCGAAAAAGAAAGTGTTGTTATTCGTTCAACCAAGTCTATCTATAAACCATTGCTAATTATGGCAATGAAATTTCGTTGGATTATTGTTTCATTTGCAACGCTGTTAATGGGGTATAGCCTTTGGTTAGCAACTACGCTTGGGACAGAATTTGTTCCACAATTAAATGAAGGTGATATTGCACTACAGGCGTTAAGAATTCCTTCGACTGGCCTAGAGCAATCAGTAGAAATGCAAGAAGTACTTGAAAAACGTATTAAAGCATTTCCTGAGGTTGATAAAGTATTTTCGCGCATCGGTACTCCAGAAGTTGCGACTGACCCAATGCCACCGAGTATTGCTGATATCTTTGTTATATTAAAACCACGCAAAGATTGGAATGAACCTTCAAAACCGAAGAGTGAATTAGTTGAAGAAATGGAAGAGGTATTGAAAAACATTCCTGGCAACAACTATGAATTCACTCAACCTATTCAAATGCGTTTCAATGAATTGATTTCAGGTGTTAGAGCAGACATAGGTATCAAAGTATTTGGCGATGATTTGGATCGGTTATTACTGACCGCAAAAGATATTCTAAATATTGTGAAAACCGTCGATGGTGCAGCAGATGCCCGAATGGAACAAGTCACAGGTGTTCCATCTTTATCGGTAATCCCTAAACGCGAAGCGCTTGGTAGGTATGGTTTGAGTGTTACTGAACTGCAAGACTGGGTTGCCACAGCAATAGGCGGTGAATCTGCGGGGATCATTTATGAAGGTGACAGACGGTTTGAGTTAGTTGTTCGTTTACCAGAGCAAATAAGAACGGATATCGATGGCTTGAAGTATCTGCCGCTTCCACTTGAGAATGGTAACTATGTGCCACTTGAAGAAGTTGCAGAGCTTAAATCAGAGTATTTACCTGCTCAAATTAGCCGTGAGAACGGAAAAAGAAGAGTTGTGGTTACCGTCAATGTACGTGGTAGAGATTTAGGCGGCTTTGTAAAAGAAGTAAAAGCTAAAATTAATCAGGAAGGAGAAATCCCAGCAGGGTACTGGCTTGATTATGGCGGAACGTTTGAACAGCTAGAGTCAGCTAGTAAAAGATTAAGCTTAGTAGTACCGATTACATTAGTTGTTATCTTAGGTATTTTGGTTATTGCATTTGGTTCATTAAAAGATGCATTAATCATTTTCAGTGGCGTGCCTTTAGCATTAACTGGGGGCGTATTTTCTCTTTATTTAAGAGACATGCCTTTATCTATTTCGGCAGGTGTCGGCTTCATAGCATTGTCAGGTGTTGCCGTATTAAATGGCTTGGTTATGTTGGCTTTTATTCGAGACCTTTGGCATGAAAAAGGCGATCTTTACTTAGCGATCATTGAAGGTGCTATCATTCGTTTAAGACCTATTTTAATGACGGCACTAGTTGCAAGTTTAGGTTTTATTCCAATGGCGCTAAACACTGGAATTGGAGCAGAAGTACAACGACCACTAGCAACAGTTGTTATCGGCGGTATTATAACTTCTACCATTTTAACCTTGTTTGTATTACCTGTTTTATATCAGTGGGCGCATGGCTCAGAGATTAGTAAACAGCAATCTGACGAAATTTAATGCCCCAAAAGCAGCTTAATTTATGTTTAAGCTGCTTTTATATTTAATCTTTTTTATTTCAACTTTTAAAGTTTAATTCGCATCGTCTCGGCAACTTTCATTTAAAAACTCAAACTCTATCGTCGTATGCGATAAATGATAGGAAGCTAATTTAGTTGCAACTTCTTGTTTAAGTCTAATTAAGTTTTCAACTTCAAAGTTGTCACTCAGCTCAAGATGAGCTGTTAAAACGTGACTTTCACCATCTAGTGACCAAAAGTGCATGTGATGGATACCATTAACTTCTGGAAATTCCATTAATGATTGTTTAATACGTTCTTGGGTCTCTTTATCTGGTGCCGCTTGAAGAAAAAGCACCAACGTTGATTTCAAGTTTCTAAAAACGTTAAACAAGATAAATAGCGTAAACCCTATTGATAATAGAGGATCTAATATCGGCAGTTCAACGAACAACAGTACAATGGAGACTATAAGAACAGCAACCCAACCAAGTACATCTTCAAGTAGATGCCATGTCAGCACTTTTTCATTTAGTGTTTCACCCGCTTTTAATTTAAATACCGCATATCCGTTAACGACAACACCGAGTATGGCAAGTCCCAGCATCCCCTCAACTACAGGCATTTCAGGATTGGACAACCTCGGTATTGCTTCAAATAAAACCCAAATAGAACCAATAATCAAAACGATACTATTTACCAATGCACCAAAAAGTGTAAGTCGGCGATAACCATAACTGAATTTGTCTGATGCTTCTTTATCTGAAAAACGACTTAAAATCCACGCAAAACCTATTGAAAGACTATCACCAAGATCGTGAACTGCATCAGCCATTATCGCGGTACTGTTGGTTAGCCAACCGCCAATAAATTCAATAATAGTAAATATCACATTAAGAAAAAACGCCCAACCAATGCGGTCGTTTTTTTCATGATGGTGACTGTGACTATGGTTGTGCATTTTGTACCTCCAGTGCTTTTGTATTTCTAATTTTTGATACATTCATATTAATCAAATGACGGATCACGCGTTGATACAACCAACGTTTTACTCCTGATAAATTTGTGCCTTTTTCTAGGTAAAATTCATCAGGGGAATTATAAAGTCCAAAGTCGTCATGGATACCTTCTTTTTGAATATAGGTATCCTCTCCACGCCAATCTGTATCTGGTGATGAAAAGCACTTTGTCGCAACACCATAACCACAAAAATCATCTTTTTCTTGGTTAAACTTCTGCTGTAGTGAGGTTAAGTATTGCCTATCTAATATAAAGCCCTCTAAATTAATCCAGCGCCCATCAAAATAAACTTCTACCCAACTATGGATAATATATTTAGGTGCTAGCCAAAATATATAGCTGGGAATGGCACCTTTTTGTAATTGCTGATCAATGGTAAAACCATGGAAACGACACTGGATACCTAATCCACGCAAGAGTGCCATTAATAGATTACCCTTAGTATTACATTGCCCATAACCATCTGCTAGCACATCGCTTGCTGCAATATCATCGCTTTCATTATAGCCGAAGAGAATCTCATCTTTTACAAACTGATAAGCGGCACCAATTTTGTTGAAATCATCCAAATTTTTCCACCCTCGTTTATTAATAAGAGATTGGATATTCTTGTGTTCAAAATTAACAACATTCGTATTATTTAAATATTTCTCAGCCATTTTATACTCCGGTTAACTTGTATATTATTACTATAAATCCTATAGTAACTATAGAGTCAAGTTTGTTAGGGAATTTTATGAAAATAGGTGAGTTCTCAAAAAAATCAGGTTGTTCAATACAGACAATTAGATATTATGAAAGAGAAGGATTGCTGTTAAATCCAAACCGTTCAGAAGGTAATTTTAGGCTGTATGATAGTAAAGCACTAAAACAATTGGAATTCGTAAAACATTGTCGCAGCCTAGATATATCACTCAATGATATTAAACGTCTTATCGAATTAAAAAATAAGCCAGAAGAAAGCTGCTCTAGCGTTAATGCATTAATTGATCAGC
>OJGX01000492.1_pt1 | contig 19173 bp, 13 predicted proteins | sample 1594661 | NCBI WGS metagenome assembly OJGX01 (sample SAMN05416839, study PRJEB24817) | seawater metagenome | isolation source: Sea water | place: Canada:Atlantic | collected 2013-07 | reverse complement strand
CAATTCGATGGGGTGATTCTCGTCGTAGGGATTGACGAGGTGAGCGGAGGGGCCCCTCTGATTCCGCCCTCGACGTCGATTGCTCGCTTCGTCGATCACGCCGAGACGAACAAATTGTTCCATGGCGCTTTGATCGCCGCTTCCCAATTGAAGGCGGTTTAGGGTGAGAGGCTCGCCTGACCAGACGTTGTGACAGCGTTGGCATTCACTTCGTGAATGAAAGCGCCACTCAATGTCGCGCTCGCCGCCTGGTGCATTTGAGTCGGCAACGGTGAATCGATCCGAGCTTCCCTCTTTACTGACTAATTCTGCGTCGGTGCTTTCAGCATTCCAGCGGTAAGTATAAGGGTTCCATGCTTGCCCGTTCCAATGCAGGAGCTGGGTTTCGATAGGACGTTCTGTGGCGGGTTCGCTAAGGTCGGTTTGGAGCGACAGGGTGCGAGCGACCACAGTATTGGTCGGGAAGAACCAGTTTCCCCCAGCGATATCGTGGACGCCACCTTGTTGGGCAATGGAGCCATCGCCTGGAATGCCAAGAAGCCATTCTGCCTTGGCGTAGTCATTCCACATGGGAGCAGCAGGCTCGTAGGAAATCGTGCCTGGCGCCGGGGTAAGATTGCTTGTTGAGGCAAAAAGCCCGGTCTTGCTGAGTTGGGTTGGGAAGTTCGTGTCAGTGTCTTGGGTCGGATTGGGAACGAATCGATAGATCCCGCTGTTGTGATCAAGGATCAACAGTTCACCGGTGGGGTCCAGTGCGAAGGAGACTGGTTTGAGTGAGGTGTCACAGAGTTCTCGGAGGGAACGAAGCTGCTCTCCCTGTTTGCGAAGGGCCCAGAAACGACCGGTTTCCCAGTCGCCGTAGATATAGGCTCCGTGGAGATCCTTGAGACGATCTCCATAGTAAACTTGGCCTCCGGTGATGCTGGCGGCCTCGTTGTGTGAGTGCGCGGAAATAGCAGCGATAATAGGTCCTGGTCCCCGTAGACTATTCTCGACCACGCTTTGGTTGGGCCCCTCGGTTGCAGACCAGCCATAGTTGCCTCCGCGTTGAATGAGGTAAATCATCTCCCATTGTTCCCATCCGACATCGCCTGCCCAGAGCTCTCCGGTGCGTTGATCAAAGGCCATGCGAAAAGGATTGCGGAATCCGAAGGCCCAAACTTCAGGACTGGCTGTCGGGTGAGTGACAAAGGGGTTGTCACTGGGAATCCCATAAGGGAGATCTTCCGTGCTTCTGTCGATGTCGATTCGTTGGATCGATCCCATGATGTCGCTGATATCTTGTCCGGTATGAAAGCGGCCATCTGGGGGGTCGGGTGCCGCTCCGTCTCCAGTGGAAAAATAAAGGTAACCATCGGGGCCGAAAGCAAGTGTGCACCCATTGTGTCCCCCCGAAGGCCAGCGCAGGAGCACTTGCTTGCTCTCGGCGATGAGTTCGTAGGGAGCTTCAGGGGTTACTTCGAAACGGGCAATATGAGCGCCTAGATCTTTGGCTCCACCTTCGTTGTAATTGATGTAGATGTAATGGTTTTGTTGGAAGTCAGGGTGAAAGGTGAAGCCCAGAACACTCCCCATCGGTTCGTGATGGTCCTTCATCTCAGCGACGAGATGTTGAGTCGCGGGTGAGGCGGACGTATCGACATGCCAGATCTGGGCGCGTTCCGTAGCTATGAAGAGGTCCTGACTGTCTGGAGCGAACATGAACTCGACGGGACGTTGAATATCGAGTTCGGCGTAGAGTCGTTCGACTGTGTAGGGAGAAGGCGGCTCGGGGGAGCCCTGGACCGCGTTCGATGTCCAAGGGATGCGAGCGGCGCAGAGGACCGTACAGCTAGCCAACCAAATCGTGATAAACCACTTCATAATACTCTGTTGGTGATGGGGAGTATTTGAAAGGTTTGCGGGTGATTGGGCAAGCTTGGAGGTTGGGCGGATGAAAAAGGGATCGCTTCCAAATTTTCTACCTGCGCTTCACAATCGAACGGCCGTCTGGATCGAACAGTTGGATCGAATACTGGGCGGGAAGGTGTGGCACAATTACTGGGATGCCCGGCTGACGTTCGAACGATCTTACCCTGCCCGACTCGGTTATGGGCATCAGAATGCGGTGAGGCATGGGTGGGTTGCGGTGGCGAATCTGTATCCTTGGTGTTGGGCAGGTTGCTTTGAACGAATGGCGACGACCGCGCAGGTGAAGACGATTTATAGGTTCAAGGTGGATCTGGCGCGAGTGTTGGATGATTGCGATGTCGCGGTTGATTGGTAGGGCGAGTGGGGAGAGCGACAGCTTCGCTCTCGACTCCAATTTACGCTGGCTCGAACCCGGTCATCGTCCCGGTGGACGTAGCAAACCGTTCGTGTTCAAGGCCCATGCTTTGAAGCAGACTCACGAAGAGATTCGGGAGCGGATAGTTGTTTTCGCTATCGAAGGCAAGGTGTTGTCCATGACGAAATCTGCCGCCGGCAACGAGAATCGGCATATTGTCGGTGGTGTGTTTGTTGGCGTCTCCGAAGTTGCTGCCGTAAATGACGGTGGTGTTGTCAAAGAGTGTTGATTCGTTTTCTTGAGTTGCCTTGAGATCGGTGAACAGTTCGCCAAGTAGTCGCATGTGAGAGCGATCGATCGCGTCAAGTTGCGCGAGTTTCTTTTCGTTCTTCCCGTGATGGGAAAGGTTGTGGTAGCCATCTGTGATTTTCGCGCCCTCGACTTTGATCGTCGGTGAGTTGCTACTGTCGAGGAGCAGTGTAATAGCGCGGGTCGAATCGGTCTCGAAGGCAAGCCGAGCCATCTGGTACATGAGGCGGGTCATTTCCATGTAATCAGCCTTGTCTCTTGGATCGACGGGTTCGGCGATGGGTGCCGTTGGTTTGGGTAGTCGTTCCCAGTGTTGTGCCTTGACCAGGCGTTGCTCGACGTCGCGGACTGCGGTGAAGTATTGATCAAGCCGTTCTCGATCATCCTGTCCCAGACGTCGATTCAGAGAGCGGGATTGTTCAGCAACGGTGTCCATAATGCTCTCGCCGAGCTTCAATCGTTGGATCTGTTGTTCGACCTCATTTGGGCTGCCCTGCAGAAAGAGTTTCTTGTAGACATCAGAGGCCTTGTTCTCACAGGGAATCAGGACGCCGGATTCGGTCCAAGAGAGACTGCGGCGGCCGGCCTTCGCATTGACCCCGAGTGTCAGCGACGGAAACCGTGTCAGGTGGCCGATATCGCGAGCAATGAATTGGTCAAGTGAAATGGTGTTTCGAAAGCCTCCGCCTCCTGGATGGGGGGCTGCGGTGAGGAAGGAGATATCGGAAGAGTGGGAGCCATCCACCCCTGGGTGCGAGACACCGCTGAGTACGGTAAAGTCGTCGCGATGCGCGGCCAGTTCTTCGAGGTAGGGGGAGAGGCGATAATCACGGCCCGCGGTCTCAGGGAAGAAGCCGTCTGAGAGAACTCCTAGATTGTTGCAGATGGCCAGCATGCGGCGCGGGGTCGCGTCGGTCTCTGCGAGAGCCCGTCTTGGGCTTAGCGATTCCAGGAAGGGAAGGGCGAGGGCAACTCCGGTCCCGTGAAGGAATTGACGGCGGCTGATGCTATGGCTGGGACTGTTCATTGCTTTGGGAGTTTTCTCTTGCTGCGCTCATCTTCGTTGTGAAATGGACTGCTCCGCTCTCGCACTCCATATCTGACGCTTGGAGGGCTGCCTATTTGATTCTAAAAAGCTTACTTTGAACAAGCCCGTGGAGCAAGGATCGGATTCCGTAGTCTGGGGCGCTGGCATCGAGAATCCCTTCCACTTCTCCGCGGTCAGAGAAACTAACCGGTGCCCCAGTGCTATAGGTTATGAGTTGTTGCAGGAAATTGCGGGCGATTTGCCGTTCTTGTTGGATTAGGAGTGACTTCAGTTCGCGAATATCAGTGAACGTTTTTCCGTTTTGAAGTGTTCCGGCGCTATCGACTGGTTTCGCGTAGTGAAAAACAAAGCGGTGGCCGTTCTTGCCGAGGCCTTCTATCGGTTCGCGTTCATCATCGACAGCGCGGTATTGGTCGCGCCAGCCGCCCGCGATGTCGTAGTTCTCGAGTGAGAAACCGACGGGGTCAAATTTGATGTGGCAGGCGTTGCAGCTGGCGCTTTCGCGGTGTTTGTCTAGTTGCTCACGAATCGTTGTGGCTCCCCGGGTATCGGGTTCTACAGCATCGACACCGGAAGGCGGCGGAGGGATTTCCACACCCATGATGCGTTCCATGACCCAGGCGCCTCGTATCACGGGTGAAGTGGTCGTTCCATTGGCCGTCACTCGGAGAATGCTCGCTTGGGTGAGGAGTCCACCACGATCATTGGATTCTGGAAGGGAGACACGGCGGGGGCGAACGCCTTCCTTGGTGGGAAGGCGGTAGTGTTGTTCAAGGCATTCGTTTGCGTAGGTGAAGTCTGATTGAACCAGGTTTCTTGCGGGCAAATTGCGATCAAGCATTTCATCAAAGAACAATCGAGTTTCGCGGGATGATGATTCGGTAAGGAGGTCGTGGAGGTAGTAATCTGGATACAGCTCAGCGTCCGGTGTGTTGGCATTGAGGTCGCGTAGGTCTAGCCAATGATCGAGGAACAATCGGCGGAAGCGATGAGATTTGGGGTCGCTAAGCAAGCGATCTGTTTCGCGGGTTAAGGTGGCGGGATCTTGTAGATCTATAGTAGCTAACAAGCGATTGTCGGGCGGACTTTCCCAGAGAAAGTAGGCAAGTCGATGGGCAAGTTGGGGTGGGGTCAGTTGTCCCGCTTGCCAATCGAGATAGAGAAACTCGGGAGAACAGAGCGCTGCAGCAAAGGTCATGACAATGGCGTCGGTAAAGGACTGCTCGAGTTCTCGGGCACGTTGGTAGATCCCAAGAAAAGGTGTGGTCAGGGAAGTGACGCTTGGGACGTTTGGAAAGGCGCGTTCGACGAAGGCTTCAATGAGGGCGGACGCTCTGGAATCTGGATCGTCCGCAAGCAGTCGTACGGATAAGATGTCTTCGACCTTAAACTCTGTATTCCCGAAGAGGGCTTGATAGCTCGGCGGCGGCCAACTCGCGTGAAGCGGCCCCTCCACTTCCAGCCAGTTGAGAGCAAAGCCCGGGACACCTTGTTTGGTGGCGTTGGGATTTCCCTTCCAGCCTGGGCGTGTGCGGACAAGGCGAGCGGCATCGGGTCGAATGCCTTCGCCTTCTTTGAGAGTAACGGTCCGTTCAATGACCATGGGATCTGGATGGGCGTCGTAGGTTGTAAGCCAGCGGCTATCGCCACTTGCCGCCAAGGCGTAGAGTGTAATTGGCTCAGAGCGTATTCCGCGAAAGGCTTCGGTGCGACTAGGGCGCCACCAAGTTTGGCGTCCGCCAGTGAGTCCATTGTCGTCGCCTCCGCTTCGACCGTTGGGGCCGGCCAGGAAGGAGTAAGATTTGAGACGAAGCCGATAGGTGCCATCAATCGGAACGCGCATTCGCGTAAAGTCGTATTTCGTCGTGGCGGTGTAGGTTCCGGATACAAAACCCATCGCCTCTTGTTCTCGGATATCCGGATCGCTCTCGCCGACGGTGATTGGTTTGTTGCCCCGGATCACCTCTGGTTCTGGTGTGGTCCCGATGAGAGGAATGGCCGCGCGAGTGGCAGAGCTTTGGCTCCAACGGTAACGGAGGTAGCCTCGCATCGTAGGCTCTTCTCTGGCGTAGAATTTCTTTTTGGTCGTGGGGTATGCCGCCGTTTGGAGCGCCGTGCGAACCGCGTACTCTGCGACTTTGAGATATTGCTCCATTTGGACGTGCGACACGTCGAGGGCTTCGCCGGATTTACTGAAGAGATGTCTGATGCCGTCTGCCGGGAGTCGATCGGCTAGCATTAGCCAGGGTGCGTTGAGGACGTGGCGCAGTTTGTTCTCGTACTCGTAACGATTGAGGCGACGGACCTTGGCGCGGCCGGATTCTTGGATGCGAGCTTGGTCGGCTGCGTTGAGTGAGCTTGCCAGGGTTTGAACGAATTCCTCACGGCCCTCTTTGGATAGTTGATTTCTTTTCTTGGGAGGCATCTCACCGGTTTTGACTCGGTCGTGAATCAGCTCCCAGCGATCAAAGATTTGCGGATCAGTGAGTTCAAATGAGAGGGATTCGAGATTGAGATCTCCTTTTTGGGTTTCGCTGTCGTGACAGTCGAGGCAGTGGGATTCGAGGAGCTTGGTAATCGGAGCGGAGCTGCTATGCACTGCGAGGTGCAGGAGACTCGTAATACACCAACAGATCAGGGTCACTGTTTGGAGGCGTGGGTTCATGATGAAACAGCTTAGAGTGAATATTGGGGTAGGGCCAAGAATTCTCCTGTGCGCTTTTTTGGTGGGGCGCATCTCGATTGCTTTGTGGTCTCTTTTGGGTGAAGACTATGGTGGGATTCTCTTGACCACGGATTGCAGAATTTCACGGCCTATTTCTAGGCTGACTGGCTATGAGTCGATAGGTCAGGCTCTTAAAACGGGGACGTGGTAATTCCAGATTGTCGAATCGTGGGTGACGAGGGTGAGTGATTCCGCTAGGGCTTGAGCTACCAAGAGTCGATCAAAGGGATCGCGATGATGATCTGGAAGATCCTTTAGAGCGAGTGTGTGCTGGATCGAAATGGAGAGCGATTTGAAATCGCAGCGCTTTCGTTGAGCTTCGAAATCGTTTGGTATAGAGATTTTCCCCAAGGCTGCTTTGATTGTCAGCTCCCAGGTTGAAACGGCGCTGACAAAAACGTTATTGTCGCTGTCTGTAATTGCCTCCCGCACGGAGGCTTTGAGGCGTTTGCTGTTTTCAAAACACCAAATGAGAACGTGCGTGTCTAGAAGAAGGTTCATTTCTCGGAGGGATCGAGGCCGAAGAGTTCATCCATTTCTGGAGTCCATTTGTCGAAGTCGGGCGCAATTTTGACTTTACCCTTCCAGCCTCCCAGTTTGCGTTCTTGTTTCTCTAGGGGTTGAAGTCGGACGAGTGGTTTGCCTGCCTTGGCGATGATGACTTCCTCTCCGTCTAGCGCTGCTTGGATATGAGCCGAGAGGTGGGTCTTGGCTTCGAAAATGTTGATTTGTTTCACTGTTTTAGCTTAGTTAAGTTAACTAAGCTAGGCAAGAGGAATGGAAAATGGGACGATTGAGCTTATTGCTGCGACGAACGAGGCTTCCGAGGTCGAACGAGTCGGGCAAGCGTCAGGTTGCTATCCGAAGTGGTGGGCCGCTATGAAGCTGGTATAACGTTGGCTGGAACGGCTTGCGGATAAGCTCTCGCCACCTCCGGTTATTTTCGAGCTTTAGTATCGAGGTTTTTTGATTTTCTGATGGCCTCAGGGTTTCTCAGAACGGAGCGACTTCGAGATTTGGAATCCGGGTGATTTCATCGATGTAGGTTGTTGACGATGACGGTGGCCGCAATCCACAAGTCGAATGTGCCGACGAGTTCGTCTTTTGCTGCAAGGAAGCGGTAGGTCTGGCCAAAGGTCCATGAGGCGGCTTTTCCGTTGAGACCCTATCGGGAACCTCGTTCGGCTGTGATGATGACTTTGGTGTCGAGGATCATACCTGGAAGGGGGCTTGCTTGATCGCTTCTTCTACGCCATCGAGATAGCCTGATGTGATCTTGGAAGATCAAGACTTGAAGTGCGTGTTTTGTGCTTGCTCGACCTTCAGAAAACGTTGAAGAAGGGCGGAGTACCCCGCTAGGCTTCCAGAATTCCTATGAAACGAGTGCTGCTAATTCTGCTGTCGGTCATTTTGCTGCCTTTGATCTCGGCTGCTGGGCCGAATATCCTCCTCATCTTTTGTGACGATCTCGGGTACGGCGATTTGAGTTGTTATGGCTCAACGAAGAATCGAACCCCAGCGATTGATTCGATCGCAAAGGAAGGGATGCGTTTCACGCATTTTTATTCTTCAAGTCCCGTTTGTACTCCTTCCCGATCGAGTTTAATGACGGGGTGCTACGCCCAACGAGTGGGGATGCATGAGGACACCACGGAACATTGGGTTTTGATCCCTAGGAGCAAACGGGGTCTGCACCCAGAGGAGATCACGATGGCGGAGGCCTTGAAGGCGCGGGGCTATGCCACGGCCTGTATTGGAAAATGGCATCTTGGGGATCAGCCTCAACACCTGCCGACGCGACACGGATTTGACCGTTACTTCGGTATTCCCTATTCGAACGACATGCAGAGTAAAGGGCGAGGTGATCCTCCGCTTCCTATCTTGGATCAGGAACGTGTGATTGAGGCTCCCGCCAATCAGGCGACCTTGACTCAACGTTATACCGATGAAGCCATCAAGTTCATGGAAGCGAATCGTGAGCAACCCTTCTTCCTCTATTTACCTCATACTTTTCCCCATCTTCCGTTGTTTGCGACCGAGCCGTTCTTAAAACGAAGTCAGAACGGGAAGTACGGTGCGACGGTGGAAGAAATCGATGCGTCTACGCGTCGCTTGCTAGACACCTTGGAACGCCTTGAGATTGCTGAGAATACCCTGATTATGTTTACCTCTGACAATGGGTCGAATGGTCGTAATGGAGGTTCCAACGCACCTTTGTCTGGGCACAAAGGACAGACGATGGAAGGCGGGATGCGTATCCCTATGGTGGTGCGATGGCCGGGAGTGATTCCAGCGGGGTCTCAGTGTGATGAATTGTCGACGACTATGGACCTGTTACCGACCTTCCTGGGAATCGTGGATGGTAAGCCCTATCAGTCGGATCGAATGATTGATGGCAAGGACATCGGCGGTCTCTTGCGAGGTGTTGAGGGTGCAAAATCCCCTCACGAGGTATTCTATTACTATCGACGCCACCAATTGCAAGCCGTGCGCTCGGGACATTGGAAGTTACATCTGCCGTTGGAGCGAAGTTTTCCCGTCTGGAGTTCGTATGACCGTCAGGGGCCTGGTCGGAAGGGTAAGCTCGTTCATTTAAGACGTGACCCCCAGGAGATGATAGATGTATCTGACGATAATCCGGGGATTGTTCGCAAACTCTTGGGCTTGGCGTCCGACGCAAAGAGCCGTTTGGGGCACGAGGGTGCGAAAGGGTCGGAGCAGCGGCCGGTGTTGGATGTTGAGAATCCGACGCCGAGGGTGTTGGGGGCTGAAGCGAGAAATTAGAAAATAGAAGTTAGAAATGGGTGGGGCAGCCTCGTTGAAGGCCGGGCTGGTTTTTGAGGGGATCGGCTCGCGAGTACGCTCGCCCCACCGGGGTAGTTTAGTTTGTTATGCGTAGTCTTGGTTTTTTGATAGGAATGGTCGTTGGCCTTTCGGCTCTTGCGGTGGAACGTCCTAATATCGTGTTCATTATCGCCGATGATATGAATTGGAACGACTGCGGGGCTTATGGAAATCCTGTGGTTAGAACCCCTAATATCGATGGACTGGCTAAGGATGGGATGTTGTTTCGGCACGCCTACTTGACCGCCAATTCATGCAGTCCGAGCCGCTCGAGTATCATTACAGGCCGGTATCCTCACAACACCGGGGCTGAGCAGTTGCATTGGCCATTGCCTAGTGCCTCGGTCACATTTGTAGAGAAGTTGAAGGGAGCTGGGTATTACACTGCTGCTGCGGGAAAATGGCATTTAGGTGAGGGGGTGAAGAATCGTTTTGACGATATTTTTGAAGCCTCGATGGCTGGGTTTATCTTACCGACTGGCGATGGGAAAGAGCCGCCGAAGATGATCGCGAAGGCGCCCAGTGGATGTGAGGCTTGGATACCGACCTTGCAGAATCGCCCCAAGGATCAACCCTTTTTTCTTTGGTTGGCTGCCTTGGATCCGCATCGAGAGTATGAGGATGGTTCTTTGGATCCTCCTCATCGGAATGAGGATGTGATCGTGCCGCCGCATCTGCCCGACACTCCAGAAGTGCGGGAGGATCTGCGACTTTATTATGATGAAATTGGACGGTTAGATTTGTATGTCGGGCGGGTCGTGGCGGAGTTGGAACGGCAAGGTGTGGCTGAAAACACGTTGATCCTTTTCATTACTGACAATGGACGTCCCTTTCCGCGAGATAAGACAAGTCTCTATGATGGGGGCATTCGGACTCCGTGGATTGTGAAGTGGCCAAAGGGGATTAAGGGAGGGCAGGAATCGAAGAGTTTGGTGAGTGCTGTTGATATTGCGCCGACCTTCCTGGACCTGGCAGGGGTGTCGCCGGTGACGACCTTTGCTGGGGTGAGTTTTGCTCCGGTGCTGGGGGATCCAAGAGTCTCTGTGAGAGACTACGTGTTTGCTGAGGATCATTGGCATGACTACGAAGATCATGGGCGATCGATTGGAACTCAGCGTTACAAGTTGATTCGAAATGATTACTTTGATCTGGCTGCGACGCCCTCGGCAGATGCAGGTCGAAGTTTGACTTGGCAGAGTATGTTGAAACAACACGAAGAGGGCGCTTTGACGACGGTTCAGCAGGCCTGCTTTGTGGCGCCTCGACCTGAGTTCGAACTCTATGATTTGGTGAATGATCCGAATGAGCTACGCAATCTGGTTGGTGTTGAGGCGCTTCAACCGGTCTTAGTGAGCTTGAAGAAGGAACTTGCTGAGTGGAGTGAGCGAACGGGCGACTATTTGCCGACTGTGAGAACTCCTGACGAATTCGATCGGATCACAGGCGAGCCGGACCATTCGGTGAGAGTGCGACCTCGCCGATCCAAACAAGAGATGTTCGGGACCTACGGGAAGTATTGACCTGAACGCGGAGGCTCTAAAAACGTTGAAGACGCTAGAGAATATCTCTTGCTCTCTGGCCTGCGACGACGAGTAAAACAAAAATGATGAGCCATCCAGACAGCACCCGGAAGAAGAATCTTGAGTCGTCGTGGATCCTTTGCTGGCGTCGTATCGGGTGTCCTTTCTGTCATAGGTTTGAATCTCTTACCCTCCCAATCGTGAAAGTCGGGCTAGAGTGAATAGGGAACCCGGATATCTGGCCATTCCGCCTTCATGTCTTTAGTGTTTCGAGTGACAAGGATGCAGCCGGCGTCGCGTGCGGTCGCGTAAACGATGGAATCAGGTATCTTGAGTCTGAGCTCTTGTCGAAGCTTGACCGCATTGTTTGCGATCGATTGGGAAAGCTCGAGAACACTGAAGCTAGAGAGAAACCGTCGGATCTCTTTCTCTTCGCTTGGGTCGGTCACTCCGACTAGCACTTCAATATAGGTAATGATACTAATGAGGTGTTTTTCGTAGAGATCGAGTTCTTTTCTCGCCGCTGGAATTCCCTTGAGAAAATCGATTAAGATATTCGTATCGAAGACGGCTTTCACTGCTTATCCCACTCGCTACGAAGTGCTTGTTGAAGATCAAGTCCGTCCACGTTTCTGTTCTTCCAAATGCCAAAGCTAGCCGTTTTGTCTGTTCGATCAGTCTTGGTTTCTAGAAAATCATCAATCGCATCGCGGATTAGTGATGCCCGGGATCGGTTCTCGTTTGTTCCAATTCTGTCCAGCTCTTCGACGACTTCCTTAGGGATTTCAATGATTGTTCGCATAACGTTATCATATAACGTCATCATGCATCGTCAAGGGATGCTTTCCCGTTTCGCTCCACCTTGGCATTTTGACCTTTGAAAGGATTTCGCTCCCCTGAATCTAATGTTCTTTTTTGAGCCCTTATTCTAAGCATGAAGCCACTGTTTAATGATGACTGAATTGAAACCGGACCGATCCGGTGAAACGGGTGGAGAGAATCTTTGAAGATGCATCGAAGCGTTCGGTTGAGAAGAGACCTGATTCTTTGGCGCGACGGCAACTTGTGGAGGCATTGTTGCAGGCTCACACAGATGAGTCTGGTTTCCTGCCAGGAGGGGATGAAGTGCAAGGAATGACTGGATTGAAAGAGGAGGAGCGTGTTCGAGGTGGGGCAAGCGTACTTGTGAGCCGGTCTAGTGTTTTCAATATCTCCAGGGGAGAACAGTTCACGAGTACGCTCTCCCCACCTCGAAGCTTTGCACCCAGTTCCCTGCAGAGACTTAGAAACCTCACTTGTGGTCGCTCTGAAAAATCGAACCAAAAACCAGTGTTGAGCCTTGATTGCTAAGAGGAAGCAAACAACTGCAGTTGTAAGCTAGGTTGACTCTCGCTATGATTGAAGTCCGTTCGCGATGGCAAGACTACGAATCAGTTTGTTCAACCGTTTCGCCAAATACTTGGTTTGTTGGCGCTCATCTTGGGCGCCCTATGCTTGGGCGGTCCGTGCGTTTACATGGATCGGTTGTGTAAGTTTCAGTTTTCTTGGGAGTGGGATTGGTCAGGAGATCGATCCGGTAGATGCCGACGCGGAGTTTTTTGAAAAACGGATTCGGCCATTGATCTCCGCGGAATGTGTGTCGTGCCATGGTTCCGAAAAGCAGAAGGGTGGGCTTCGTTTGGATTCCTTGGAAGGGCTGCAGAGGGGGGGCGATTCGGGGAAGGTTGTCGATACGGAGGATCCGGATAAAAGCTTGCTGCTGAAAGCGGTGCGTCGCTCAGATCCAGATTTTCAAATGCCTCCCAAGAAGGCCCTTGGTGCAGACCAGGTAGGTTCGTTGGAAAGCTGGATCAAGATGGGTGTGCCATGGCCAGAATCGGCAGAGAAATTGAAGGGTGAATTGAATTGGGATGATGCCCGGAAATTTTGGTCGTTTCAGACTCCCGCGCCTCATCCCATTCCGGACACTACGCGCCAGGGGTGGGCCAGAAAGAAGATCGATCATTTTGTCCTCTCGGCTCTCGAGCGAAAGGGTTGGAGCCCGGCACCCGAGGCTAAACGGCGGCGATGGGTGCGTCGGCTCAGCTTCGATCTAACGGGACTGCCTCCGGAATCTGCATTGGTGGAACGATTTATTGAAGATACCCGGCCCAATGCATTTGAAGATGTGGTGGAGGCATTGCTGGAAACACCAAGATTTGGAGAACGGATGGCTAGCCTTTGGCTTACCATGGCCCGCTATGCTGAGGATCAGGCGCACAAGGTCGATTTTGATGAGAGTCCTTTCTATCCCAACGCCTATCATTACCGACAGTGGGTGATTGATGCTTTTAACCAGGATATGCGCTATGACGACTTCGTCCGATTCCAACTCGCGGCGGATTCGCTTGAAGGGACGGAGGGGCCAAATTTAGCAGCACTCGGATATCTCGGCTTGGGGCACAAGTACTACAAGCGGGATTTGCCTCAGGTGCAGGCGGACGAGTGGGAGGAAAGAGTGGATATGGTTTCGCGGTCATTGTTGGGGCTGACCGTCGCCTGCGCGCGATGTCATGATCACAAGTATGATCCGATCACGGCTAAGGACTATTATGCGCTCGCGGGTGTCTTCGCCAGTGTGGCATATGTAAACCGGCCAGAGATGACTCTCGTTAAAAACCCGAAGAACGGTTTGGTGATCGACGTGATCCCGGAGCCGAATACGCTCCATTTGATCGAGGACAAGAACGTGAGGGATCTGCCCTTGCACATTCGTGGTGACGCGGAAAGTCCTGGCGAAGTCGTAGCCCGACGTTTCTTAAGGGTGTTGAGTAAAAGCGAGCCGGTACCTTTCAAGAATGGGAGTGGTCGACTGGAACTGGCGGAGGCCATTGTTGATCCCGATAACCCGTTGACGGCGCGGGTAATAGTCAATCGAGTCTGGGGCCTTTTCTTCGGTCGCCCGTTGGTGTCCACTGCGAGCAACTTTGGGGCTTTGGGTAATAGGCCTTCCCATCCTGAGTTGCTTGACGACCTTGCTGTCCGTTTCATGGATTGGGATTGGTCGATCAAGAGTTTGGTTCGTGAAATCGTGTTGTCTGCGACCTACCGACAGGATTCCGTGCATCCGAAAATCGAGGTTGATCAAGATCCAGAGAACACCTATCTGAGTCGGATGCCTCGCCGCCGCTTGTCTGCGGAGATGTGGCGGGATGCCTTGCTGGCGGTGACGGGCGGTTTGGAATTAACGGGTGATCCGTCGGGGGAAGTGGATCATCCTGAGTTCCTGAGGCGGACGGTGTTTGGCAAGGTCAGCCGACTAGAATTGAATCCCTACCTGGCTCAATTTGACTATCCGGATGCCAATGTTCACAGCGCGGGACGGCAACTTACGACTACTCCAACGCAGAAGCTGTTTCTACTCAATAGCCAACTGATAGACGCTCGATCAGAAGCCCTGGCTCGAGAGTTGGCCAACGGTACGACCGTGGCGACCCTGCCTCAGGCCTTGAAGACACTTTATGAGAAAGTGTTCTCGCGTCCACCGTCTTCGGTTGAGATGGATCTCGCTCGGCTTTTTCTTGCGGATAGCAACGGGGTGCCGACGAAAGATGACTGGCAGAAGTATATCCAGGTGTTGCTGACTTCAAACGAGATGATGTACCTTGATTAACACGCTTTAAGAATGACTGTGAGACCAGAGATGTTGAGTCGCAGACAGATGCTCGAGAGGAGCGGTCTCGGCCTGGGAATGTTAGGGTTGGCGGGATTGTTGGGCAACAAAGCCCGCGCGGCGACTCAAGGTGAGGTCCTAGCGGCCGCTAAAACCATCGCTCCGAAAGCCAAGCGTATCATCTTTCTATTCTTAAATGGCGGACCCTCTCAGTTTGATACCTTCGAGCCGAAGCCTGCATTGAGGAAGTACGAAGGCAAGAGTCCTGGAAAGGTAGACTATGAACCGGATCGCGCCGGCCTTTTCATGCCCTCACCTTGGGACTTTGCCCAACATGGCCAATCAGGGCTTTGGGTGAACGAGACTCTGCCCGAGATGGCAAAGGTCGCGGACGAGCTTTGTGTGATTCATTCGATGAAGACCGACGACGCGAATCACGAACCGGCCTTGATTCAAATGCATACCGGGGTGATTCAACCGGTGCGTCCGTCGTTGGGGTCGTGGTTGCTCTATGGCTTGGGCTCCGAGAATGAGAATCTTCCGGGATACGTTGCATTACGTCCAGGTCCGCGGGTTGTCGTGGGACCAGCATTGTGGAGCAACGGATTTCTCCCATCAAAGTTTCAAGGAATGGGTTTGGAAAGTAAGGAAACGGATGTTGAGAAACTGCTTCAGAATATCAAGAGCCCTCGGTGGAATCGGCAAGAACAGCGTCGTCAGCTCGATTTGTTGAACACGCTGAATCAGCAACACTTGAAACAGCGAGAATCGGACGCGGCGCTTGAGGCGGAGATTTCCACGATGGAAACCGCCTATCGAATGCAGATGGCAGCGTTGGACACTTTCGACATCAATCGAGAACCAGCTCATGTGCGGGACTTGTACGGGAACACTCCCTTCGGCCAATCTACGCTAATGGCGAGACGTTTGGCTGAGGACGGGGTGAGATTTGTGACGGTCTACTACGTCAAAGAGAAAGGAAATCAACCTTGGGACACGCACGTTGATCACAATGTTAAGCATCCAAAGCTGGCGGTGGATGCGGATCGAGCGGGCGCGGCATTGATCCAAGACTTGAAAGTACGTGGGATGCTAGACGACACCTTGGTTATTTGGGGCGGAGAGTTTGGGAGGACGCCTTACACGGAAGTGCGTAAACCGGAAAAACTGGGACGAGACCATCAAAATAAAGCCTTCACCATGGTGATGGCCGGTGGCGGTGTGAAGCCGGGATTCGTCTATGGTGCCACTGATGAGTTGGGTCTGAAGGTCGTGAAGGATCCGGTGCATGTTCATGATTTTCACGCCACGATTCTCCATCTCATGGGCCTTGATCATACCAAATTGACCTATCGGTATTCGGGTCGCGATTTCCGTCTGACGGACGTTGGGGGCAAAGTAGCCCATGGGATTATTGCGTAGCGAATTCGAGCGAATTATCGGATAAGACAACAATGATCCGGCGGGGCAAACGTCCCCACAAGCTACCGCTTGTCCAAAGGGTACGAGCGCGACTGGAGATTTTACCAAACCGGCTCTTAGTGGAGCCCGGCTCGCGAGGACGCTCGCGCCACCGATTCTTTTATTGAGCCCTTTTTGCAGGAATGACGCCACTGATGTTAGATGAGTGAAATGGATCATCATGCGAAGCTGCCTTCGGCAGAGGCGGTGTTTGAAGCGGCGTTGGCACTTGAGGGTGCTGAGCGATCGGCATACCTCGATCAGGCGTGTGGTGACGATGCGAGTCTCCGGAAGCGCGTGAAGGCTTTACTGAATGCCCATCGGGATGAATCTGGGTTCTTACCCGGAGGCGATTCGATCGAGACGGTTGCGAGCGACGCGACCCCAAATGAAGAAACGGGAACGCTGATTGGTCGTTACAAGTTGCTAGAGAAACTGGGCGAAGGCGGCTTTGGCTCTGTCTGGGCGGCTGAGCAACGGGAGCCGGTGAAACGGAGGGTGGCGTTGAAAATCATCAAGCTGGGGATGGACACCAAGCAGGTGGTGGCGCGGTTCGAGGCGGAGCGCCAGGCCTTGGCGATGATGGATCATCCGAACATTGCCAAGGTGTTGGATGCGGGTACGACAGAGACGGGGCGGCCTTACTTTGTGATGGAATTGGTGAAAGGGATTCCAATTACGAAGTTCTTTGAACAGGAGGGGACAGAGGTCTCCGAGAAACTCCGGCTATTCATCAAGGTTTGCCAGGCGATTCAGCACGCCCATCAGAAAGGGATTATTCATCGGGATATCAAACCATCGAACGTAATGGTCACCTTGCACGATGGGGCGCCGGTTCCAAAGGTGATTGACTTCGGAATCGCGAAGGCGACGCAAGGGGAGCTCACCGATAAGACCATCTATACCCAATACAGCCAATTCATTGGAACGCCGGCTTACATGAGCCCGGAGCAGGCGGAGATGAGCGGGTTGGACATCGATACCCGCTCTGATGTCTACAGTCTTGGAGTGTTACTTTATGAGGTGCTAACGGGAGAGACTCCGTTTGACTCCAAGGAATTGATGGCATCTGGGGTCGACGAGATGCGCAAAATTATCCGTGAACGAGATCCGGTCAAGCCGAGTACTCGTGTGAGTGAAACGATGATCACAGATGGTCGGAGTGCGACGAATCTTCCCTTGGAATCGATTGATCATGATCTGGATTGGATTGTGATGAAGTGTTTGGAGAAGGATCGCTCACGTCGCTATGAAACGGCCAATGGCTTGGCGATGGACCTTCAACGCTATTTAGGCGATGAGCCGATCTTGGCCCGCCCGCCAAGTCTAGGGTATCGATTGCAGAAAGCCTATCGACGCAATCAATTGTTGGTGTTGGGAGCGGCCGCGACCACCCTCTTTCTTTTGGCCGGGGGCATCTTTGCCTCATACTCCTGGAAGCGAGAGAAGGTGGCTCGTATTGATGCTGAGGTAGCGAAGTCGGAAGCGATTGTGAACGAGGAGATCGCGGTCAAGGCAAAGGAAGAGGCGGATCACTATGCCATGGCAGCCAAGCGGAGTGTCTACGCCGCGGACATGAACCTGGCGGCGTTAGCCTTCGCCAATAATAACCTCGGGAAGGCAAGGCGCATTCTTGAGCCGTATCGAGATGATCCTGAGTTTGAGGGCGAGTTGGGCTGGGAGTGGCGTTATCTCTGGAATGAAGTCAGTTCAATGGACGAGATCACCTGGAGCAAGCATCACGACAACGCGGTGACTGCAGTGTCATTCTTGGAAGATTCGAGTCGGGTCGTGTCCGGGAGCTACGATGGATCTGTCAAAATTTGGGATCACACCAATGGTGACATCGAGACCCTGATGGATCTGGAGTTCGGCAGGATTCGAACTTTGGCTGCTTCTCCAAATGGAAGACAAGTCGGGATTGTCTATGAAGATTCTTCTCGATCAGCGAAAAGGCTCGTTGGTTTGAAGGTAGTCGATTCGTTGGCAGGAACGGTGCTCGGCGATATGGCAAGTGTGGGCTCAGGTAATCAGCACCGGTCGATGGGTTTCTTGGCGGACGGATCTCGGATTTTGAATCTTCAGGGTGAGCGTGGTTGGAGTCTCTTCGACTGGAAGACCCGTGAGGCCGAGTTTCTTTCCGATGCTAGCAGAGGACCTGTGGCCATCTCGAGGGATGAACGGATCGTGGTGATCGGATCAAGCCGGCGAGGGCGAGGACGGTTTGAGGTGTTTCAGATGGAGGGGAAGCGCGAAGGTTTGGAAGTGATGAGTGGGGGGCGTCATGACTGCTTGGCTGTCAGCTCGGCGAGTGGCCTGATAGCCTCAGGACACTTTGACCCGCCGGTCATCCGGCTTTTTGACGCACGGAGTGGGGAGCCAGTCAGCGAGTTACTTGGGCACACGGCCTGGGTTTCTTCATTGGAGTTTTCACCGGACGGGCGGTGGTTGTATTCGGGAGCGGCGGATCAAACTGTTTGTATCTGGGATGTCGAATCGGGTGAAATTCTAAAGAGGTATCGAGGGCATACGGATGAGGTTTGGAGTCTCTCGCTTTCAAAGGACGGATCTCTATTGGCTTCGGGCGGTAAAGACGGTTCTGTTCGGCTGTGGCCCGCGATTCCAGCTCTGGGCCGAGATCCGATATTAAGATTCCTCTCCGATGTGAACTCACCTGTCTTGGTTCGGGCGCCTGACGGCGAATCTTCTCTTCTAGCTGGAATAGACGGAACGGATCAGACCCTAGTTCGGCTGTTCGAGGTAGGCTCGAAAGGAAACTTGAAGAATAGGGCCATTCAAAGTCCGGCTGGACCCGTTCTGCAAATGGCCCTGGGGTGGGGCGGGAGGCTTTGGTTGCTGACCGAGGCGGAAGAAAGAGCTTCTCGGCAATTGTTTGAAGTCAATATATCTTCGGAGAGGGTCGTTCACAGGACTGTGATAACGGCGAGCGACGGCGATTCGATCCGATTTGCTCAGAGTGTTCTCAGGAGAAAACACTTGAGTCGATCCCATCTCATTATTGACGGAGAGGGTTTCGCTCCATTGGCGCGGTGGAATGGAGGAACTCCGGAATTTCATCCCTGGCCGGAATATGGTGAGCGCGGCCGCTATCTCTTGTGGTCCGATATCGCGCCATCAACCAGAAGCCCAGTCTTCGTGACTGGTGGTGGAGGCGTCATTTTGGTGGATAATGACGGGAGCACTGGGCGAGCCTTCCCCGCGCACGGGCAATTAATTATGGGCGTTGCGTGGTCGCCCGATGGAGAACGGCTTTTCACGGGAGGATTGGATGGCTATGCACCTGTCTCTTATACACATCTGACGCTGCCGACGACTCCTTACGTGTAG
>OJGX01000488.1_pt1 | contig 19297 bp, 19 predicted proteins | sample 1594661 | NCBI WGS metagenome assembly OJGX01 (sample SAMN05416839, study PRJEB24817) | seawater metagenome | isolation source: Sea water | place: Canada:Atlantic | collected 2013-07 | reverse complement strand
GCTATCGGCACACTTGCCGGCGGGATCGCCCACGATTTTAACAATATTCTCACCGGCATCCAGGGTTACACAGATCTCCTCGGACTCGATCTATCAAAACAGGACCCTGCCCAGGAGCATGTCCGTGAACTTAAAGATGCGGCGGGAAGGGCTACCGATCTCGTAAAGCAGATACTCACTTACAGTCGCCCGAGTTCAGAAAAGCTTCGACCTCTCAATCCCGTCGACATCAGCAATCACGCCCTCAGATTGATTCGAGCTTCCATCCCTAGCAGTATTGAAATCCAGACCGCGCTCTCCATAGACGTTCCAATTATCCCCGGGTCGGACACTCAGATCCATCAACTGCTCGTCAATCTTTTCACAAACGCCGCCCACTCTATCGGAGATCTTGGCGTGATCAAATACACGCTCGAGTCCGAGACGATCACCGATTACCGAGCCCACCCACTTGGGGATCTCGAGCCCGGGCTCTTTGTTGTCTTCGAAGTTCAAGACTCAGGCAAGGGCATGAGCCAGGAGATTGTGGACCGAATCTTCGACCCCTTCTTCACAACAAGATCGGACTCAGGTGGTACCGGGCTGGGACTCTCCGTCGTGCTTGGGATCGTGAAAAGTCATCGAGGAGCGATTCGAATCAGGACGAGTGAAGGAAAAGGAACGAGTTTTCGGGTCTACTTCCCTAGCATCTCCAGTCCCACCGAAATCGTCCCTGAAACGCAAGGCCCCGTTTCCTTGGGTTCGGGACAGCGCGTGTTATTGATCGACGATGATCCCGATGTAATGAAAGTATCGACACGGATGATGCGTCAACTTGGATACACTCCGGAGTGTTTCCTTTCCCCCGTTGCAGCCGTCGCGGCATTTGATAAGACGCCCTCAGCATTCTCCCTGATCATTACGGACCTCACGATGCCGGTAATGAGAGGCGATGCCGTCATTGCGAGAATAAGGCGCAAGAACCTCCAGGTTCCCATCATCCTCATGAGTGGGAATCTCGAGGATAAGAATCCGAATACGCTTGATCCTGGAGGGCGCCTGCAATGGCTGCAAAAACCGTTCCTCTACGAGGAACTCGCCAGAAGCGTATCGATGGCTCTGAACGACCCCAGCGAGCAAGATCTAGCGAACTCAGTTCACGATTAAAAGCGTTTCAAATCCCCAAGCAAATAACGAAGACGCCGCTGAACATAGGGATGCTCAGCAACATCCGAATCCATTTCAAAATCGTTCGGCGAGAACTCGTAGCCTGGTTCTCCGTCTTGCAGCAGCACCACCGAATTCAAAATAAGGCAGGCTTCGATACCTGAACGACATTCAGAAAGAACTTCCCGAATCGTACCCCGAGGATTCTTAACTCCAATCAAGGCCAAGAACTCTGCCGCGCGAACTCGCACCAGGCCATTCGAATCGGACTCAGCCAATTGCCCCACACGTTCAGCGAGCTCAATCGCCTTCCCCTGATGGCTACTACAGGCAATCAACCCCCAATATCGAATCCACGGATCGCTCGACATGAGTGCCTGTTCAATCGCTGATCGCGCGCTAGAAAACGGCTGCAAGCTAAGATCAGCCACATCAATGAGGGTTGCAATTTGCTCGCTGTTCACGGCTCCATACGCCACGGGACCTTCAAACGCATGCTTAACCAAATGACTCTCAGGAAAGAAACTGAGATCAGGGAGTGCCTTGAGCTTTTTCTGTAGACGGCCTCGCATTTCAAGTAATTTCGACGCCCACTCGGGATGGGAGGCAAGGTTTTCAATTTCATGAGGATCGTTCTCGATATCATACAAGGCCTCAGCCGCTTGCGGCTCAAAAAACTGTCTCTGGACAGGATTGAGTTGCCCTTTTTCAAATCGTTCACGCCAATCTTGGTATGCCAGCATATTGTAACGATAATTGTTCTGCAGACCGTCAAAATTGAAGGGCTGATAGCTGCGAACATAGCTGAACCGTCCCTTCCTCAGAACTCGCACCAAATCATACTTCTCATCAAATCGATCGGCATATCCAAAAGCCTCATCACGACGGGATAAGGACAATTGATTGATACCTTGACCAAGAAACGGAATACCATCCAACCCATCTGAAGTATCAAGCCCAGCAAGATGCAGGAGCGTTGGACCGAAATCGACAAAGCTTACGAAACCATCGACTCGAGATCCAATATTGAAGTTAACGAGGGCACGAAACTTCTCGGGGATACGAACCACCAATGGAACGTGAAGCCCCCGCTCTTTAGCATACCCTTTACCGCCAGGGAGCACGCCCCCGTGATCGCCGAAATAAAAGATGAAGGTGTCTTCAAGAAGTCCATCGGCGGCAAGCTGATCAACAACAGCGCCAACCTGTTGATCCATCGTCTTGATCCTATCGTGATAGCGCGCATAGGTGTAACGAAAGATCGGGGAGTCTGGATGGTAAGGAGCCAATGATATCGAGGAAGGGTTGGTTTCAGTTGATTGGCGCTCCATCACGTCCTTGCTGAAATGCAGGGAGCTTTCATGCGTCACGCCAAAGCTCTGCATGTGAAAGAAGGCTTGGCCCGGTTTTCGATTTCGCCAGGAAGCCTTATTCGATGACTCGTCCCAAACGCCGTCCCCCTCAACGGCGTTGTAGTCTTTCTTCCGATTGTTCGAGGTATGATATCCGGCCTCGCGCAACCATGCAGGAAACATCTTCACCCCAGGAGGCAAAGGCACCGTTACGGCCCGACGATGGAACTGCGTCCCAATTCGCGGCCCGTAGCACCCCGTAATCAGAGTGGTTCGAGCGACACTACAGACGGGAGCATTCGAAAAGGCGTTTTCGAAAAGAAGCCCATCCTGAGCCAATTCGGCAATCCTAGGAGTCTCGGCCCCCATATCATCGTAGAGCTTGAGAAAATGTTTCGAGTTGTCTTCAGAGATTAGCCAGACGAAATTCGGCTGCCCTCCTTGCACTACCGCAACCCCATGAAGCAGAATCCAAATCAATCGTTGGACTCGCAAAAACAAATTCTTCCTTTGCATCACATTCACCACGCTACACAACACCTGGACCGGAAATCTAGTACGCTCGACTTGAAGTTCGAATCGCCTCCAAACGGGCGGTAAGCCGTTCGACAATTTCAGGAAACCGGCCGGCAAGATCTCGTGATTCAGCCACATCAGAACCCATGTCAAACAACTGATAGGGCCTCTGAAACGCCTTTCCTCTGGGTGCTTGGCGCCCCCCCGATCCGTTCCCCAGGATCAATTTCCACTTCCCTTCTCGGATCGCAAACATCCCTGCAGAAGAGTGGTGAATCACGGGTGCGCCTCGTTCGCTGGAATCGCCCCAGAGAAGACTGAGGAGCGAGAAACTGTCCTCGGCTTCACCATCCCCAATAGACGCCCCAACGATCTCGGCGAACGTAGCGAACAAATCGGTTAGACACACGGTCGTATGGCACTGAGTCCCAGCAGCAATCTGGCCTGGCCAGCGAGCGAAGAACGGAACATGGTGCCCTGCTTCCCAGATATCTGCTTTCGTCCCACGAAACGGGCCATTCGCTCGGTGTCGTTCCTCTCGAAACCCCTGAATACTCATATCATCCACATGATCCTTCATCTCCGGTTTATCATACCGGTGCATGTATGATCCGTTGTCAGAGGTGAATATAACCAGGGTCTCGTTCGCAAGCTTCGCATCGGATAGCCCTTCTAGGATTTTCCCAATCGTCCAATCTACTTGAGCGACAAAATCACCATACTCTCCCAATGGCGTTGTGCCGCGAAATCGCTCATGCGGCAAGGCCGGTTTATGCGGGCCTGTCAAGGGAACATAGAGAAAGAAGGGCTTCGTGGCTTCCGACGCCTGATGAATGAAGGTGACCGCTTCTTCGGTCAGTCGATCCAACACCTCATCAATCACAAAGTCATCTGCTCGCGGGCCCTGCCGGACAAAATGGGGAAACGTCATTGCCTTCTGCTGAAGGGTTGGGCGCTTCGTAAATCGATCATTTCGAATATAAACGTAGGGAGCCATGTCAAGCGACGCACTGACCCCAAAGTAGCTATCAAACCCATGATGAATCGGACTGTCGGTGATCACTCCTCCAAAGTCTATCCCGGGATCACCTGACCATTCCGTCCGTGACACCGAGTCGCTCAACACGGGAAGTTCCATCCCAAGATGCCACTTCCCCACGGCCCCCGTCCGATACCCATGCTCCTGCAGCATGGATGCGATCGTTGTTTGCCCAGTCTCTAGAAGCGGTGGGCTGTAGCCCCCTAGGACGCCTCGTTTCAAACGACTCCGCCAACAGTATCGCCCGGTCAGCAATCCGTATCGAGTCGGGGTACAAACTCCTGAAGGCGAATGGGCATCGAGAAAGGTCATTCCTTCTGCGGCCAACTGATCCAAGTTTGGAGTCGGAATCCTCGAATCGGCATTCAGAATTCTAACGTCCCCAAAGCCTAGGTCGTCTGCAAGCAGGACTAGAACGTTTGGATTCGAATCAGCCAACGATTGAATCACGCAGCCAAGCGCCACCGACACGAGGACAAGACTTCGGCAAAGTCGTTTCATGGGAACACTATTAAGGAGAGACTAATATTCTGAAGGCGCCTGAACCAGGAAGACTAGCCCTTCCAAAGTTCATCTCCCATCTTCCACTCCTTCCTCGCTGGCTCACGGACATGGGCATTGAGATGAGGTTTGTCAGTGATTGTCATCGTCTCCGCGTTCCAACGGAACGATTCGTTGTAACGTTGAGCCAGCACACCCAACAGAACCACCTCGCTGAGCTCCGCCGCATAATCAAAATTGCTTCCTGGAGCCGGACCATCTCCCTTGATCGCTGCCAACCATTCCGCCTGCGGGCCTCCTTCGACCCGAGGAATCGTCTTCGGAACGGGGCTTTCCTGGAACGCATTCCAGTCTGCTTCCGGCAGTAAGCGCGGATCATTAGGACGCCCGCCCGTCATCAGACTAAGTCCATCACCCACCATGATCATTCCGGTACCAGGCAACTCCTTAAGGCCCCATTCCGGACGCAGCTCCGGTTTGAGACCTCCTTCATACCAGGTCAGCTTGACCGCAGGACGCCCCCCTCGCTCTGGAAATTGGTAGGTAACCTTAGAGCGGTCGGCGATCAAACCAGCTGGGGATGGAGAGCGATGGTCAATGCCGACCGAGCTCGGCATCCCCAAATCCAATGCCCAGAAGGGTGCGTCGATGGTGTGACAGGCCCAGTCGCCCAACAATCCACCGCCAAATTCCCACCAACCCCGCCAAGTTCGTGGCGCGTAAGTATCGCTATAGGGACGTTCCTTGGCAGAGCCCAACCAAAGATCCCAATCAAATCCGTCGGGTACATTCTGAGCGGCTGGCGGGTATTGCTTCGGCCGAGCGAAGTAACGTCCCTTAAAGGTCGGACCATTGAGCCAGGCGTGCACCTCTCGCACATTGCCCAAGACACCCGCCTCATACCATTCCTTGATCGATCGAATACCATCCGTCGCATGCCCCTGATTTCCCATTTGAGAAATCACGCCGTAGTGATGAGCTGCCTTCTTTAGCGTGCGTGCTTCCCAAACATTGTGAACGAGGGGTTTTTCAATATAGATATGTTTCCCCATCTGCATGGCCGAGAGAGCAGCAACGAAATGCGTGTGGTCCGGAGTACTCACCAGCACTCCATCGATCTCGTTGCCCATCTTATCCAACATCACCCGAAAATCTTTAAACCGTTTCGCATTGGGATTCTGGCGAAATGCCCCTGCGGCGCTCTTGTCGGACAAATCGCACAAGGCCACGATATTTTCGCCTCGGCAAGCACCCCAATTTGCCGCCCCGCGGCCACCAACACCGATGGCGGCGACATTCACGCGACTATTGGCAGATGCCCCTGCCCGTCCGATATTAAAATGAGGCAGTACCAATGCACCGGTAACGGCGGCTGATGATGACTTGAGAAAAGATCGACGCGTCAGCGACGATGACAAGGCACTCTTTGAGACTAGGGATTTCTTGGGCATGGGACAAAGCTGCCAAGAATCAGCGACTCTCGCAATAGAAAGAAAGGGGATGATCCCAATTCCTCTACCGACAAGAGCAACCAGCAGCAAGCGAGGCTTCGACTCACGATTTCCCCACCTTCAAAACCTATCGAGACGCGCTTCCTTGCGTACCAAGCGCGGGTCCGTGCTCAAAAAACACCGGTAAGTCAATCTAAGAACACCGAGACTGCTTAAAAAAATGCAAATCCATCAGACGATCCATGTTGCCTTTCCTATGGCCTCTCCCCGATCACCCCAGAATCCGAATCTCGGACAAGGATTCGATGAGCGAAATGATTCGTAGCCATCATGAGCCCCACTAACGCAGAGAACGCCTTGGACAAGATCATGAACCCAGATACGAACAACGATGAATCCTATTCACGGCTGAACCTCCGAAGCTGGCAGGCGTCTAGCTTTCCCCCTGACAAGCAGTGAGAGCCGAGATGAACCGATAGCAACCTCGGTTCTAAAACCACAATAGAGTGCCAGAAATCAACAGGATCTCGGTAGTCACGCCCAATCCCTTAGAAATAGTGTTGAGATTGGGCTCAATCGTGGCACTCGCCCCAGAAAAACCGTGTATGAACGAACAAAAAGCACCCTCAAATTACCGCACCCACCTACTCACCCTCGGCCTTGGCCTCCTGTCACTGAGCCAAGCATTCGCTCAAGAGGCTGAGACGAGCACCTCGACGTGGGACATCCTCCCGAACGCAATCAAAGAAGGTAAAGTAAACGTCAACAGTCTCTTACGTTGGGAATATGCTGACCAAGAATCCTTCGGCGGCGGAGCGGACCCCCGCGAGTCAAACGCCTTCACGTTCCGCAATCGCGTTGGCTTCACCACTGGGAGCTTTTCAAACTTCAAGTCCCAAATCGAATTCGAAGATGTCACGATCATTGGAAACGAAGACAACTACAATCAGGCAGGGTTAAACCCTGCAGGCGCCACTCGCACCGTCATTGCCGATCCCGAAGGCACCGAGATCAACCAAGCATGGCTTGCCTACGAGAACTGGAATACGGTCGCAAAATTCGGACGACAGAAGATTGTCCTCGACGGATCACGATTCATTGGCGATGTCATATGGCGCCAAAACCAACAAACCTACGACGCATTTTCACTCTCAAATACGGGACTCACCGATACCAGCCTCTTCTACGCCTATGCGTCCAACGTGAATCGTATTTTCGGAGACGATCACCCAGCTGGGGACTTCAGTTCCGACATCCACATATTTAATGGATCCTATAGCGGCCTTAAATACGGCAAACTCACCGGTTACACCTATCTGACCGACCTCAACGATGCGGCAGCACTTTCGAACGCCACGTACGGAGCAAGCTTCGTTGGCAGCGCTCCCGTCACGGATACGATGGCAGCGACCTACCACGCTGAATATGCCTACCAAACGGACTACCAGAACAGTCCGCTCGACTACAACGCTAACTACTACCATCTCTCGCTAGGAGCGAAGCACAAGAAGATCAACTATGGCGTCGGCTATGAAGTCCTCGGAAGTGATGGTGGCGCCAAAGGGTTTGTCACACCGTTAGCAACGCTCCACAAATTCAACGGTTGGGCCGACGCCTTTCTAGCGACGCCGGCCGACGGACTCGAAGACCTCTACGCATGGTTGGGCGTCACACTTCCGGGATCGATTCCCTTCAAATTTGTCTACCACAACTTTGAGGGCGAATCGAGTGGAGCCGACTACGGGCACGAGTACAACGTCATCGCAACGAAGAAACTGAGTCAGCATTTCAGTCTCTTGACCAAGTTCGCCCACTATGAAGCAGGCGATGCCGGCCGAGCGGGGCGAACCCGATTCTGGCTCCAGCTCGCCTTTAACTACTAAGACGCCGCATCGAGACTATCAGCCACGCCCGTCCTTTTATGGACGGGCTTTTTTTCTTTACTCCCCAGCAGACTACGCTGCTACCACCCGACTAGCATTCGAAATTCGCCCTACATCCCACGAATCCGAAGAACTCAACGTAGCATTTCGAAGCGTTCTAGAGGGCGACCCGATCTAGAAAATAAAATACGCGATTTCCGTCCGTTGACTTGGCATTGACCTCGGTACATATTCGGGCTCATGAATTGGGACATTTCTCACATTCTTAGCGATTGGGACTTTGAACCTGGCGAAGCCATGGTTCGAAGATTCATCGGTAAAGATGGCGTCGAAAAGATCCAGATGAGAATCGATTTAGGCATTTTACAAATGAATGCGGAAGGGCGCCCCGACGGCAAACTGCCTTTTGGCAAGGCCTCATTTTTCGATCATCTGCGGGACAAACTAGAATCCTTTGAGGCCGAGAACGATGGTGATGACGAAGGGTTCCACCTGGAATCTAAAGAATGTCAAAAGCTGCAACAGGAGGCGATTCAGTATCATCATCGATACATCTGCTACTTTCAGCTTGAAGACTATGCTAACGTCGTCCGTGATACCGAACGGAACCTCGACGCGATCGCCTTTGCTACGGATTATAGTCACTCGGAAGAAAACATCTGGAATCTAAGGCAGCTCACCCCCCAGCTTCTCATGATGCGCACTCGAGCAACGGCCGCCCAATTTCTTGCCTTGGAAAAGCACAACAGTGCTATCCGCAATGTCGAAGAAGGCCTTGATCAACTCCAAGAATTCTATGATTCCGTCTCCCGCCCCGATCTCGCGGAGGAAAGCGGTGAAATGCAAGCCCTCGAGACCTGGCTTCAAGAGTTGAAGGAACAACGTCCAATGTCAGAGCGAGAGAAACTAGAAATCGAGCTTAGCGAAGCAATCAAGCAGGAAAATTTTGAGAAAGCCGCCGAAGTACGAGATCAAATCAAAGAACTCGGCACCTAAGGCCCCTTGTTACCTTTTAAATCCGTTGTATGGAATCTCTGACACAGCAAATCAATCAAGACATCAAGAAGGCGATGATCGCCAAGGATGCGCTTCGTCTCAACACCTTACGAATGCTGAAGTCTGCCGTCGGTTACGCAGCTATCGAAGCCAAAAAGGATTCACTGAGTGACCCGGAAATCGTCGCCGTCCTTCAGAAGGAGGCTAAGAAGCGCAAAGACGCGAACGAGCAATTCTTGAAAGGCGGCCGTGAAGAACAAGCGGCTCAAGAGCTCCAAGAACTTGAAATCCTAGAGTCGTATCTGCCAACCCCCTTCACCGAAGGAGAGCTTGAAGAGGCGGTGAAGTCTGCCATTGCGGAAACCGGTGCAACGGGCAAGAAAGACATGGGGAAAGTGATTAAGGCGGTCCAGGCAGTCAGCGCTGGCCGGGCCGATGGCAAATCGATCAGTCAAATGGTCGGTAAGCTTCTTTCATAGCAGGAAACCGGAGAGACCAGTCGACCGGCCCTTGCCAAGGGCATCCGACTATCGTTGGGGAAAGATCTGGTACAGAATTAGGTAGATAATCACCCCAGTCACAGAAACATACATCCATGCGGGCCAGGTCCATCGTGCAATCCGGGCATGTTTTTCGAAGTCCTTCCGAGCCGCCCGGATCACCGTCATAATCACCATCGGCACAATCGCAATGGCCAGGACCAAGTGAGTGAATAGAATGGTCAAGTAAATGGGACGAAACCATGCTGGGTCTTGGAAACTTGTATGGGCCTCACCGTGAAGGCGCTGCATCCCGACGTGATACGTGACGTAACTCGCAAGGAAGAGCGTCGACGTGCACAGCGCCGCAATCATGCAGTTGCGGTGAGCAACTTTGTTCCCCTTCTTGATGAAGAAGAATCCCGCGCAAAGGAGAATCGCGCTCGCTCCATTCAAACAGGCATTTAGTGCAGGCAGGTCGCTTAGACTCATGTAGAAACTCCCCTTCTCAGAGTGACAATCACAGTTTTTTAAGATCCGCCACGATCGATTGAACCACATTGGTCCCCATACTCTCGTAGGTACCGCGAATGCGAGACTCGGCATCGACAAGAATGATCAGTGAGCTATGGGTATAAAGATCGAGCTCAGATTGCCGCGAACCCTCAGGGTTCTCCTTTACGGCCAACAACAGTTCTTTCTGAATGGCTCGCGCCACTTCGGACTTTTCGCCGGTGAGAAATGACCAACGCTCGTTGTCGCCACCAAAGCGCTTTGCATAACGAGCTAGGATATCCGGTTGATCGTGATCTGGATCAGTCGAGATCGATACCAAATTCAACGGTTCAAGGCCCTCAGAAGCTTCTTGGATTTCCCGCATCCGCTCCGTCATTTGAACACAAATACTCGGACAACGGGTGAAGAAAATGTTGGCGACCCATGGAGTCCCCTTCAAAGATTGAACCGAGACAGCAGCGTTAAGTTGGTTGGTGAGGGTAAACCCCTCGAGGGTTTTGATGACCGGTAAGGTTTCAGAGGCTTGCAAGGAATCTCCCGCAGATTTCGACTCAATCACGTAAGCTACAATAATCCCCAGGATCGCAATCGCCAACGTCCCCCAAACGGCCCACTGTAAGATTTTACTTTGATTCACAAATGTTCTGAGCGGTTCCTAGACCCCCAGGGACTCTCCTCCAACAATGTCAACGTTCCATCGGACGTTTCAGTCCGATGGACAATCAATCTCTATAAACGAAGACGCCCAAATCGACCTATTCGAAGCCGGCGTCTTCGCCAGCGGTCGTAAGGGCCTTCTCAGCAACCCATGCATCGAATGCCTCAGGGCTTTCGACGGTCATGAATCCAAGGGTCATCGAAGTGTGTCCATTGCCACAAAGCTGGGCACAATTAATCTGATAGCGCCCTTCCTTGAGCGGGGTCGCCCAAGTCGGGATAGAAAGCCCTGGAATCGCATCCTGGCAGATCCGTAAGGCAATGACCTTGAATGAGTGAATCACATCCAAGGAAGAGATCTGGAACACAGTCGCTTTGCCAGCTGGCACCCTCAAATCGTTGTAGGTAAAGAAGTCATCTGCCCCACTCTCGTCATCAGGCACTTGACCAAACTTATTGTCGGAAGTCACAAACTCCAGATCCTGAGCACCAAAGGTCTTGTCTGGACCAGGATACATGAAATTCCAGCCAAACTGCTGAGCCATAACACGGACATTGTTCGTTTCCGGCCCTTCTGGAGCTTGGTCAACAATCTTCGCCCACATCGGTATTGCGAAGGCCAACAGCAAGACCGCTTCAATGAGAGCTACAACGCCTTCTAACCATGAAGACGCGTGAGATCTGACACCAACGTGATCGGCTTTCGGATTCTTACTGGCACGGAAACGCCACAGCACATACAGAAAATACGCCATCCAGATGACGAATAGGAATCCCATGAGCCAGTGAATGTAGATGATAAATGCATCCACGTCCTTCCCGTGTTCCGAAGCGACGACAGGGAGACTTAAGAGTTTTTCGAACATAATTCGTTGTTGTGATTATCTGCGACTGCACTGTCTTGAACCTCACCCACTTCGGTCTCAAGTGCCGCCATAGCCGCCCCTCGTCGAGCGACAAAAATAAAGAATCCAATAATTGAAAATAGAACGGAGTAAGCGACCACAATCATGGTCAGAATCCCCCAGCTCACACCTGCTGCCAGCGGCGAATCTGACTGGCCAAAGCAGGTCGCACAGGCAAGCGCAGATGGAGAAAGCGACATCATCGCCAGCACGCAAAGATTCAACACTTTCCCTCTGAATTGACTTGAGAAAGTCATCCTCATAAGTAGCTAATATGTTGAAGCTTCTTCAAAACGTATCGCCCATAGACCACCAAAGCAATAGCTGCCAGTAGGCCACCAATTCCCATGGCGAGATTTGACAAACTCCCGAGCGGCGAAAAGAACTTGTTGAGTTCCAAGCCAGCCACGACAAGAGAAGTGGTGGTTGTCAGGATGACAAAAACTATATGAAACGCCTTAAGGGACATCGCTAATCCTTTTGTTTAAGGATAAATCGTATTGGTTGGCGGATCTGACATCGCCCAGATGGTCAAAAACATCAAACCGATCACGAAGAAAACGGTTGAGCCGAGAATGCCATAAACCATCTTCTTTTCATCCATCAGATGCATGAAATATCCAGCCACAAAGAAGCCTTTGACACTGGCAATGAGGAGCGCCAAGGCAACCGTCCAGGCAAAACTTGGCAGATCAAGATAGCTCGCGGCGACGGTTACTATCGTCCCGATGATTAATAGCCCAAACACCCACAGGTAGCGTCTGACCTCTTGATGAATTTCTTCAGGTGTATGTCCACTCATAACTTACAGAAGGTAAAGAACTGGAAAGAGGAAGATCCACACTAGATCAACAAAGTGCCAAAAAAGGCCCGAAATCTCAATTCGATTGGTATATCGCTCGGGATCCGTTTTCCACATCTTGGCGCCTGGCCCCCAGAGATAAGCAATCACCAAGGCACCACCGATCACGTGCAAGGCATGAAGCGCTGTCATCGTGAAATAGATCGCAAAGTAGGTATTCGCCCAAGGCCCCCAGTTCGTCATCTTTTTGACGTCTGCCATTTGAATCGTCAGATCATGTCCGTGTCCGTCGCCATGCGAATCGCTCGTAGTCGCATGCTCATCCGCACCCTCCGCCGCCGCAGCGTCACCGTCGTGTCCAGCAGTCTCAGCGTCTGCGGGGGGATTATCACGCAATTCAATCGCGATTGGCCGGTAGGCAATTCCCTTTTCCGCAGGATAGCTCAAGGGGTGGCTCAAGGTGATATACTCATCCGTCTTTTCGACCAAATGACCATCCACGCGAGTGCCATCGTTTAAGATCACGTCGTAGTGTGTGAACTTATCCCGATATTCATACGACTTAACACACACAAAGATGAGCGCACAAATAATCGTTATCGCCTGGAAGAACTTATACCTCCCAAACTGCTTCAACTTCAGTGCCGACCAAGCGAGAACAACCGTCACACTAGAAATGATCAGAACCAAGGTATTGAACGTTCCAATCGGGACATTGAGCAACTCTGTTGGCCATGTTCCCTCGACAGAACCGACACGAAGCAGGATGTAGGCAGAAAAGAAGCCTCCGAACAGCATCACCTCAGAAGCGAGGAACAGCCAGATTCCGACTTTGGCATTATAGAGCCCAGTATCCTTGCGGGGCTCTGTTACGTAAGGTATTTCCATCTCTTAGAATCTCCGATTCTGAATCTATTATCCTTAGGCGGATTGGTTCTGCGGCACAAAATCCTCTTTGGCCCCGGGTAAACTGTAGTCATAAGGCCCGCGAACAACCTTAGGCTCGGAAGTAAAATTCCCGTGCGGCGGAGGTGTTGGCGTTTGCCACTCCAGAGTCGTTGCTTGCCAAGGATTATCAGACTCAATCTTCTTGCCGTATTTCATACTAAGGAAGAAGTTGAGAATGAACGGAATTTGAGCGAGACCGAGTGCCCACGCGGCATGGGATATCGAAATGTTGAGGCCGATCATCTTGTCCGACAAACCACCAATCGCATCAGGATTGTTGGCAATCGAGTAGCCAGCGCCACCGTCGGCCATTCGTCGCAACATTCCCGACATTCCTTGTGCGAACATCGGTTGGAACACCAAATTCATGAACACAAAGGAACTCCAGAAATGCACCCTCCCCCAAAATTCACTCATAAACCTCCCGGTCATTTTGGGATACCAATAATAGACCCCGGCAAGGAGCCCAAAAATCGTTCCTGGAGCCACCACGTAATGGAAGTGAGCAATCACGTAGTAGGTGTCGTGCAAGTGAATATCACTGAAATTAAACCCGAGAGGTAGGCCTGTCAGACCACCAATACCGAACATCGGTAGAAAGGCGAGAGCAAATAGCATCGGCGTGTTGAAACGTATCGACCCTCCCCAAAGCGAAATAAACAAACAGGTGAGAATGATCACCGATGGAATCGAGATGATCATCGTCGTCGTCTGGAAGAAGGTACTTATCTTCGTCCCCATCCCGGTGAGATACATGTGATGAGCCCAAACAATGAAAGAGATAAATCCGATCGCAAGTGAGGCATAGACGAGAGACTTATAACCCCAGATTGGCTTCCGGGTATTACAGGCGATGATTTCAGCCACAATGCCCATCGCCGGCAAGATCAACACATAGACCTCAGGATGACCTAGGAACCAGAAAAGATGCTGGTAAAGCAGCGGGCTACCACCACCGCTGATATCGGCTAATTGCCCACCGATGGCCAAGCCCGTCGGCAAGAAGAAACTTGTTCCGGCCAATTTGTCCATGATCTGCATCACTGCGGCGGCTTCCAATGGAGGAAAGGCCAAGAGCAGGAGAAAGGCTGTCACAAACTGCACCCATACGAACCAGGGCATGCGCATCCAGGTCATCCCTGGCGCCCGGAGTTGAATGATCGTCGCGATAAAGTTGACCGCTCCTAGCAAAGAAGACGAAATCAGGAACACCATTCCAAAAAGCCAAAACGTTTGACCATCCGTCGGAATGGCGGACGCCAATGGAGAATACGAAGTCCATCCGGCCTGCGCCGCACCTCCCGGTATGAAGAAACTCGCAAACATGACAATGCCCCCGATGAAATAGAACTGGAAGCTCGCCATATTTATCCTCGGAAAGGCCATATCTACCGCGCCTATTTGAAGCGGCACGACATAGTTTCCAAACGCGGCAAAGGCGAGTGGTACAATAGCCAAGAAGACCATGATCGTTCCATGCATCGCTCCGAAAGAGTTGTAGAGATCATAGGAGATAATCCCACCTGCAGCGGTATCTCCGAGAACTGCTTCCAGAACCTTACCAACGACCGGAACTGGCTTCTCGGGATAGGCGATCGACCAGCGCATCGATGCCATCAAGAGGAAACCGAAGAGCAGGAAGACCAAGGAGGTCACCCCATACTGAATCCCGATGACTTTATGGTCGCAGGAAAAGATATACCCCCGCCAAAACCCAGGGTCGTGGTGGTGCGCATCATGGGCTGTCTCGTCTTGGACATGTGTCTGTGTCGATTCCATAAATCTTAGCTAATTAAAATCTCGATCACTTCGACCCACCTAGCGTGTCGAAAAGCAGAGCTTGGTCCGCGAAGTGATGCCTTTTTTCTCTAATCTCGTCAACGGCAGAACTACCAAATGGGCCGATTAAGTTATTTTGTCGAAAACCATCAACCCCAAAAGAAGCGGTAAGTAAATAATCGAACAAAAAAACAGCCGGCGAGCGCTCACTCGATCCAGGTGCCGAGTGAATGAAAAGGCGCAGCCAATAAAAACCAGAGTCATAATGGCCGCCCCCACAAAATAGAGCCCCCCGGTCACGCCAAAGACAGCAGGGCAAAGACTCACGGGAAGCAATCCGAGCGTATGACTCAATGCCTGGCGACCGGTTCGAGCTCCCGTAGGATCCACATTCGGAAGCATGACATACCCTGCTTTCCCGTATTCATCCCGATACATCCAGGCGATCGCCAAAAAATGCGGTAATTGCCAAAAAAACAAAATCGCAAACAAGGACCATCCGGCCATGTCAATCGAGCCTCGAGCGGCCGTCCACCCCATCAAAGGAGGTAAGGCTCCAGGCACGGCACCGATGATCGTATTAAGGCTCGTCACTCGCTTTAGAGGCGTATAAACAAACAAATAGAGGGCGATTGTAAGCGCCCCAAGCATCGCCGTAAGCAAGTTGACAAAAACGGCCAACTCGACAAGACCGATAATCGAAAGGATCCCACCAAAGACCAGGGTCGCGTCCGCGCTCATATGCCCCGCTGGAATGGGACGGTCTTGGGTGCGTGGCATTAGTTTATCGAAATCTCGTTCCAAATACTGATTCAAGGTCGCAGCCCCCGCTGCCAGCAAGCCCGTCCCAAGCATCACCGCGAACAGCAGCGGAAAATTTGCAGGCCCCTGATTCCCAAGATAAAAGCCCACTAAGGTCGTCAACAACACCAAGCTCGTTAGGCGGGCTTTTACGAGGTCAGCAATCACACTAAACGTCCCTTTCGACGCTTTTACCGGTGTTGCCATATCTGTTGCTGTTACTTTCATCAAAAACGTGATCAGGCCATCCCTGGGGTGGAACGCTTCGATACCGATGCCAAGTCAACAAATGGCTCGGCCGAGAGCGAAGCTCGGGAAGAAACAGGATGCGCCAAACGAACGGCGATGATACTTAAAAGGGTTCCTAAGGCAAGCGTTACAGCACCAAAAACAACATGCAGTGTCGCAATATCTGCTGCCTTGTTGCTCCAAACCGTGGCCGCGCCTAGCAGAGCCTGTAAACAAATCGCGGAAAACCAAACGATCAGACCACTTCCTAGCGCATGCCCCCGTGGCAGTGATCGAATCGAAAGACTCACAAAAACAGCCGCCAAGATAAAAAGTGTCATTGCCATCAAACGATGGGCCATGTGCAAAGTGACGTGGTTCTTGGTGATAGGATTGAAGTCTCGGTGGTCGATTCGACCTTGGTTTAGCTTCGCCAAGGAGGCCTCATCAGTCGCGGGCCAAACCTTTCCGTAGGCAACAAGGGGAAATTCAGCGACCGCAAGCCCTGCATGTTGGTGGCGCATCGAAGCGCCCAGCACGAGCTGACCAAAGGTCATGACCGTTAAGAACACGAGCCCGAAACCGATGAATCGACTCTTCAAGGCCTCATAGCCCTTCACCCTCAAACGATTCCACCATTTCGAGGTAATCAGGGCTATCGAACACATAAAAATCAAAAAAAGCTGCGCCAGCGCGGCATGAAAAATCCCGATCTGATCCGCAAATAGTGTCACCCGTAGCCCCCCTAAGACGCCCTGGGCAATTACACCCAAGAGGGCAATCACCCCCATCCAGCGGAGCAGCGGTCGAGAGCGCTCACAGTGAGGCCAAATAAAGCTTACGATCAGCGAAATTACGAAGAGCGAGCCTAGGAACAAAGCATCTTGCATGCGCGGCTCCTCCATTGTGTAGGCAACTAAGGCTCCGATACCGCAAAGAGGACTGAAGAAATAGCGTAGAAACAAACGTCCGCGGCGACCGAATAACCAGATCGAAAGAATCAGCGTCAGCAAACCTACACCCGAAGCAAAGAGGCGATGGGAATGTTCCCAGAGAATTCCCCCCACCCACTGAGAAAAGGGAAAAAAGAACATGTTATAGCCGTAGGTGTTTGGCCAATCGGGAACGGCCATCCCAACTCCCTGACTCGTCACCACCCCCCCTACTCCAATGAGACCTAGCGTCGCGATGGCGGTCAAAACCGCGAACCAGTGCACTCGGGGATTGTAGGCGTCGATCTCGCTCACTCTTATTGAGAAAAAAAGGGAAAAAAGAGGGCGCTCCGATTATTCGGAACGCCCGACATTCAATCGTGTAATTACTTTGTAATATCTACGACAAAGTCAGCTGTTGCCCCATCGGCACCAACTGTGATTTTTTGTGTCAAGCCCACGTACTTCGGAGCGTGCGCTTTTCGGTGAATAGCCTGGATCTCGTAATCGCCAGCAGGGACGTTCTTGATAGTGTAAGTCCCGTCCGTCGCAGAGACTGCGAAATAAGGATGATCCACAACATTAACGTAGGCGAACATCCAAGGATGAACGTCACACTTGAATCGTAGAAACTTCTCTGCGTTGTTGTAGACGAAATCAAGGTCCTTCCCCTTGGGAAGCTGAGCTCGATTGGACTCTGGATTCCCTTTCACTCGCGGCGTTGGGTGAACATTGTGCAAGACGTTATCAGAGTTCTTAACGACGATCTTCTGCCCCACTTGAACTCCTAGAATATAAGGTGTGTACTCACACCCGACTTGATCCATCACCGCCGGTGTCGCAGGAACTTCATAATCACCAGGAACGGACTTCAGCGAAACGAATACCTCACCCAATCCGCCGTTTTCGTCCGTCACATAAAACCGCGTGGTCGCAATTCCTGTTGCTCCAGTGGCTGCCCGCGCTTTGCTGCACAAGACATCAAGAGGCAATTTCTTCTCCTTCGGTTGCGTGCCTTTCAGAGTGATCTTACCCGTAATATCCCCGCCAAACGTTGAAATCGACAGCCCACTGAGTAAAACACCAGCCAGCACCCTCGAGTATACTTTGTTCATTAATCTGCCTTTCTCCAATTTAACTTTAAGTGAACTTATCACGCTCGATTACTCAAGCAAGTGCATTTGTGAAAATTTTCACAAAGTCCAACTATCAATCATTTGACGCACAGAAGCAATGGAACATTCATACCGCAGGGTGGCTATCATTGACCGATTTTTGCCCTCTCTAGAGCGCTCTGGGGGTCAAGAATGGGGAGCGTGATCGACAGGCCTCATAGCTGGCGCATTACTCGAGCCATTTCCAGCGCGGTATTCGCCGCTTCGGTGCCCCGATTGTGGTCTTTGGAAAGGCAGCGCTCTCGGGCTTGTTCCGGATCTGTAAAAACTAGCACCTCGTGAATAATCGGCACGTGGTACGTGATTTGAGTCGACGCAAACGCCTGAGTCACCGCCATCCCGATATGCTCCGCGTGGCTCGTCGCTCCCTGAAGGATGACCCCCAAACCAATAATGGCATCAAAGCGATGATCCCCTTCTCTCGCAGCAAGCTCCGCCACAACGACCGGCGTCTCGAAGGCTCCCGGAACGCGTATCACTGTCAGGTTTTTCTGCCCAACCCCACTATCCAGCAAGGTCTTCTTCGCGGCTCGCAACATCCCGTCGACATAGCGGGTATTGTATTTCGAGGCAACAATGGCAAAACGAGCCCCACCGATTGCCTTGCGTTCTTTCTGCGACACTTTCTTGAGCATAATAACAACCGAATCAGGGATGCTTAAAAAAGGTGGCCCATCTTCTTTTTCTTCGTTTCCAGGTATTTCTCATTGTGCGGATTCGAAGAGGTCGTAATCGGCACCTGTTCAACAATCTCCAGACCGTAGCCATCCAAGCCAACGACTTTCTTCGGATTGTTGGTGAGCAATCGAATAGTCTTTACCCCCAAATCCACCAAAATCTGGGCACCAATCCCATATTCGCGCAAATCTGAACCGTAGCCGAGCTTCAGATTGGCTTCGACGGTATCGTATCCCTGCTCCTGCAATTTGTAAGCCCGGATCTTCGCATCAAGACCAATCCCCCGCCCTTCTTGTCGCATGTAAAGTAAGACCCCGCGTCCTTCCTTGGAAATCCGTTCCATCGCCTGATGCAGCTGTCCGCCACAATCGCAGCGCTTGGAACCGAAGACGTCACCCGTTAAGCACTCGCTGTGCACCCTCACCAGCGTGGCATCCCCGTCCTTAAGATTCCCACAGGTCAGCGCCTGTCTCTTATACACATCTCCGAGCCCACGAGACTAGGCATGATCTC
>OJGX01000487.1_pt1 | contig 19298 bp, 14 predicted proteins | sample 1594661 | NCBI WGS metagenome assembly OJGX01 (sample SAMN05416839, study PRJEB24817) | seawater metagenome | isolation source: Sea water | place: Canada:Atlantic | collected 2013-07 | reverse complement strand
GATCATGCCTAGTCTCGTGGGCTCGGAGATGTGTATAAGAGACAGATGTCGTTCCGCTGGAGCCTGATCCGTATTCGCAGGATGTCGGTCGATACTGGCTATCATGTTTTTTAGGAGCTCGGTCGCCAAAGGAACACGAGAATTGCTAGGAAACTGAAAAGAGTCAAGTGACGGAACCCTAGCAAATGGTATGTTTACACGGAATTCACCCAGAGAATCGTCATGAATACTTCTGCCCGAATCTCCCTCGCTTTCACCCTCATCGAACTCCTGGTTGTTATCGCGATCATTGCAGTTCTTGCCGGAATGCTGCTTCCAGCGCTATCAGCGGTGGAGCAAATGAACGCCTTCCTTGGTCAAAGCAACGTTGCCGAAGAGATGCATGCCATCCTCGCCGGCGAAGCAAGCGGCGGTCCCACCGGGACACAACAGCCTCACCGAATTTACGAAGACGTTACCACCAATGCCTCCGAGCGAGCTCGGGATCCGATTGAGAACACCAGGGGAGCCTTGGACGAATACCACCATGTCTTTCAAGTGGCCCACGATGGATCATAGCACAACCGGAATTCGGATAACAATCTGAACTCATGGATGCTGGAAGGGAGAGATAGCTACAGTTCGGCCGTCTTAATGGAACGGCTGGGATTGCTTGATTCTCACGAATACATGCTGTCGCTACGAATAAGCGGCGCTAATTTTGGACGCCTCGGCATCCGATAATTCGCGGCGGAGAATCCAGAATGGAGACTTGATAATGAATCCTACTGGGATTCTGGTTCCGCCGCTCAGGCACACTACATGTTGGGTGCTTGGGCAACGGCTTATCTCATCCATAAGCTCGGGATCGGCGAAGTGACGGTATTTCGCAACTGGTATTACGACGTGCCCTCACTGGGGAAAAGGCCGCCTTTATCAAGCATATGAAACGGACTCCAAAAGAATTCTACGCTGAATTCCGCAGCTTCATTCGGCAATCGGCTGAAGAAGTCATGCGACTCTTTCCCTGGAAGTCACCAGGATCTATATGATTCCTATGGTCACTCGAGGCACGGAATCAGGGCAAGGAAGCAGCCAAATTCTTCGTCTCCTAAGTCAGAACGGGCAGCCAGCGGGGATGATCGGCCCCCCTTCTTTCGAATCCCGATGTCAGTAATCGAGGTGCCCCCCCATCGAATCCCATCACGAAAAGCTCCGGCATACCACCAGTCTTAGCACGACAAAAGACGATCTGTTTCCCACTCGGGGATTCACTGATGCGAAAATCCCAAACCGGAGGGTCGCATTGAGTGAGGCGCTCAAGGGTGCCATCGTTAGGATTGAGCCGACAGACCTCTGTGCCGCCCTGGGCGAGTTTAGGTTTGTAATCGCGATTAAAATGATCGGTGTCAGGTCGCAGGGGTTGAAACTCCCAGGGCACCTTCGAATTCGGCAAACGACGTGGAAAGAGTATCTGCCCATCACGGGTCCATTCTGCCAGATTGGATCCCCCTCCCCGATTTTCAGGGTGCCCATAGCTTGCGCCAAACCACATCGCCTGCCCTTCGGTGAGCATCCGAAAGTCACTGCCGTCAGGATGGACAATACAAAGATCACTCCAGTCGTGGCCTGGGTCCGTTTTATAGCGACAGGCCTGAAAGAGTAACCAGCGCCCATCTGGCGACCATTTTGGCCCGAAGTAAAGGTGGTCAGGATTGGCCGCCACCCGCACCCGGTCGGATCCGTCGCTACGGCTGGTCCAAATTTGATAGCCCTGCGGACTGGCCAAGTGATACGCCACCCGTTCACCGTCAGGGCTGAGCGTGAGGCCATAGGGCAAGCCCTCACCCAGCCGAGTGAATTCGTGCGCGTCCGAGCCATCAAAATTCATGCTGAAGATCTGACCACCCGAATCCCGAACGACCTGCACCAATATCCTCTCGTCCGACAACAGCAACGCAGGCGTGTAAAAGACCGCCAGCCGCTCGCGTGTGCAAATCTCAGTCAGGGAGTCGGACTCGATATCATACAGCCAGAGGTGAGTCGGCGTCTGGTGATAGTACTCGTTGAAGGGCCGTCCTGGGCCGTCCCGCCGTGCTTCCATGCTGAGGAAAATCATCCGGCGCCCGTCTGACAGGAATGGCCCCGGCTGCCAGGTCACCTGATCGGGCACGTTGAAGTCAAAGGAACGCAATCCGGAACCATCGGCATTGATCAACGCAGTTCGGCCCTGCGAGTTGAAGAACAGCTTCTCTAATTTGCCCTCAAGGATCGGGACTTGACCCAAGCCGCGGCAAGCCGTCCAGCTGAGACCAACACCGAAGGCAGCACATTGGGCTAAAAACTGACGACGATTAGAACTCACCGCACTCATTCAAGAGCGCGTCGTGGGAAAAGCAAGAACTACAGGGAAAGCACCCTGTTGAATACGCTCACGAACTCCGCCGAGTGTAGCCCGTAGTGTAGAAAAATTCCGATCGTAGCACTTCGACCGTTATTTTTCTCATGCCGCTTAACGATGATAGTAATTGGGCATTCCTCCTAGACGTCGGAGCCTCGTTGTCTTCCCCGTGCCGCTGTTCTCCTCGAACTCAGGGCGAATGATTTAACTCCCGAGAACAAGCTCAATAATTTCCAAGACTATTTCAACAAACGTAGAGTCCACGCCGGCGTCGATGATGATCTCACAAGTCAGCGAGCCGACGAGACCGAGCCCAGTATTGTTAACTTTGAAAACTACTCCTGGGAGTCACACTGCAACGGACTCTTCCAAATGCCAAGGGCCGCCTGAGTTACAATTCACCGGGCACAGGTTGGCGGGTAACGACCTAAAGAAACAACTTTGAAGGGTCTCTTCCCAGCGATCCGACGCGATTCCTGATCAAAGAACCGAGCGCCTTTTCCGATGACGTTCACATCTCCCAATTCTATTCGACTGACCTCAACCTGCTGGGCAAGCTTCGCGACGATCACGGGATGTTGATCGGCATCCAGGTCAAAGAGCAACGTTTCTCTCACTTCTTCGATCATGCCCCCCACCAGCCGATATCGGAAGGATTATCCCTTCGTGGGAGAACGAGTTTCCACTGATCAACGCGAACACCGGTCAGCAGGCTGCCGGAGTAATAAAGGTAGTCGTTGCGCGGACTGATCTTGGTCTTTCCAAGTAAGAATTCAGTCGCATCATAAGCGTCGAGCGTGCGATCGGATGGGAGCTTTGCGCCCGCTAGTTTCGCGAACGTTGGCAACAGATCCATCGTGCTAAGGATCTCATCGCTCATGCCATTGAGAGCGATCTGCTTCAGCCAGCGAGCGCCGAAGGGAACCTTGGAACCACCGTCCCAGGCAGACATTTACTATCCCCACAGCGGTGCCGCTGAACCAGAATGATCACGCGGAATGAAGCCCTTCCCCTCCGGGTTCATGCCTCGAGTGATCTCCTTGAGGTGCGGCACTTTGTGGAACTGTTTCACATTGCGGGGTTCCGCAACGCGTATCGGATACGATCCAGTCATCAGTGCAGCACGCGAAACACCGCAAACCGCTTACCCATAAAAGTTGCTAAGACGCAAGCCTTCGGCAGCCATCCGGTCAAGGTTCGGAGTCTTAATCGTCTTGGATCCGAAACAACCCAAATCTTCATAACCTTGATCATCCGTGAAGATCCGGATGATAGTTGGTCTCAAAGTATACTCGGCCGCTTTCAAGCCAGAGAGACAAATAAGCGTAAGAATCGCGGCGAGTATTCGTTTCATGTTGCTCCCTTTAAATGTCAGTCCGCCTGAAAAACCATTTCCATCTCACTCCAGTTGGCTCCTGGTTTTCGGTTAGGAAGCTTGATTTGGCAGGGATCGGTCTCTTTCCACCAGCGCTGGGTTTCGGGGTCAGCAGCAATGGCGTCCATGTCTGCCTCAAAATCCTGTCCGACATACTCAAAGTAGCTGAAGAGAAACTTCTTCCCTTCGATCTCCGAGGTATAAATCGAGAAGTTGCGCATGTTTGACTTCTTGATCCGATCGAGCACAGAAGGCCAAACGTCAGCATGAAGCTCACGGTAATAGGCTTCTTTTTCGGGATCGAGACCAATCACCGAACCAAAACGCCTGACACTGGCGTTCGCCTGCGCCTCGGGCGAAGGATTAGTCGGACCGTAGCTAGGTTCAACCTTCGATGCCTCCATGTCTATTTTAGATACCCTTCCTGCTTTCCGTTCGTGGTCAAAACATGCACTTCGTGGGCTCGGACATTCGGATGGAAGAATTCCCACACCACCTCTTTGTCAGGTGTCACTTCGAAGAGCTTTGGTTTCTCAGCGTTCGACTGGCCATAGCTACAGATGACCGTGTTTCCGTTGGCAAGCCGCTGTCCGCCACAGGGATCGGCAAAGCGCCCGTCAACATCGGCATTGGTGACCTTCCAGACAACCTTGCCATTGGTATCGAATTCAACCGTCTTGTTACCATGAGTCAGGTTGACGAGAGTGCGACCATTCCCAAGTCGGATCGCGGTAAATGGCCAGTTTTCCGCGGCGCGACCGCCAAGAGTTTCAAGATCTGTTCTTATCGTTCGAACAATCGCCCCATCGGCTTGATATTCATTCACCTTGAAAGCAAGGAGATGCGGAACGAGATAGTTGCCATTCGGCAGTTTTCGGGCCATGCGTGTCTGCATGTGCGCATTCTCCGTCTCTGGCTTGAGTGGCACTTCAACAGCAATCTTGCCTTCTGGGGTCACTTCTAAGAGACGAGGATTGACGCCCCGTTCCACAACCAGAGTGTTGCCATCGTCAAGGCGGACGGCAGTGCCGAGCTCTTTGTTATCAGCCGAAAGTTTATAGCTCCAAACAAGCTCCCCATCGCGCGTGATTTCTTTGGCCGTATTGGCGACAGATACTAGCACATTGCCATTCTCCAAAACGAACGCATCGCGAGCGCGCCCCTTCGTTCGCCATTTCTCTTGGCCGTCTTCGCCGACGATGGCGGTGATATTGCCAGCGATGAGGAAGGAATGCTTGATGCCGGTGCTCGACTTCTGCTGCCCAAAGGACGAAGCAGCCATGGCACTTTGACCAAAGGCGACAATGAGCAGAGTTGTAAGAAAAATTCTCTTCATATGATTATTCTAGAAGGTGGTGTTGATTCGGGCGAACGAAGTCCTCGCAGACTGGAATCACCCAATGATGTCGTGCATCACATGTCCATGCACGTCCGTCAATCGCATATCGCGACCACTGAATCGGAAGGTGGATTGGGTATGCTCCACCCCCAAGAGATGCAGCATCGTCGCATGCAGGTCGTGAATTTCAGATCGATTCTTGACCGCCTTATACCCCCACTCATCGGTCGCACCGTAGATGGTGCCAGGCTTCACCCCACCACCAGCTAGCCAAATAGTGAACCCGTACTGGTTGTGATCGCGTCCATTCTTCCCTTGAGCAAACGGCGTGCGACCGAATTCACCCGACCAAACGACCAAGGTTTCATCAAGCAGACCACGTTCCCGCAAATCCTTAAGAAGGGCTGCAATGGGCTGATCCACCGCCAAGGCGTTGTTTTCGTGTCCAGACTTGAGACCGTTATGCTGATCCCAGCGGTCACCACCGACTTTCGGACAAGTCAGCTCGACAAAGCGGATTCCCCGCTCGATCATTCGCCGGGCGATCAAGCACTGTGAGGCATAGATGCGCGTTGGCTCGTATTTCGACTCCAAGCCGTAGGCACGACGGAGATAGTCCGGTTCGTTCTCAACAAACATCACTTCAGGCACCGCCATCTGCATGGCATAGGCCAGCTCGTAGTTCTTAATGGCAGATTCCAAACTGTCGTGCTCACCAAACTGTCCGGTCGCCAAACCGTCGAGTTGGTTGATGAGATCAAGTTTGTCGCGCTGATGTTTGAGTGAGTACTCAGTCGGTGTGATGTTGGCGACACCAGTTCCCGAAGGCTTGAACACCGAGCCTTGATAGCTGGCCGGTAAAAAACCACTGCCGAAACAATCAAGCCCTCCCGGAGGAATCAGGCCTCCATTGAGCACCACAAATCCTGGGAGGTTTTGGCACTCACTCCCCAATCCATAGTTAACCCAAGCCCCCATGCTCGGACGGCCTTGCAGCCCACTGCCGGTGTGCAAGAAATAATTCGCAAAGGTGTGTTCCGGAAACCCGGAGGTCATTGATCGAACAACCGCCAACTCATCAACACACTGAGCGACATGAGGAAATAAGTCACTTACCGGAATACCGGACGCACCGTATTGCTGGAATTTCCAAGGGCTCGCGAGCACAGAGCCATTGTTATTGAACTGAGTGGGTTCCACATTGAAGAGTTCACTTGGATTCTTGCCGTTGTATTTGTCCAGCATCGGCTTGGGATCGAAGGTATCCACCTGGGATGGCCCCCCATCCATATAGAGGAAGATGATATTCTTCGCGCGCGGCCGGTGGTGTGCCCCGTGCCCTGCAGCTCCGGGTCCGGTGGCGGAGTCTCCAGCAAAGGCGCGATCAGCTCGCAAGCCAGCCAAGGCTAGGGCACCAAAGCCGCTAACGCACTTCGTTAACATCTCACGCCGGGTTGTCGGCAGGGATCGGAACCGTTGGCAGGGGTAAGGATTTTGAGTCGTCATCGGAGAAAAATAAATTCCTTAGTATTCACCAGTACGTGAGCAAAGTCGGCCCAAAGATCGGGGGCTCCACTGGTCAGCTCGAGTTCGGTCATCTTCGACTCCAGAAAGGCGATAGCCGTCTGGCTCTCTTTTGGGGTCGGCTCTCTCCCGAAGCCGGTCAGATACATCCACGCAATGCGTTTCTTGATGCCCTCGCGACCCGTTTGCGATACGTTTTTTAAAGCCCGCAGCGCCCACCCACGCGAAAGCTCTACTACCAAAGGATCATTCAACAGAATCAACGACTGAGCCGGTACATTTGAAACGTTCCGGCGCCCCATTGAACTAAACGGCACGGGCGTGTCAAAGGTCAGCATGAATGGCGACAAGAAGTTTCGCCTCACGGCAATGTAGATCGATCGCCGGCCATCGCCATCCTGTGGCCCGCTTTTCTTCGGGCGACCGCGGCCGTCCATGTATGGGGTGAGATGGATCGGTACGGGAGGACCAAAGGGCGTCCGATCTAGTCGCCCAGACAGGGCTAGCAACGAATCCCGGATCGCTTCCCCCTGTAACCGTCGGGGAGGTTGGTGGTGCAAAAGCAAGTTGCTGGGATCCGACTCAATCGCACGTGGATTCGCATGACTCGACATCTGATAGGTGCGGGATGAGACGATATATTTGATCATCCCTTTGATACTGCGCCCCCCAGCAAGGAAGCGGGTTGCCAAGTGATCGAGTAATTCGGGATGAGTTGGTCGCTGGCCGAGGAAGCCAAAGTCATCCACTGTCGGAACAATTCCCTTCCCCATGAGGTGATGCCAAATACGATTCACAATGACCCGGGACGCCAACGGATTCGAAGGGTCATTGATGTGTTCAGCCAATTCTAGTCGTCCACTCCCTCTTTCGATCGGCATGGGAGTATTGCCAGAAATCGCCGTTAGAAAATGCCGTGGTTCAACCGATCCGGGCTTGGAGGAATTCCCCCGAATCAGGATCCGATCATCCTCGCCAGTACCATCCATCATCGCCGGCGCCACCCGGGACCGAAACACAATCTGTTGCTTAAGTTGACGACGTTCACTCGCCCACTCGCGAACGATTTTTCTCGCTGTCGCAGCGACCACTCCATCATCGCCGGTTTGAAAGATCTTCTCGACAGCCTCCGCATAGCTACGAAGCTCCTGATGAGACGCTGCCAATTGTTGATCAAGATCGGAACGGCCGTCCGCATCAAGGCCTTGAGCCACCAACCGAATGGCCAGAGATGTGTCCTTGGCGGGAACGAACTCAAGATGGAGACGATGGCCGATATACCGAGCCAAATCCATGGTCACCCAATGAGTCCCCGGCTCAATGGATTTGATCGTTTGTCGGTGTAAAGGTCCGGCCACGAGTCGATGAGAGTCGACGCAAGCAACAACGTGCCCACTTCCTTCCACCAAACAACTCACCTTGCCATGTTCTAGCTCAAAGGTCGGCGTGCGAAGCGTGCGCCCGCTCATCGGTAGTCTTACCAGGGCATTGCTATCCTGCACTCGCCCTACCGTGACCGACTCAAGACCTGCCCAGATTAGATCGTTGACCGCGGCTCCGTATCTCGCGATTTTCAGAACCGGCTCATCGTCGTCATCGAGATAGGAATGAGCCTCATGTCGGGGAGATCCGCCGAAAATGTACCCGTCCTGCAAATACTGACTCGGCGAGAGGTTTCCGTAATCGAATAGGATCGCTTCGTCATTGAGCGGAGCAGACGGCTTCGGCGGCTGAATCGCCTCCGTCTTGAGAAAATCGAGAACTTCCCGTCGATACTTCGCATCAACATCGGCTAGCGCATGCGATATTTCACGGTTCTGTTCCATCGATTCAAAACGCACCTGACGATAATCGCTACTCTGCACGAAGCCCGAGAGCGAGTAGTAATCGGCGGTCGAAATCGCGTCAAACTTGTGATCGTGACAGCGAGCACAGGCAACCGTGACGCCCAGGAAGGTTTTTGACATCACGTCTATCATATTATCGAAACGATCCGATTCATCCTTACGAATATCGACCGGTGAGTGAACCCATTCACCGAGGAACCAAAAACCGGTACCCAAGACCGATTCATTGAATTGCCGGGTTGGATGCCGTCGGGGTCTTGCTAACAAATCCCCAGCGATATGCTCGCGCACAAACTGATCGTAGGGCACATCAGCGTTCAAGGCCCGGATCACGTAGTCGCGATACTGAAAGGCATTCGGTGTGTCGTTGTCAAATTCATGCCCGCGCGATTCCGCATATCGCACGAGATCGAGCCAATGCCTTCCCCAACGCTCTCCGAAATGAGGTGACACCAAGAGCCGGTCAACAAGCCGTTCTACTGCATCCGGTTCCTTATCTTGCAGAAAGGCCGCAAGCTCTTCAGGGCTTGGGGGCAATCCTATGAGGTCGAAATAGAGCCGCCGAAGCACGGCCGTCCGGTCCGCATCTCCAGAAGGCTCCAAGCCAGCGTTCTCGAGTCGACTAAGAATGTGGCGATCCACATCATTCTTCGGCCAGGCAACATTTTCAACGACCGGCGGTTTTACCGCAGCAATCGGTTGCCAAACCCAGAACTCCGACTTGCGCGTCTCCAAGTCGAATGTCCCCCGTTTCGCATTCGCGACGGGTGCAGCCTCCTGTGGCCAGGGAGCGCCCATAGTGACCCACTGAACAAGCGTCTCGATATCTCCTGCTGGCAACTCGCCCTTGGGTGGCATCTCAAATTCCTCATAGCGCACCGCCTGGATGAGTAGGCTCTCGTCAGCATGCCCTGGCACGATTGCCGCACCCGAATCGCCTCCTTTAAGCTGCCCCGCGCGACTATCAAGCAGCAATCCAGCCTCCAATCGTTTTGCGTTCACACTGTGACATCGGTAACAATGCTCGACAAACAAGGGACGCACCTCTTTCTCAAAAAACTCCAAAGCCTGCGACGTCGGCTCGGTAGCGGAAACGACCTCGCCCGTAAGACAAACAAACAAGACGATCCCAACAGCGCTAGCTCCGGGCTTAATGGGCATCACCATCCTGAAGATGGCCGGAATCAATCTATTGAATTTTAGGAACACGATTCGCCTTCGATTTGATTAATGTGCCCCAGAACGTTAAAAGATTTTACGCCCACGTCGAGGATGCTTTGCGACAAGGCATTAATGATTTGCGACACCAACTAAAGCGTGCAAAACTGAGCCAATGTCGGTCAGAACACGGAAAAACGTGGCCCTGATAATTGAGTCATCCCGATCCTACGGGCGGAGTCTCTTGCGCGGCATTGCACAGTTTTCGCGGACGAAGGGGAATTGGTCCCTTTTGCACGAAGAAATGACGATCGATGCGACGCTACCAAGCTGGCTCGCGGACGCCAAGGTTGATGGGATCATTGCTCGGCTCGACAACCATATCATTACCCCCCTTCGCGGATTGGATATTCCCATTGTTGACGTGCGCTGCCGTCGGAACTACACCGGAATTCCTCAAGTCGAAACCGACGACCGAGCTGTCGCCCGCCTCGTCTTCGAACACCTCTGGCAACGAGGTTTTCGGCGCTTCGCATTCTGCGGATACCGTGGCGCGCACTTTTCTGAGATTCGCTTGAGTTCTTTTCGCGAAATGGTCTCCGCTGCAAACTGCCCCCTCTCCGTCTACGAAACGGATGGGGCAACGGAAGCCGCCCTCACCACCATCGAACGCTCTGGGCTTGTGGATGTGAAACCGCTGTCCGAATGGTTGTCCCGATTGAGCCCACCGACTGGCCTCTTCGTCTGCAACGACATTCGAGGCCAACAGGCCCTCAATGCCTGTCGCAAATTGAGAATTTCCGTCCCCGATGACCTAGGTGTAATCGGGGTCGATGACGACGATGCCATCTGCCCCTTGAGCGACCCTCCCCTTTCGAGTGTTCGCCCTGACGCTGAACGAATCGGCTACCGGGCCGCCGAAATTTTGGCGGAATCAATGAACGGCAAAGCCCCATCGATCGACACCGAATACATCCCTCCGACCGGCGTGGCGCAGCGGCTTTCCACCCGGGTGATTGCCGTTGAAGACCGGGATGTCGCTCAAGCCTGCCGATTCATCCGCGAACATGCAGGCACTGGAATAAACGTAGGGGATGTCGTTAAGCTGAGTCGGCTTTCTCGGCGCCAATTGGAACGCCGATTCCGACTCGCTCTCAATCGCACCCCGCACCAGGAAATCACGATCGCCCAAATTGCCCGCGTCAAAGAACTGTTAGTCGACACCGACCTCCCCCTTGAACAACTCGCCCCACTCGCCGGTTACGACTACAAAGAGCGATTAAGCGCCGTGTTCAAACGTGAGACCGGCGAAACCCCCGGCACGTTTAGACGGCATTCCCAGGAGAGAGGCAGCCAATGAGGCCGCGCGCCCTCAAGCCCGCGACCAACAAGCGTTGCCCCGGATACCCGATAACTGTAGTCTCCCCGGCATTTCGAGTAGTCATGAAAACACCCCTAGCCTTCAGGCGCATCATCGCCTCCGTTGTCTTTATCACTTTGTGTTCTCTTGGGAGCGCGCAATCAGAGACCGACAGCCTCACCCATCCATTCATCGCCCAAAAGGCCCTCGTGCTTTCCGTTGATGGCCCAGACGGAAGACGACTGCGTTTTCGAGGGCTTAATCCCGATCCGATTCATGAGAAACTAGTCAACGGCTCGCTGGCCGCGTTTCATCCTTCAGAGGGAGATACCATCCCCGGAGTCAACGGGGCCCAATGGAAATCGGTCGTTTTGGCAGAAAACGGATCCACCGAGAAACGCGGGCTGTACCTTGACTTGCAGGTGACGATGAAAGAAGCGAGTTCAGTCATCCTCAGCACCTCAGGAAGCGAAACGTATGTCAACGGCGTCCCTCGTGCCGGGAATGTCTATGGCTACAACTATGTTGAATTGCCGATCACTCTCACCAAGGGATTAAACCACGTCCTACTACGAAGCGGACGCAAACCTCTACGAGCTCATCTATCCACCCCGCCCTCGCCTGTATCACTCAGCGACAAGGATATGACCCTTCCCGATCTGGTTGTAGGTGAATCAGCGGACACCTGGGGAGCCTTGATCGTCCGAAACACGACGCAAGAAACGGCTCGCGGTTTCACCATCTCCGTCAATGGTTCTGGCCTCGACGAAGCGCCAACACTGATTCCAAGCATTCCCCCAATGTCGCTACTCAAGACAGGATTCCGCATTCGCAGCATCGCTCCGCAGGCCACCGGAGAGATTGAGACAAGACTGACGCTTCGCAATCGCGACGGTGTCACGCAACATCAACTCAAAGCCCCGCTCAAGGTTCTAGAGCCAGATCAAACGCGGCGCATTACTTTTGTCAGCGAAATTGATGGGAGCGTCCAATACTACGCCCTGCGCCCAGCCACAGCCAATGCGGACCATGACCCCGCCCCCGCAATCGTTCTTTCTTGCCACGGTGCTTCCGTCGAGGGAAGAGGCCAAGCTGCCGCCTACGGTCCCAAACGCTGGTTTCATATCGTCGCTCCGACCAATCGGCGTCCCTACGGTTTCGATTGGGAGGACTTCGGTCGGATGGATGCTATGGAAGTGCTATCCCTCTCCAAAGCATCGCTCCGCCATGACCCTTCTCGCATTTATCTCACCGGCCATTCCATGGGCGGCCACGGGGCATGGCATCTCGCAGTCACTTACCCCGATCAATTCGCCGCCGTTGGGCCTAGCGCGGGATGGATTTCGAGATCAACCTATGGGCGTCGTCGCCGGAGCGAGAACGCGCCATCCCCCGTCGAACGCCTCACCCAACGAAGTACCACCCCTTCAGAAACTCAAGGATTAGCCACCAATCTCAAGCAACTCGGAGTCTACATTCTTCATGGTGGCGCTGACAACAATGTCCCCGCCAGCCAAGCCCAAACAATGGCTGAATTGCTAGAGGGCATGCACCATGACTGGTTCTATCACGAAGAGCCCGAAAAGAACCATTGGTGGAGCAACGACTTTGGAGACAACGGCAGCGCCTGCGTCGATTGGCCCTTCATGTTCGATTCATTTGCGCGCCATGCCCTTCCCCCCTCATCTGTCGTACGCCAAGTCCAGTTTACCACCGCCAACCCCGGAATCTCTAGCCAATGCCACTGGTTGGAGATTGTACAACAAATCCAGCACTCAGCGGTAAGCGAAGTCACACTTCATCTCTGGCCGAACAAGCGCCAGATTCGCGGAACAACGAAGAATGTCGCGCTGCTGAAGCTCGATCTCAGTCACATGAGTAATCGCGACCCCATTTCAGTCATCGTCGACGAACAAACGCTCGAAGACATCTCCCAGCCAAGAAGCGGTTCTCTCTATCTCGCTCGCAAGAATGCTCAGTGGACCGTCGTCAACAAACCCTCTCCCAGCCTCAAAGGCCCGCACCGTTATGGCGGACCCAAAGACGTTCTCGATCATCGGTTCCTTTTCGTCTACGGAACCATGGGAAAGCAGGCTGAAAACGATTGGGCCTTTCAGAAAGCACGCTTCGATGCGGAAACCTACTGGTACCGAGGTAACGCTTCCGTTGAGTGCATCCCCGACACTCAATTCTCACTCGAGGCTTACAAAGATCGCTCTCTCGTCTTGTATGGCAACGCCACTACCAACGGAGCCTGGACATCCCTGCTAAGCGATAGCCCGGTGCAGGTGGACAGCGAGGCAATTCTCGTCGGGGAACAGCGAATGGCCGGAAACGATCTCTCCACAATCTTCGTCCGGCCACGTCCCGACAGTGACCGGGCTTCCGTCGTCGTTATCGCCGGAACGGGTCTTCCGGGAATGCGGGACACCTATCAACAGACGCTGTTCCTACCCTTTGTTCGATTCGCCGACTGCGTCGTCAATCGCCAAGGAAAGCAGATTGCAGGCGGGTATTTTGGCAACGATTGGTCCGTCGAAACGGGAGAGTTCGAATTTGAACCGGAAAAGGGGCAAGCAAAAGCAAACTAATCTCGTTTTCTTCTCCCTAAAACAACGATCTAAACACAGGTTCCAAACAAGCCAACAATGACCAGGCCGGAAACCACCATTTTGACAACCGAGGTGACGCCTCTGGCCCCTCGACGAGGACTATGAACTAGCATGTCTCTGCTCCTAGTAGATTACCGATATCGCTTGCTGGCTTCCGCCGTCGCTTTGCTCACGCTCTTGGGTTGTAGCGAGGCGACGGAGGGCCCCGACATGGCCTACCCCCGCAAGCCGATCAAGGTGATCGTCCCCTTCTCTGCGGGCGGGGGAAGCGACAGTTTTGTCAGAATCCTACAAAGGGCCATCCGAGAAGAGGGACTTCTTCCCCATCCCCTCGTAGTCATCAATGTCCCTGGTGCCGGGGGCGCGATTGGAAGTCGGCGGGTCCGCAATGCGTCACCGGATGGGTATACCATTCTCTGTCTTCATGAAGGCATCTTGACTTCAAAATATTCCGGGCGAACGCCTTACGGCCCAGAAGCTTTTCGCGCCATCGCCGCAACCGGGCAATCCAGTCTAGTAATTTGTGTTCGAGAGGGTTCCCCCTTCCAGACTCTCTCCGATCTCATGGAGACGGTCGCCAATCGTCCTGATGAAATCCGCTTCGGAATGGCGCCCGGAACTCCCACTCAATTTGTCGGTCGCAAGTTTGAGTCGTCCACCAAAGATCGCATCATTCGCTTTCGGAATGTCGCCAGCGGAGGGGGGGCTAAACGTTTCAATGACCTGATTGGGGAACATATCGACGTCACTCCATTTTCACTTTCAGAATATTCAAAATTTCAAGCCAGCGGAATCCGCGCGCTTGCCTTCCTCGGGGAATCGCGGCTCTCAGAGATGCCCACAATCCCGACCGCTCAAGAACAGGGGTTTGATGTCGTCATGCAGAACATCCAATATTGGTGGGCTCCGAAATCAACCCCTGATGCCGCAATCGATAGAATCGCTCGGGCTCTCGAAGCGGCGTTAAAAACCGAGTTCGTCGAAGAACGATTTCGAGAAATGAAGATCGAACCAATCTTTCTCCGTGACGACGCCCTTCAAGCTCACCTTGTTACCCGGGAACAATTCTTTCAAGGGGCGGCATTGGTGAGGTATGATCACCTCCCTAATCTCGTCCCCATCGTGTTCTTTCTCATAAGTCTCTTTGGCGGACTATCGTTCTGGAAATCGTCTATGGAAAGCAGCACGCCCGCTCCTGCTAGGAACAATGAAATATGGTTTCGTCTCGCCGCTCCTCTCGGAGTGATGAGTGTCTACGTTTTCGTGATGCAATCTTTCGATCTGTCCTACATCATCGCCACGGCGGCGTTCATTCCTCTGTTGGCTATCGCCATAGGTGCACGTTCGAAGCGAGATCTCATCGCTCTCACCACAATGGGCATCTGCCTAGGCATGGCTTGCTTCGTTCTTTTCACCAAGCTGCTGGTCATTGATTTGCCATAGCCATGATTCTTCACGTTCTAAGCCACCCTGAACTCTTGGGGCTCACGATTCTCGGCGTCTTTCTGGGGATCACTGTGGGTGCCATACCGGGCCTGACCGGTGCGATGCTCATCTCTCTGACAGTTCCGCTTACTTTCAACATGGATAGCCAATCGGCACTCACCCTCCTCGTAGGGATGTATGTTGGATCCGTCAGCGGGGGACTGATCACTGCAACGCTCCTGCGGATGCCGGGAACCCCTGCGTCCATTATCACGACGCTCGACGGCTACCCGATGGCCCAATCGGGACAGGCAGGCAAAGCACTTGCGTTAGGCATCGGAGCCTCATTCTTTGGCGGCATGCTTTCGTGGGCAGCCCTCGCCGGGCTGGCTAAGCCCATCGCGAGCCTCTCAACATCGCTCGGCCCCTTCGACTATTTTGCCTTGGTCCTAATGGCCTTCGTGCTTGTCGCTGGGGTTTCAGGAAGTTCGCTTACCCGAGGAATGCTTTCCTGTTGTTTGGGCATTCTATGTGCATTGCCAGGCACCGCTCCTGCTACCGGAGAACTGCGTCTCACCTTCGGTATCGATGCTCTGGCTGATGGAATCAAACCCCTGACCGTCTTGATCGGACTCTTCGCTCTCAGTCGTGTCCTGGCACCAGAATCAAAAGTCTCAACCTCGGCAAAGGTCGACGATTCTATGCGGATCAAATGGGGCGTCTGGAAATCTCAGCTTGGGAACCTCGTTCGTTCGAGCGCCATTGGAACAGGAGTCGGGATTCTTCCCGGGATTGGAGCCAACATTGGCTCCTTGATTGCCTACTCGACAGCGAGAAGCTACTCGAAAACACAGGAGAAATACGGGAAGGGCTGCGAAGAAGGAATCATCGCCTCGGAGTCCGCCAACAACGCAACCGTCGGAGGTGCTCTCGTGCCTTTAATAGCGATAGGAATCCCCGGTAGTGTGATTGACGCCATCCTTCTCGGGGCCTTTGTTATTCATGGGTTGCAACCTGGCCCCATGTTGTTTGAAAACGATCCTCAGATTGTCACGACCATTATCTCAACCTACTTTTGGGCCAATATTGCCATGATCGGGCTGATGCTTCTCTCAATTCGCTGGGTCGCCCGAATCGCTTCCCTTCCCAACCACTATCTCATACCGGTTATCGCGACCTTTTGCGTTCTCGGTTCTTTCGGCCTTGCCAATCGATACTTTGATGTCTGGGTGATGATCGGATTCGGAGTTATCGGCATCCTATTCGAACGCTGGAAGATCCCTCTGGCTCCCTTCGTGATCGGATTCATTTTGACACCGCTGGCTGAGGAATCAATGATCACAGGACTGATGGGCTCAGGGGAAAGTTGGGCCCCTCTTGTCTCTCGCCCCAGCTCCCTAGTTTTTCTATTCGTCGCCGTTCTCCTATCGGCCTGGTCCATTCGTCAACAACGGCAACTCCAAACGAACCCTGCCCCGCAACATTGAATCATGCCCCATGCCACAACTATGAGTGTTCAACGCCCCAATATTCTCTGGTATTGCACCGATCAACAACGTTTCGACACCATCGGTGCACTCGGAAATCAATTCGTCCGCACTCCTGCCATTGATGCGTTAACCAACGAGGGCACCGCCTTCACCCATACCTACTGTCAAAGCCCCATCTGTACGCCAAGCCGCTCTAGTTTTATGACGGGACTCTATCCGAGTCGGGCGCATAACACCCGAAACGGCAATGCGAACTTTGATTCCAGCCCTCCACTCATCAGCAAACTTATCGCCGAAGCTGGCTATCATTGTGGTCTCATCGGAAAATTTCACCTTCAGAGCGCTGGTCGCCGTACCGAGCCCCGACTCGATGATGGATTCACTTTTTGGAAATTCAGCCACGCTCCCCGAGATGATTGGAAAGAAGGTCACGACTATGCGGAATGGGTGAAAGCTCAAGGGGCCGATCTCAACGCGATGAGATCCAGCGAGGACAAGGTGCCGTCGGAGCTTCATCAAACGACCTGGGCGACTGAGCGAGCGATCGAATTCTTAGATTCAGCCGCATCCAAAGACAAGCCCTGGATGTTGAACATTAACCCTTACGATCCACATCCCCCATTCATCCCTCCTAAGACCTACGCCCGACGCTTCAATGCCTCCGACATGCCAGGCCCCCATTTTGAATTGAGCGACATCGAGGCCCAACGAGCGCTTGCTTCGGTAGATTTTCAGACAGAATCCCTCCCACCAGAAGCGATCGACGGGAAAAACGTCCAGGCACTTTACTACGCCATGATCTCACTGATCGACGATCAGTTCGCTCGCCTCGTCGCACATCTTGATCGGACAGGGCAACGCGAGAACACCCTTATCATCTTCACCAGCGATCACGGCGAGTCACTCGGCGATCACGGGCTCCTCTACAAGGGCTGCCGATTCTATGAAGGACTTGTCCGGGTTCCACTTATCTTTAACTGTCCAGGCACCGTGACCGCTGGCATTCAAAGTAACGCCTTAGTCGAACTCCTCGATATGAGCGCCACCATCCTTGACTTCGCCGGCATAGAGCTCCCTGACTATTTCCAAGGCAAAAGCCTCCGTTCAATCCTCAGCGGGCAATCCTCAAGCAATCACCACAGAGACAGTGTCCGCTCGGAGTATTTCGATGCCCTTGATGGATCCTTCACTAAAACCGGAGGACGCGCCTCGTTCGCAACAATGTATCGCAATCGAACCCACAAACTTGTCATCTATCACCGCGAGAATCTGGGAGAGCTTTTCGATCTCGAAACAGACCCTTGGGAACATCAGAACCTGTGGAATGACCCCGGATCGCAAGCGCTAAAGAACAGACTTATCCTCGAAAGCTTCAATAGTCACGTCACGCTCACCACCGACGTCGGAAGCGAGCGCATAGCCCCAATGTAAATTCGGTCGCGAAGTGAGGCTCGATCGTCCGATCTAGCGGTATTCCCTAGTCTCGCTCTAACCCGTAGAGAGGGAGATATCGGTAGTAAACCTCGAGCGACAGGACAGCCATCGTCGTGGAAACCAGTCGACCGTAGTCTTGGGGCCTTGCACCTCGGGCTTTCCAGCTTCCGGCATGGTCGCCGTCTTGGATTTGTAACGATAGCAAGAGGGCTCGCATTCGCTCATTCCAAGCTTCCCAGATCGGCCCTTGATGTTGATAAAGGGCGAGGCATCCGTAGTAGAAATAGTAGAAATCAACACTCTGGCGCTTCGGCAATCGCTCCGCAAGATGGGCGGCAGATTCGATCATCCGTGGGTCATCGCGGGGAATGCCCAACAATTGTTGACAGAACATGCCCTCAGCAACCATCCCCGGTCCATGATAGCCCTTTGAGGTATAGCCATAGATGCCACCGTGCCTTCCTCCCCCGACGAGATCTAACCATCTCCCTGCCTTTTCAAGAACTCCATCAGGAAGATCAGCTCCAGCCATGAGCCCGCTCTTCAGCGCCATCACCTGCCACCCATAGACAGAAGTATCCCCAGGATCGCCAGGATTATAGCGCCACTCGCTGCCCCTTCGGCTCGACCGAAGGATAAAAAAGAGCGCGCGTTCAACGGGCTCTTTTAGGACCGGATCCTGCGAAACTCCGTAAGCTTCCGCCAATGCGATCGACGCAATCCCCTGATCGTACATACCGCGATCTCCGTGTCGCCACAGCCGGCCGTCATCACCGAGCGAATCCAGGAGAAACTGTAATCCCCGAAGAACGGGTTCCTGGTAAGGCCCGGGTTCGTTGTGCTTTGCTCCCCATCCAAGATAGCATAGCAAGGCCAAACCTGTTCCGGCCGTCCGATGCCCCCGTCGCCCTCCGAATCGGCCCACTTCCCAACTCCCATCCTGAGCTTGGTTTCGCGTCAACCAATCTAACGCTTTAACGATCGCTGCTTCCGTTTCGTCGCTCCCTCCTAGTGTTTCGATCAAACGCCCCCGAGTCTTTGGATCTCGCAGGATGTAGGGCCGACTCAAGGATTCAGGAGCCTCCATCAGAGGAATAGAAGCCCGATTCATTGCCGGCATTCGCAGGGTTCCCCTTTCTTCAAGCTCAATCGGCCTGCCCTTTAACGGCAACGCGTTGATACGCTGCAAGGCCGCCTCAACGGAAGGACGCAGGGACTTCAGAGCCACGGGATTCGCCACGGCACTTGCTCCCAATGCGGCTTGCCGTGACCGGATGCCAGAGTTTGCTTTGATCGCAGTCATCGAAGAATCCAACGACTTCAACACATCCCGCTCAGCGACAGACTGCGCCAC
>OJGX01000481.1_pt1 | contig 19417 bp, 21 predicted proteins | sample 1594661 | NCBI WGS metagenome assembly OJGX01 (sample SAMN05416839, study PRJEB24817) | seawater metagenome | isolation source: Sea water | place: Canada:Atlantic | collected 2013-07 | reverse complement strand
ACACGTAAGGAGTCGTCGGCAGCGTCAGATGTGTATAAGAGACAGGGTTAATATCTGAGTCCTCTTAGCCATGGCGATTGAAAAGGTAATTGTTCTCGAGGATGAGATGGTTGTTCGAAAGAATCTCATCCAGTTGCTTCATCGCAAACGACTCGATGTTGCGGAAGCTCCCACCTTGGAGAAGGCCATCAGCTATTTGGAGAAAGACGACTTTGATCTGGTCTTTGCCGATGTCCGGCTCCCGGATGGTGATGGTCGAGAATTGCTCACTCGATGCCAAGCCATGGCGAATCCTCCCCTCGTGGTCATGATGACGAGTTATGGTTCGGTGGAATCTGCCGTCGAGTGCATGCGCAATGGTGCGTTCGATTACATTACGAAGCCGTTTTCTACCGACCAAATTGAAGTCTCTCTAAAGAAAGCCGGTGAATTCACCCGGCTCGTGCGAGTGAATCAACATCTCAATGATGGAGATCACAGCGATATGGGGTATGAGATCCTCGGTGAGTCGGCTTCGATGAAAAAACTGGGGGACATGATACGGAAAGTGTCTCGAACGGAAGCGACGGTAATGATTCAGGGAGAGAGTGGTACCGGTAAGGAGCTTGTGGCCCGAGCGATTCATCGTCAGAGCCCGCGATCTCAAGATCCCTTCATTTCAGTCAATTGCGCAGCGGTGCCGGAAAACCTGGTTGAGAGCGAATTCTTTGGACACGAGAAAGGCTCTTTTACTGGGGCGGCAAGTCGGAGGGAAGGCAGATTCGAACTCGCGCATGGGGGGACAATTCTGTTGGATGAAATCAGTGAGATTTCCCCCGTGGTTCAGTCTAAATTGCTTCGTGTTCTTCAGGAGCGGGAACTCGAAAGAGTGGGAGGAAACCGAACGATCCGGGTCAACGTGAGGGTCGTGGCAACCACGAATCGAGATTTAGCGCAGAGTGTTGAGAAGGGCGAGTTTCGGCAAGATCTCTATTTTCGGCTCAATGTCGTTCCTATTTTTGTACCACCCTTGCGAGAGCGTGAAGGCGATGTGGTGCTCTTAGCTGAGCATTTTATGAAACGGTATGCTCGGAAGCACGGTTGCCCGGTCGCTGGACTCTCTGAGGCGTCGCTGCAGGAACTGAAGCGACATACCTGGCCTGGAAATGTGCGTGAGCTGCAGAATGTGATCGAGCGGGCGGTAATTCTTTCAAGTGAGGGAGAATTGATTGATCCCGATTCGCTCGGCCTCATTGCTCCGTCTCATGAACGGAGACCGGTGTCGGTCGCGGTACAGGATGAGATGCCCGTCGCTGAGTCCGCCCCGATGCAAGTGGAGGATGCTCCATTGGTCCCTCTTGCTGAGCTAGAGAAACGTCACATCTTGCGGACACTTGAATCGGTGGATGGAAACCGGACCAAGGCGGCAGGGATCCTCTCGATCAGTATTCGCACCTTAAGAAATAAGCTCAAGGAGTATCGTGAATCTGAGGGGACGGTGGAGGAGGGGGATGCTGCGGAGCCGGTTGCTGATGATTGAGTCTCTTGATAGTGGAGCCCTATCGCAGGTAGTCCATGAGCGAACTGCTTAGAATCTGGGCGCCGCTTTGAAGAGCCGCTTGGTAGGCCGTTTGGGCTTGATTGAGGGAAACGATCGTTTCGGCGAGGTCGGCATCGGTGAGCCTCGAGTTTTCAGCGGCAATTTCGAAGGATTGATCGCTCAGTCGGCGCTGCGTCGTTTCAATTCTGGATTGAAGGGAGCCCGCTGCGCTGAGGTGAAAGAGAAAGTTATCCTCATCGGCTTCAATGGCTGGAATGTCTGACTTCTGAACGGATTCAATATCTCCTGCTGCTAAGTGATCTCTGAGCGAGATCAAGTGAGCAAAAAAATCGGCACCACTTCGCTGATCTTTGAATAATCCAGGTGGCCCGGAGTCGGTATTGTTTTCACCAATCGTCGACGTGCTCACGGAAAACTCAGGTCCGATATTGGTGAGGGTTTCAGAAAGGTTTCCCTGGTAGCTCACGCTGGTAATTCTTCCATCCTGGTCGCGACTGGGCACGAACGGAGTTTGGTCGCTTCTCGTTCCGCTGAATGAGAATCCTGTTGTCCCTTCATGGTTGGCTTGTGCAAGGGCATCTTCAAGGAGACTGTCTATTTCGGTGGCATAGTTTCCTAGGCCTTCGATTCCAATGATTGGGTCAGCCTTAATCGCAATTTCACTGGCTCGAGAGGAGAGGGTCCTCAGCGAGCGAAGAAGGGTGTTGGTTTCGTTGATCTTCTGAGTGCTGCTTTCTGCGTTGCGTTGATATTGAGTTATCGATTTGGCATCTGCCTGAAGGGTGATCAAGCGCTGTATGGCTCTCGGATCTTCTTCGAGGGCTTGCGATTTCTTGCCCGTGGCCGTTTCATTTTGGAGCTGATACTGTTTTTGCGCCAGGCGCTGAAGGTTGCTGGTGAGCGAAGCCGGTAGTGTTTGGGAGGTTACTCTCATGGCTTTTCTTATGATCTTCCAAGATTCACGACGGTTTGAAGCATTTCGTCGATTACCGACACGAGCCTCGCTGAGGCCTCGAAGGCGTTCTGGTATTTGACGAGATTGGTCATTTCCTCGTCTAAAGAAACGCCGCTGACCGCGTTGCGTTGCCGCTGAAGAAGATCTTGAATTGCGGTTTGATCATCGAGTTGTTCTCTGGTATCTGCCAGTTCTTCGACGAATGAGCCAATGCTGCCGGCGAGATGTTCGTTGAGTGTCTGCCCGTCTAGAGTGGCGAATGAATTCCGGGCGGCGCCGCTGAGTGCCCTTAGAATCGTATTGTCGCCAATGGCGTTCGCGTCACTCGAGGCTTGAATGCGATCTGGATTGTCAATCAGCGTTTGATTGACCGCAATGGTTGCGGCGTTGTTCCCAACAAAGAGTGGTTCTCCTGTGCTTCCTTCGAGACCGAAGCCGGATTGATGAATTTGGTTGAGTTCACCAATAATCGCGCTTGCGAGTTGGTCAAGACGTTCGGCGAGTGGCCCTAGTGTCTCGCTTGCTACCGATCCCAGCGCGCCCATGCGGCCTTGGGTGACGGCTTTTTGAGTATCATTGGTGGTCAACACCGCTTGGGCTTTTCCTTCAGCGTCGATCGCGATTTGGAATTGTCCGAGGATGTTGGCCCCTTCGAGAATTGTTTCGCCGTCGAGGTGGATGCTAAGAGTTTGAGTTTCGGATTCGGATGTCTGAAAATTTGCCAGCTTGGAGAGTTCTTCCAGTTTTGCGAGGCGTCGATCTCGCAGGTCGTGTGCTGGGCTACTGCTGCGATTCTCTGCGTGCTCGATGGATTGGTTGAGACGAGCGATCTCGCCTAAGAGTCCGTTGGCGTCATCCGCGGAGGCTTCGAGTTCTTTGCTGATCTGGGCCTCGATGTGAGTGATGCCTTGATGAACCTGATTAAAATCACGGGCAAGTGCCTCTGCCTTGCCAACCAGTGCGACTCGCTCTGATCTTGAAGTGACGTCATTGGCCAATTCCTGAAATCCGTCGAATAGTCCGTTAAGGTGCTCTGCGATTCCGGAGAGCTGCTCTCCTGAACCGTTGGCAAGATTGGCCAGGAACGTGGGGCCGAGTTTTGCCTTCGATTGTTCGAGAAGGGTATTTTTTGTTTCTAGGTAAGATGTGATGCTGGTTTCTTGCTGGATGCTCGTGTCTAGAATCTGATTACGAACTTGTTGAACTTGTTCGGTGGTGACTCCCGTGGCATGGATGCCGTCCGGGCTAATGATCGTCGGTCCCGTTGCGACGTCAATGCGTTGTCGTGCAAAGGCAGGATTGTCAACGTTGGCGATGTTATGTCCGGCGAGTTCAATGCCCTGACGTTGTGTCTGAACAGCGCGCTGTCCAAGTTGAAGGGTGCCGTATAGTCCGCTCATGAATGAATTCTTGTTGGGTGATTAGCAGACGTGTTCGTAGGCGATTGATTGGCCTCGGCTTTCGGTAGGGAATCTACCGTCTTCGCCGTAGATGGAGGGTTGGCCATTGTCGTAAAGGGAATCGACCAACTCGTTTACTGTCGTCAGTGATCGGTTGAGCAGGAGGTGGTTTTGTCGAGCAAGCTTGCGGATTCGGGTAATGGAGAATCGATTGTCGTCGACTAGTGCTTGGACCAGGGGCCGATATTCTGGGGGGAGACGATCAAGTGAGTCTCCGAGGCGGGCTGTGGCTTCGAGGGAAAGATCGGCGTACAGCTGCTTTCGGGTAATTTCTCGGTGGCCTTTTAGTCGCTCAAGATGCTGAGTCTGGACACGGATCTGGTGTGCCCCTTCTTGGACAAGGTCCGGACTACGCTCGAGGATATGTTGTTGCTGAGCCTCTAGCAGCGCGAGGAGTTCCCCGTATTGAGTGAGTTCCTCGCGTAGAGACTCAATGAGATTGTCGAGTGAATCTGTCATGCAAGATCTAGGGATGGCTAGTGTTTTAAACCAGTGTGTGCCGGGGAGGCATTCGCTTGATCGATAAGCAGTTGTGCGTGGAGCGAGTCTGCAATCCCCAGTGAGGCCGTTCCGGCCATGGTGTCTGAGAGCTGTTGGAGAGCAATCTCTGAGTATTGGCTATGGCTGCCGGATTCGTCGAAAAAGCCCTGGCCAAAACTTGATTTTTGGATGGAGCGAAACATTTGTCTGAAAATGATTTGTTCAAATTCTTGGGCGACGATGGCGAGTTTCTCATCGGTTGATTTGGACCGCGAGGTCGCGAGCTTTTCCAGGCTTTGGACACTTCGGCTCTGCGGCGTCGCCGGTGTTGGAGGCATCGATGTAGGGGGTGTTAGCATCGTTCTATGGAGTTGGGAAATGGCTTGTCTACTTATTGATAGACGATCTCCGCCCGGAGTGCTCCGGCTCGTTCCATGGCTTGAAAGATCGCGATGATATCCCTTGTCGAGACGCCAAGAGAGTTGAGAGATTCGGAGACTTCATGAATCGTTGGCATCTCAGGGAGGGGGACGAGGGCCGTGTCTGATTCTGTTATCTGGACGTCTGTAGCGGGCGTGACTGCGGTCTCGCCTCCCTGGCTAAAGGGACCGGGTTGAGAGACGTTCTGAGGGGATGCGATGCTGATGGTAACGCTACCATGGGAAATGGCGCAGCTGGCAATCTTTACTGGAGAGGTCGCAACGATGGTTCCCGTGCGTTCGTTAATGAGGACTCGCGCCTGTTGGTCGGGGTTGAATCGGATAGGCTCGATTCTTGCCAGAAAATCTACGGGTCGCTTTTCCATTCCGGGAGGGAGATTGAGCCTGAGGAATGAATCACTCTCTGGAAAGGCGGTCTCAGCGAAGACCTGATTGATTGCCTCAGCCATTCGTGCGGCCGTGGAATAGTCGGGTTGGCGGAGTTCTAGTTGCAGGAAGTGTTGCCCGTTCTGTTCTTTGACGAGGGTGGATCGAGGCACGGGCTGAATCAGTCGAGCGCCATCAATGACCTGGCCAACAACGGGGTGGTTGCGGCGAATCTCCGCGCCACCGGGACCTCCTTGACCCGCGCTAAATCCGCCGACCGAGATCGGACCTTGGGCAACGGCATAGGCTGTTTGCGTGCTGGGACCAAAAAGCAGAGTCCGCATGAGAATGCCGCCTTGTAGGGACTTGGCATCGCCGATCGATGAGATGATAATATCCAACTGAGAGCCGAGTTTGGCGGTGGCGGGAACTTTGGCTTGAACTTCGACGATGGCGACGTTCTTTGACTGAATTGAATTGAGGGGTACTTTCAGATTGTTGCGTTGCAACATATTGGCAAAGGCTTGCAGCGTGTAGACTTGGTTGCGATCCCCATCGCCGGCTAGACCGACAACCAAACCGATCCCCGATAGTTCGTAGTGCTCAACGCCGGTGACTCGCGTGCTATCCTTAATTCGCACGGTGACGGCCATCGCTTCTGCAAGTGAGACGAAAAAAACGAATGCCAATAGTAGATGTTTCATGGGGCTTCTTTGGGGCAGATTGATCGTAGGCCGAAATTAGAACGGAGAGATTTTGTCCCAGGCGGAATTGAACCACCCCTTCTTGCTCGTTGTTGTGATCGGTCCTTTGGAGGCAAACCGTATTGTGACATCGGCAAGGTTATAGCTGAAAACCGTGTTTCCTGGGCTGATATCCTGTTCGCGCACGACACCCTTGAGGATTGCTTCCTGAGTCTCGCCGCCGAATGATGTGAGCTGGGTGCCTTCGACCAGGAAATGACGGTTTGGTAAGACATCAACCACTCGAACGGAAATTCGCGAGGCAATTCGTTCTGAACTCGATATATTACCGCCTCCTTCGAATTGGGTTGATGAATTGAGTTTGAGGGCAGGGAGCTGGCCCTTTTTTTGCAAGAGGCTTGTGGCGCTAGGAGGGTAGAAGAGGGACTGGATTCCCGCGTCGATGCCCGAGGACTTGGAGCTCTTTGATTGGGTGTTCTTCGAAGTCTCTTTGGTTTCCTGAATAACGACTGTAAGAATGTCACCGACGGCGCGAGCTCGGACATCTGAAATCATCGAGGTGTTCGAATAATTCCATTCGTTCTCCGCCGATCGAGCATCGTTGATGGCGCCAAGAATGATCAGTGTCGCTAGGGCGGTTGATTTAGAGAATCCTGATTGTGCTGTCATCGCTAACGACTCCTTTTAATTGTTTCTTCGATTTTGGATTGCGGACTCGGATGGTGTCGCCAGGGGCTCCTTGATCCATGATATAGACTTTCATCGTGATACTCAGGATGCCTTTCTTAAGGACGGCATCAACTAAGTCGCCTCGTTTGACCACCGGAATTCTCGCCGTGTATCGATTTAAGATTGGGCGATCTTGAAGGATCGTCGAGCGGCTTTCCAAGCCCGACATCGAATCGCTAGCGTCAAGCGGGCTGCCATTGATCAGGAGGATGTCTTTTCGAGCGAGGTAGAAGCTGCTCTCATCAAGGGCTTCACCCCGGTTGAGTCTCCGGGAGCTCAACCATATTTCCTTCACTATCTTGGCCTGGAGCGCGGCACTCGCCTTATACACGACTTCACCGGAAACGAGGATTTCGAAAGGAACGATGAATCTTGATTTGATGCCGTTGAAGAGTGAATCAACGAGTCTCAATTCAAACGGTTCATCGGTAATGCGAATCTCTCCAGGATCACGGATTAGTTCAATCTCGAGATCCCCATCAAGGTTTGGCGTGGCTTCGATCAGCGCAATGGAGAGATGATCTAACAGTTCCGTCTTGTCGATGATCTTTGTTTTTCTGCTGAGAATTAGAACCTGATTTGTTTTCCATCCGAACGCTTCGGGAGTGAATCCATAATTCGAAATTTGAGTTGAGGCTTCTTCGAAGGCGATGTTTCGAGTTTCATTGAGTCCGGGCGAGGGGCCTAGGGTGATCTTTGGGATCTTTGGGCTGCTTGCCGTCAGCGGCGATAGGTAGAGGTTCTCGAGCAGAATATTCGGGCCAGAGATCTCCCTTTGATTCGGCATGATCTCTGAAGCCTGCCCAGGCATGCTGAACGCCAGTGCCAAGGAGAGAAGCAGTTGTTGGAGTCTGTTATTCATAGGAAATTAGCGTTTGAGATTGTTGGTGATTTCCATCATCTCATCGGCCGCTTGTACAGATTTTGAGTTCACTTCATAGGCGCGCTGGGCGACGATCATATTGACCATTTCCTCGATGACTTTGACGTTGGATTTTTCCAAATAACCCTGAGCGAGCGCTCCGAACCCTTGATCATTCGGCCTGCCTTCAACCTCATCTCCCGACGCTTCTGTTGTTCTGTAGAGGTTACGCCCCATGCTCTCTAGTCCGGCTGGGTTGGCGAATCTAAAGAGTGCGATCTCCTCCTGTTGCGTGCCGTCGGCGGTCACTATGGAGACTTCTCCGCCAGGGGAGATGTCCACCGAGCGGACGCCTTCGGGGATGACGATCCCTCCATCAAGTGCGAGTCCGTCACTGGTGCTGAGAACCCCGAAGCTATTGCGTTTAAACGCCCCGTCGCGGGTGTAAGCGAACTCTCCAGATGGAAGCACAACCTTGAAGAACCCATCCCCTTGAATGGCGATGTCCCATTTCTCATCCGTAGCGGTGAGTTCGCCTGTTGTGAAGATTTTTGCCGTCGCTACCGGTTGGGCTCCATGGCCTACTTGGATGCCGGTGGGGAGTTGATTGTCGCCTCCTTGAGTGGAGCCGGCCGATCGGGTGGTTTGATAGAGGAGATCTTGAAACTCAATCTTGCTCTTTTTGAAACCCGTCGTCTGTACGTTCGCCAAGTTGTTAGCGATGACATCGAGACTCAGTTGCTGGGCCTGCATGCCTGCTGCCGATGAATGTAGTGCGCGTATCATAGGGGACTAGAGATTGTTTCGTTTCATTGACGACATCCTAAAAGGCAGGCGTGCCAAGTTCAGAGATTGTCTGCCCGATCCGTTGATCGTGGGTTTGAATGATTTTTTGGTTGCTCTGATAGGAGCGCATGACATCGATGAGTCGTGTCATTTCTTGCATCGGGGCAACGTTGCTCCCCTCAAGGTAGCCTGGTTTTAAGCTTGGCGTTTCCGTTTCTTCAACCAGCACGCTTTCATCCTCAAGGTTAAAAAATCCGCCGCCGATGGCTTTGAGCTTGGAGCGGTCCTCAATCTCGACAGTGTGAATCTGTTGTCCAGAGCCCTTGCCGCCTACGGAGATTTTTCCTGATTCAGAGATTTCGATCGTTCCGTCGGGATCGGGAAGGAGAATGGTCCCAGAGGTTCCAATGACCCGGAAGCCTTGTTTCGTGACGAGATTGCCTTCTTGGTCGAGTGAGAACTCTCCGTCTCGGGTGTAGGCGCTCTTTCCGTTGTCAAGTTCGACTTCAAAGAACGCATCCCCGGTAATGGCGAGGTGGGTCGGAACTTCTGTTTTCTCAAGTTGACCGTCGAGAAAGCGAATGGATGTTTCCGCGGTCGGGAGGATGTAGTGAGAACTCGAATCCGGAGCAGAGGCGTTTCCAATGGGGAGCTGCCCACCAGTCTCTCCCTTAAAGGTGAGGTTCGTGGCCTTGTAGCCGGGCACCTTTGAGGCAGATAGATTCTCCGCGATCGTCTCCTGCCATCGAGCAAGAGCGGACATGGAAGAAGCTGCCTGGTAAACACTGACATTCATCGTAATTTGGATGAGAAGCAGAGAGCATGCCGAGTTTGTTCTTAGGTCGAAAAGGGCCGTTTACCGAGCGTTTGAAGAACCTTCAGAAGGATCCGCAGCGGTTGGGGGATGCTCCGCATTTTGAGGGGGGACAGGATTGCCGCTATTCTCTGTAGAGAAGTCTTCATACGCACATTTCAGTGTGGTGCTCTTGCCGCATCCGCATAGGACGCGAATACGCACGATTCTTTCCCCTTCACGATCGATGAACAATTTGGGCATCTGGGTATCCGGGTGAGAACAGTTGTCGATTGGATCGCTGTCTTGGGCTGCTTCTTGGCCTCGGTCTGGGGCTCGATAGGCGGGAGGTACTTTCGAAGCCTTAGCGAATGCGTGGTCTCCTTGTTTCGGAGGCGTGGGAGAGTTCGTACTCTCTGGAGTGACCTGCGTGAACTCAGCCGTTTCGTTGGGCCGATCTGAAATGGTAAAGGGTTCGAATGAGGCGGGCATGGTGGCGACGTATTTTCCTTCTCCGGAGTTGGAGTGCTTGCTAGGGGATCCTATCGGATCATGACTTTTTGATTCTCATGAGGACCTCGATGCGACGGTTTGCTTCGCTAGTCGGCGGGTGCTGACTCATTGGTTTGGTGTCCCCATACCCAGAGATGCGGGCAATGCGTTTGCTGCCTAGGCCTCGCTGAACGAGCAGAGAGCGGGCGGCTTTGGCTCGATCGATAGATATCGCCCAGGGGGCATCGGCCTGCGAAGGACCTCCAGGGCCCTGTTCAGTGTGACCAGAGAGGTCAACATCGAATTTATCCATTCGTTCCAAGACCCAAGCTAGGGACCCCAAAACCCAGGTGCCGTACTGGGTGAATTCAGTTGAGTCGGCCTCGAAAATTGGTGTGTTGGGTTTGTCAAAGATCCTCAGCAAGACGCCTTCATCGGTGATTTGTAGCTCGAAAACGTCTTCATTCTCTTGAATTAAGGGATCTTGCGAGAGTGATTCGAGAAGCTTCTGGTTCATCTGGCGAAGCATCATGAGTTCAATCGCGGAGATCGAATCAAAATTCCCTTGGCTTGCCTTGACGTGTTGGACCGTTTCGTTCGGTAGAAGGCCGGCACTCTTGTTCTCGAATGCGTGATAGGGGTGTCGAAAGGCTCGCTCGATGGCTTCCTTGATCTTCTGGTCTTGGGAGGTGAGCCATAGCACCATGAAGAGCGCCATCATCGCCGTAACGAAATCTGCGTACGCGACCTTCCATGAACCTCCGCCACCTGCTGCCATCGCAATTCCTTAACTACGTCCGCTGATTAAGACGCGTTTTTTGCCTTCTTGATGAGGTCTTCCAGTTCCTGGGATGTCGGTCTCACTTCTTGCCCGAGACCACGTCGGGCGATCTCGATGGCGGTGGCTGGAGCCATGCCGCCGGAATAGCCCACGAGCGATGCTGAAATGCAGCGAAGATAATCCATTGCTGAGTGATTGATAAAATTCATATTGGTAGCCAGGGGATTGAGAAATCCGTAGGCGATGAAGATTCCGAGAAAGGTTCCGACGAGCGCGGTTCCGACTTTGTGACCGATCTCTTCGATGGGACCTGAGATCGCTCCCATGGTAATGACAATACCCAAGACAGCCGCGACGATTCCGAAACCGGGCATGGCATCACTCACTTTGGTTAACACATCTACGGGCTCGTGATCTTCTTTCACTTTCTTATCGAGTTCGACGTTTAGTAGGGTACTAAGCTGATCTGCCTTGACCTGTCCATCAACGACAGGGCGAAGACCGTCACAGAGGAATGCAACGGCTTCTTTGTTCTTTAGAAAATCAGGGTACTTCGAAATGATCTCACTCCCTTCGGGATTTTGAATGTGCTCTTCCAGGGCGATCATTCCGCCTTTCTTCCCGAGCATGAACAATTCGTAGAGCACGAGGAGGAGATCTTGGTAAGCCTTTCGGTTGTAAGGGGCTCCCTTTAAGGTCCCAAGCATCTGTTTGAAGATTCCGATGAGTACGCTCTTGGGAGCCATGATGACCATCGCGCCTAAGGCCGCTCCTCCGATGACGATAAATTCTGAGAGATGCAACAGGCTGGCAACGTTGCCGCCCGCCATGGTGAATCCGCCTAGGACCGAGGCGAATACGATAAAGGCTCCAAGTATGACGACCATGATAGAAAGATTTACAGTCCCTGAACGAGGGCTCTAAGACTAAGGATTGCTTGTGAGTGGATCTGGCAGATCCTGGATTCTGTCACGCCGAAAATCTCTGCGATTTCTCGGAGGCGCATATTTTCGAAGTAATAAAAACTGAGCACTTTTCTCATCGTGTCCGGAAGGGCATCGATCTTTGTGCCGACGATTCGAATCATTTCACGTTTGGCTGCCTCATCCACTGGGTCTTTGGCTGAATCGTCCTGGATTGCAAAGGGCTCGTCATTCTCTCCGTCTTGATTGGAGGCGGAATCGAGTGAAATGAAGGTTGTCGGTTTTATTTTTTCGATGAGGACTTCATAGTCGGCGATCTTGAGGCCCATGTGTTTGGCGACTTCCTCGCTCTCAGGAACTCTTCCCAAGACTTGCTCGAGTTCTAGGATTGCTTTTTGCACGAGCTTGCTTTTGTCATGGACTGACCTGGGAACCCAATCAACGCGACGAAGCTCATCGAGAACAGCCCCTCTGATCCGATGCCGGGCGTAGCTTTCCAGCGATGCGACGTTGGCTGGGTCATAGTTTCTGATGGCTTGGAGAAGTCCCATCATTCCGACACTCAGAAGATCCTCGCGAGGGACATGTGGGGGGAGGTTAATTGCGATTCGACCGACGACGGATTTGACCAGAGGGAGGTGTTTGTGCACGAGATCATTCTCCAGATCCGTGCCATAGTCATCGGTAGAGTAACGTTGCCACACTCCTTTTGAAGTCGTGCTTCGTCGGCGTCCTTTGGAGCTTGTCTCGCGTGCATTGACGACTTCAGCGATCATGACTTACTTTCGGTTGTTCGGTTTTCTTCCATCGTTGCCTCTTCCAACGCTGTTTTCTCCTGATGCATCTCTCGGATGCTTCGAATCCATATCCGTCCCCACCAGCGCATGAGGAGTGCTGCAACGTAAGCGGCGATGCAGGCCTTGAGAAAAACCCACTTGCTGTCTCCCTGCCGCGCGAGACCGAAGCCAATGCCTATCGCGAAGCCGGTGAGGGCTCCGAGCAACATTAATGTTTTGATCTGCGCCATGGTTGTTTTCGGATAGAGCAGATGATTTGCCAAGTTTTCCAGTCATTCATAAAACGCTTATAAACTCAGGATTCTGTGGGGAATATGTGTGAAAGAATTTCTTCCGAGCCGGCGGCCTGGAAGTAGCCCGGAATGTTTTGCCCGCCACTCACGATTCTGAGAGGGTAATTTGTGCCTATCGTGACGTTCAGTATTTTGCTCCATCGTTTCTCTTCATCAAGGTGGGTGAGTATCAGGCCGCTGATGGGAAATCGTGCGTAGGCCCGGATTTGGCGTTTGAGGATATCGTTGTCGTAGGCTGCGTTGAGTACGAGATAGAGGTTGGGGGCGGGTAGTTTCGCGATCTCCGCCTCTAAGGATTGGAGTTGAGTGGGATCATTCCAATCGACTCCAGGAATGTCGATGAAGAGTAGTTCCTTGGTATCTTCACCGGGGCGGCTTTGGGGGACCCGGTGAATTGGGATGTGATGGAGTTCGGCAATCAGATCGAGAAACTCATCGGTGTTTGCCCGTAGTCCATCGAGCTTCCAAATGCGGGTTGTGAGCTCCGTCTTTAGCGAGAGTAGCGAGATCCACTTTCCGATGAGCGTTGTTTTTCCCGCGCCTGGTGCCCCAAGGAGTACGATCGGGCGATCCTCGGCGTGAAATGCCGATTTTGGTGATTGCCAGATCTGTCCGAATCTTGTTCGGCAGAAATCAAGCAGCTCTCGGTTCTTGACGACGGGGCGCTTCTGAAACTCAAGTGCCGCCTCGTCACAGATTTTCGCGATGATCAGCTCGTCCAAGCCAATTTTTCGAAGGAAGGATTCGCATCGTTTTTCTGCGCTGTCTTGAGATTCTCGTTTTGGGAACGAATGAGGGCTTGGGGTTTTGGCATTCGGCTGTGCTGTTGCGTGAAGAATTGGAGAGCGCTTTTCTATCGCGAGTTCTTCGGTCGTTTCGCTCGTTCCGTCATCGTAAATATTGAGCAGGGGAGCGCTACGGAGTGGCACGTTTTGGGCCTCAGGCAGGGACTGTGGCATTGGGGCCTCCGAGATTTTTGTCGGGGTTTGCTTGGGTTTGACCGTGAGCTCAACTTTCGGCTTTTTCCAAAGTCTTCCTAGCCCTGATGCCGGGATCTGTCTCGAATTCACGACGAGGGCATCGAGACCAATTTCTGCCTGAATCTTTCTGACGGCTTCGAAATGGGTGTCTGCGATGACGGAGACGCACTCCTCATCTGGTGAGTTTGTCGATTCTGGCGTGCTAGACGATATTTCAGAGTCAGCCATCTTAGTTTGGTTGGAGTTCAGACTCAGTCATTGCCATATCGGGACAGGCAATAACCCCGTAGCTCTTGAGATTGGTGGCATTTGGAACTTCAGCGAACGAAAGAAGTTTCACGTCCTTATGGGTTGCGCTGAGGAATCGATAGAGAGCGATTCGAAGTTGTGGATTGCAAATGATTACGGGATGAAGGCCGCTTCCGATCATTTGTTGGATCAGCATTGAAACGGATTGGAGTAGGTGCCTTGCGTGATCGGGGTCTACCATGAGCGATAGATCGGTTGTTGTTTTGCGGAGGCCCTTGACGAGGAGGCTTTCGAGTGCCGGCTCGAGTGTGATCACCGACAGACTCTTATCCTCGGCCAGTAGCGGGGCCACGATGCTCGCTCCTACCGCGAGTCGGGCTTGTTCCGAAAGTTCATCAATGTTTTTGGTATGTGGTGCGAAATCACTGATTCGCTCTAGAATGCCGACCAAGTTTCGTAGCGAAAGTCCCTCCTTCAAGAGGTTTTGTAGGACTCGTTGGATTTGTCCCACTGTGAGTTGCTCGGGGACGAGTTCATTGACGACCGCTGGATTGGATTCCTTGATGTGGTCTAGTAAGGACTGAACATCCTGTCTGCCGAGCAGATCGGCAGCGTTGCGTTTGACCATTTCCGAAAGATGAGTAACGAGGACAGTCGTTGCGTCCACCACCGTGTATCCATTGAGTTCTGCCTTTTTTTTCTCGGGTTCGGTGATCCAGGTTGCAGGAAGATTGTAGACGGGTTCCACCGTTGGGATCCCCTTGAGAACGGTTGTGCTCTCGGTAGCGTTCATTGCGAGGAGTTGCCCTGGAACGATCTCACCGGTAACGATTTCTTCCCCTTTGAAAATGAAGCGGTATTGATTCGCTTGCATTTGAAGATTATCTCGAACCTTGATGGGAGGAACGACGATCCCGATTTCTTTGGCGAAGTTCTTACGGATGCCTGTGATGCGCGAGAGCAGCGCGCCTCCTTTCCGTTTGTCTGCGAGATGAACGAGGCCGTAACCGAGTTCGATCTGGAGTGGGTCAAGTTTAAGCAGGTTCTCGATTGGTTCTTCAGGTTTGGGGCCTGGGCTTGAGCCTGCTGAAATCTGTTTCGCCTTCTTTTGCTCCCCTTTCGGATCTGAGGCGACGTCACGAATCGTATTGAGGTTCTTGGCAACAAGCCCGGTGACGACGGCAAGGCAACAAAACGGAAGAAAAGGAAAGCCCGGAACGAAGGCGAGGAGAGTTAGCATGCCGCATAGGATCCAAATGGAACGATCGGATGAAAGGAGTTGTCCGGTTAGCTCACTTGCGAGGTTGTCTTTCGCGGTCGCTCGAGTGACAAGAATACCGGCAGCGACGGATGTAATGAGCGCGGGAATCTGGGATACGAGTCCATCGCCAATGGAAAGAAGGCTATAAAGTTGAAGGGCCTCAATGACACTCATATGGCCTTGGAAGATGCCGATCCCAAAACCTCCAACCACGTTAATGAGTGTGATGAGAATTCCTGCGATGGCATCGCCGCGAACGAATTTACTGGCTCCATCCATGGCCCCGTAGAAATCAGCTTCCTCTTCCGTTTTTCGGCGACGCTCGCGTGCTTCTTTTTCATCGATGACACCAGCATTCAGCTCTGCATCAATCGACATCTGTTTGCCAGGGAGAGCATCCAGAGTGAAACGAGCAGCGACTTCGGCGACGCGGCCCGCACCCTTGGTGATGACGATGAAGTTCACCAATACCAGAATCATGAAGACAACCAGGCCAACGATATAGTTGCCCCGTACGACGAAATTGCCGAAGGCTTCAATGATATTGCCGGCGTAGCCATCGAGAAGAATGAGACGAGTGGAGGCCACGTTGAGGGACAAGCGAAAGAGCGTTGACATCAGGAGTAATGTCGGAAAGCCCGTGAAGTCTGCTGGATCTTTGATTGAGAGGACTACCAGCAGGATTAGCAACGACAGTGCAATACTAGCCGAGAGTGCCACATCCAGAATGAAGGGGGGCACCGGCATGATCAACAGCATGACCACGCCAAAGAGGGCCAGAGGAAGCCAGGCTTCCGAGGCTCTCTGAAGGAACTGATCGCGTGTTCTGCTTAGTAGGTCCATGAAGGGCGTGGGCTAGCTAGTGTGAAGGATTATCTCTCCTTGTAGTAGCGATAGGGATTCATGCGGTAGACAGTGGCTAAGATCTCTGCAACGGCCGCGTACAGCGCAGCGGGGATTTCAGATCCGACCGCTGCGTGTTTGTAGAGCATCCGAGCAATGGGTTTGTTCTCGATGATGGGAATCTTATGATCGGTGGCGATATTTCTGATTCGTGATGCGAGATGCATCGCTCCCATTGCTAGGATCTTAGGCGCAGCCATGGCCTTTTTGTCGTAACGAAGGGCGACGGCAATATGGGTTGGATTTGTGATGATGACATCAGCAAGAGGAACGTCGCTAAGCATTTTTCGCTGACGCATCGCCATGTGCATTTGCTTGCGCCTTCCCTTCATCTTGGGATCGCCCTCCGCGTTCTTGGATTCGTCGGTAGCTTCTTGCTTGGACATCATCAGGTCCTTGTTAGTTTTCCAGGCCTGATACGCATAGTCGGCGGCAGCGAGAACCATGACCACGCCGATTGCTTTCACGAGAATGGAGAGTGTCGTGGTGGCGAGAAAGGTGATGTACTCTTGAATCCCAACCGAGGAATAGAATATAGGAGAGCGGATTGCTTTGTAGATCTCCTGGTAGAGAACGCCTCCAAGGGCGGCGAATTTGAACATTGAGAACCCCGTTGTTACCCATGAACTTGGTGAAGCGATGCGTTTCCAACCGGCGATCGGGCTAATTTTGCTCCACTTAAGTTCAGCGGCTTTTGGCGTTAGTCGAAATTTCGTTTGCATCGCTCCCGCCAGGAGGGCGGCTCCGCTTGCGGCCCCGAGTGTCGGCGCAACGAGTTGGGTGAAAGTCGAGGCGGCTGTGGTGCTGTAGCTCGCCATCATGCTGGGAACAACTTCGATGGTGTAGAGCCCGTGGAAGATACCTTCGGCGGTTTCTTGCATCTGATTCCACATGCCTTTGGCGCTACTGAAAAGGGTCGCCGTAGCAGCGGTAGTCACAAAAAGCGTTTGTACCTCCGCGCTCTTAGCGAATTGCCCCTCATTAAAGGCATCTGCTAGCTTCTTCGCTGATGCCTGCTCTGTTTTCTCGCCTGAGGATTCGCCGGACATTTCTTAGCCGTTCACTGAAAAAGGTTGATAGCGTGGACCATGTCTTTGGGTATTCCCCTCAGATAATTTGAGATTTGATCTGCCATGAGATCACAGGTGATTCCGAACATGGTGAGGCCGACGATGATTCGAACGCTAAAACTCTCGGAGAAGACATTCATCTGCGGTACGGCACGTCCGAGAAAACTAAAGACAAGAAGCAGGACAAAGGAGATGGCGACGATAGGACCGGCGATTTGAACTCCGATCAGGAAAATGCTGCCGGTCCAACCGATAAGGTTCTCGGTCAACTCCTTCGTGATCGATCCAGTACCGATGGGCACGGTATTGTATGACTGATACACCCCGAAGAAGAACCAGTGATGGAGGTTGAGTGAGAAGAAAAGAAAAACAGCCAAGTGATAGAGGAGAATTGAGGGGAGTGAGGATTGCTCCTGCTGGTATGGATTGATATCGGCCGACATCATGAGTCCCATTTGAGTTCCAATGAGAGAACCAGCAAGGTCGAGCGCATAAAAAAAGATGCGAGCGACAAACCCAATCAGAATTCCGAACGTGACCTCTGAAGTCATGACAATCATCACTTGAATGAAAGGCAAGGCATCAAGCGAAATCGCTGGTACGGTGGGTGCGATGACCGCTGCCGTGAAGCCTGCGAGCGCAATACGAACTTTGACCGGAATTCCTCTTCCAGAGAAAATTGGGACGATCATTATGACCGCGGTGACTCGTAACATCACGAGCAGCCAGGTGGTAAAAATTTCCGGTATCACTGCGGTTTTCCTGCGAAGCAGGCACTATACCAGCGTGTTGAAATGGAGCGAAAAAGGGTGGGGATGGGTTTCGTTCTAGTTCGCCATCTGCGGGATGAGCTGAATAATGACGGTCGAAAACTCCATTAAGGTGCGGAGAATCCATGGGGTCGCGAGTGCTAAAAAAGTGACGATACTCATGGTCTTGGGAACAAAGGAAAGCGTTTGCTCATTGATAGAGGTGACGGCTTGGAAAACACTCACGCTGAGTCCGACACTCATACCGATTCCGAGGATAGGAGCAGCCAGTGAAACGGCTTTGAACATCATTAGCCGAATAATTTCGACGGCAAAATCGGGATTCATATACTGGAATGGGCTATTTGGATTTGGCGGATGGGACTTGAAGGCCGGCTAAGTCGTAAAACTCTCAACCAGAGATCGAATAATCAGACTCCAGCCGTCCACCAGGACGAAAAGGAGTATCTTAAGCGGAAGCGAGACCGTTACCGGCGGCATCATCATCATCCCCATGCTCATGAGCACTGTCGCCACGACGAGATCGATCATGATGAATGGGACGAAAAGGAGAAATCCCATTTGGAAGGCCGTTCGCAATTCGCTGATCACGAAGCCGGGAATGACGACGTTGAGCGGCAAATCTGAAGGAGTGGCACTGCCGGTGCCAGCCATAGAAACAAAGAGTTCAAGGTCCTCCGCTCGGGTTTGTTTGAGCATGAATTGTTTGATCAATTTGGAGGTGCCTTCAAGGGCGGCTTCTCCGGTCATTTGTTCGCTCGAGTAGGGTGCGATCACATCTTGTTGTATTTTTGCCCAAGTTGGCGACATGACAAATAGAGTGACGAAAAACGAGAGTCCAATGATGATCTGATTGGATGGTGACCCTTGCAGGGAGAGTGCTGATCGAATGAATGAGAGCACGATGACAATTCGAGTGAAGCTTGTCATTAGGAGTAGGATTGAAGGCGCAAGCGAAAGGAGGGTGATGACGAAGAGAACCTGAATCCCCAAATCAACATCCATCGGTTTGCCCGGCGCCCCTTGTCCTAGATTAAGACTCAAACCTGGAATGGCCGCTCCGAATACTGGGGAGCTGGCAGCGCAGGCTTGGTTGCTTCCGCCACCTGTCAGGACCACACAAACGAACAGTGCAAGAAGAATGCGAATCATCGTCGGTAGGGGCCTGAAGCGATGCTCATTCATGAGGTGGGTTGGTGACCTTCGTAAGCGAGGTCTTCGGAAGGAAAAGGGAATTCAGCAGTCGATGCAGCGGCTGGTTTCGGAGAAATCAAGGTGGTTCCATTGGGCCCTACCGCAATCACGAAACGATCCTTTTGATGTTCAAGGACGTAGAGATAAGTCTTGTGAGCCAGAACCTTGAATTCCAAGACGTTGAGTTCGCGTGTCGTCTGGGAGTGCGTTGCTAGATGCCCCCATTTCTTAACCGCGAGGACGAACCCCCCAAACACAGCGATTACAATAGAAAAGGCTCCGAACATCTTAATACCTGTGGCGAATAGATCGTTGTCCTTTCGCAGTAGATCGGTGGGGTCCGATCCGAGGGTGTTGGTGAGCGCGGTGGCGGCTTGAATCTCACCGCAATCTTGGAGAATCAGCCAGATTATGCTGACAAGGATGGGGAATATTTGACGGGGGAGGTGCATTGTGGCGGTCAAAGAATCTTGGTGATCTTGATGCCGAATTGATTGTCCACGACGACGACTTCTCCCTGCCCAATTCGTTTGTTGCTGTCTCTTATACACATCTCCCGAGCCCACGAGACTAGGCATGATCTCGTATG
>OJGX01000480.1_pt1 | contig 19427 bp, 17 predicted proteins | sample 1594661 | NCBI WGS metagenome assembly OJGX01 (sample SAMN05416839, study PRJEB24817) | seawater metagenome | isolation source: Sea water | place: Canada:Atlantic | collected 2013-07 | reverse complement strand
TCGTCGGCAGCGTCAGATGTGTATAAGAGACAGTCTTTAAACAATATAGGCGTTGGGCTAGCGAGTCGTGCATCTAAATCGTAAAAGAAGTCGCTTGTTATGGTTTCGGTGCTGGTGGCATTCAGTCCAAGTGGCTGGCTATTACCTTGGTAATCATTTAAACCGTTAGTGGCACTAATGCCGCTAACGCCACTGGTGCCACTGGTGTTAGCGTCTAGACTTTGGATTTTATCTTCTAAATTTTGATAGCTGTTTTCATCAAAGCCGTTTGAACCAGGGCTATTTGAACCAGAACTGCCAGAGATTGACGCAGTGCTGCCAAAGCGAAGTGGTGGCTGCGGCGGGCGCTGAACACCGTCTTGGTCAAACTCATCTGAAAAGTTGTTGCCAGCAAAAAGGCGAACGTTGAAAGCTTCGTCTTTACCGAATTTTACAGGTTGTCGCCACGTTACATGTAACAAGCGAGTGAGATCGCGATTCTGCCTAATTTGACGCGACAACGACGTCATTTCTTGTGCGTTCTTCGTTAATAAATGGGCGTGGCTAGCCAATGGCCAATCGCTACCTTCTGGGGTAATGGGCAATTCTTTAGGAGCCGGTAGGCGGTTATCAGGGCGATGAATATGCCACTTACTGTCGTAATAGCTTAACCAAGGCTTTTGTACTACGCAATACGGCTGGTTAGGTACCGTAACGGTTTCTGTTTCATCTAAACCTAGAAACTCTATCCAATAACCGGCTATTTCTTCTGCCGATAAGCCGTTATCTGATAAATCGTCATTTGATAACGTGTCGGTTAAAGCCTGGGTGCCCATTAATGATTGGGAGCCCAGCTCATTGGCAAAGTTGGTTTGAGTAGACTGAAGTTGATATGAATTGGTTTCTTCAGATATTACTTTTGATGTCTGATTTGTTGCTTGCGCATCCGTCTCACTTGACGCACTGGCAAAATAATCGAATTCTGGCCACTCAAGCGCATTGTTTTCACCACAAACCGCAATGCCTTGTTTTAGCATGCTAATGTCGGGGGTAATAACCGCGCCTATTACATCGGCATCGGTAGCCGGAACGGCTAATGAATCAGCTAAATCGAACTGTTCTTCAAGGGCAGACATTGCCACCTTTCTTTCAAAAACAATAACTTCAACATCGAACCACCAGTCGTCATTTGCCAACAACGGGGTAGAAGCCAATACAGCAAGTAGTGGGCTCCAACGAAAAAACCTCATGTTATCGCGACTCCTTTGCAAGGTCGGCAATGATATCGCTAATAAACGCAATACGCGCTTTTGCAGTATCAGTCTGTTTTACTAATCGTAGTTTCTGGCTGCCTTCAAATTTGAAGGTGTTTGGCTTGGTTTGTACCAGCTTAATAATATAGCCAGGGTCAACCTTGGTGGTATCTTTAAATTCTATGGTACCGCCTTGTGATGACAAGTCTACTTTAAGCACGCCTATGGCTTCTGCTTTTATTTTTATTTCCGCTACTTCTACTAAGTTTTTCGCCGGTTCTGGTAATAAACCAAAGCGGTCGATACATTCTACTTGGAATTCGTCTATGTCGTCTTGGTTTTTACAGCTGGCTAAACGCTTGTATAGCGAAAGCCTGGTGTTTACATCGGCAATATAGTCATCTGGCAGTAGGGCAGGAATGCGAAGCTCTACTTCGGTGTGGCCTGCCATGGCATCGTCTAGCGAAGGCTCTTTACCTTCTTTCAGTGATGTTACCGCTCTATCTAGCATGTCCATGTAAAGGCTAAAGCCAATGCTGGCAATTTGGCCAGATTGGTCGTCGCCCAACAATTCACCTGCACCACGAATTTCAAGGTCGTGGGTGGCTAGCGCAAAGCCAGCACCTAAATCTTCCAATTTCGATATGGCGTCTAATCGCTTCGCCGCATCTTTGGTCATGCGTTTAGGGTGCGGAGTAAGCAAGTACGCGTAAGCTTGGTGGTGCGAGCGACCCACACGGCCACGCAATTGGTGCAATTGGGCAAGGCCTAAATGATCGGCTCTGTCCATAATAATGGTATTGGCGCTTGGCACATCAATGCCGGTTTCAATAATGGTGGTACATACCAACACGTTGTAGCGCTGGTGGTAGAAGTCGCTCATCACACCTTCTAGTTCACGCTCGCGCATTTGGCCGTGGCCCATGGCAATTCGCGCTTCAGGTACAATTTCGGCAATTTCTTCAGCGGTTCTGGCAATGGTATCTACTTCGTTATGAAGGAAGTACACTTGACCACCACGTAGAATTTCCCGCATTATCGCTTCGCGAATAGTGGCCTTATTACGCTGCTGCACAAAGGTTTTAATTGATAAACGCCTTGCTGGTGCGGTTGCAATTATCGATAAATCACGCATGCCCGACATGGCCATATTCAAGGTACGAGGAATTGGCGTTGCAGTAAGGGTAAGAATATCGACGTCGGCACGCAGCGATTTTAGCTTCTCTTTTTGGCGAACCCCGAAACGGTGCTCTTCATCGATGATCAGCAAGCCTAAATCTTTGAATTTAATGTCGTTCGACAATAGCTTGTGCGTACCTACTACAATGTCTACCTTGCCTTCGCTAAGGCGCTGCATGGTTTCTTTCTGGCCCTTGGCGCTAATAAATCGGCTCATCACTTCAATTTCAAACGGCCATGCGGCAAAGCGATCTTTAAAGTTTTCGTGATGCTGTTGGGCAAGTAGGGTGGTGGGCACCAAAATAGCCACTTGTTTGCCTTGGTTTGCAGCTAAAAATGCTGCGCGCATGGCCACTTCGGTTTTACCGAAGCCTACGTCACCGCACACCAGTCTGTCCATGGCGTGAGGGCTGCCCATGTCGTGAATAACGGCAGCGATGGCTTGGGCTTGGTCTGGCGTTTCTTCAAACGGGAAGCTGTCGGCAAATTTTTGATATTCATCCCACTCAATATTGTACGCAAAGCCAGGTTTAGCGGCACGACGTGCGTATACATCAAGCAGTTCTGCGGCAACGTCGCGTACTTTTTCAGCGGCTTTTTGTTTTGCTTTGCTCCATGCATCTGAACCTAACGAGTTAAGCGGTGCATGATCGGCATCGCCGCCGGTATAACGAGAAATAAAGTGTAACGACGCTACAGGTACATACAGCTTGGCCTGTTTAGCGTATTCAATGCATAAGTATTCGGTGGTAACGCCGCCAGCGTCTAGAGTTTGCATGCCAATATAACGGCCTACACCATGATCTAAATGTACCACGGGTTGGCCGGTGGTAAGCTCGGCCAAGTTACGAATAATGGCACTTTCGTCAGTGGCTGAGCGTTTGTCTCGGCGTCTACGTTGGCTAACTTTGTGACCTAATAGCTCGGTTTCGGTGATAAATAGCAGTTCGCCACTGTCACTTCGCCAGTTAAAGCTATTTTCAACCATGCCCACGGTAATACCGATATTGTCGCTGCCACTAACAAACGTATTGAACGATTCCGCCGCTTTAGGCTTAATGCCCGCCTTTTGTAAAACGGTAAGTAGCCCTTCACGGCGGCCTTGGGTTTCAGCGCAAAACAGTACCTTGGCACCGCGCTTTTTGGCATTGTTCACCGTGGCAATCAATTGTTCTGCCGGTACTTTCTTTTGGGTGTTAATAGCAATGTCGTCAAGCTTGTCGCAGCCTAAATTCACGCTACCGGGTTTCTCTTCAATCACGTCTTTGGTTAGGGTTACCCGCGGCCACTGTTTAATTTCACCAAATAAGGTATTGATTGGTAAGAATAAATCTTCAGGGGGCAACAATGGCCTTGCTGGGTTGTATCTGTGCTGTTCATAACGCTCTTGAATGTCTGCCCAGAAAAACTCGCTGGCATCTTGTACATCGCCGTGTAACAACAACACACTTTTAGGGTGTAGGTAATCGAAGAGCGTAGCGGTTTTATCAAAAAACAACGGCAAGTAATATTCAACACCACTAGGCATGGTGCCTTTAGTTACTTGAGAAAACACCGATTCTGAGGCGTTGTTTGCATCGAACTTTTCTAAAAAGCGCTGACGGAAAAGGGTGATAGATTCTTTATCGGTAGGAAATTCCCGTGCTGGTAGCAGCTTTATTTTTTCAACCGCATCGCCAGAGCGCTGGGTTTCGGTATCGAAAAAGCGTATAGAGTCTACTTCGTCATCAAACAAATCAATACGAAACGGCTTGTCGCTGCCCATGGGGAATAAATCGATAATACTACCGCGCACCGAAAATTCACTGTGGCTCATCACCTGGCTAACGTGCAAATAGCCCGCTTGTTCTAGGTTGCGTCTGAATTGGTCTCTATCAAGGGTGTCTCCCTTGTTCAGCATCAATAAATATTTAGCGAGGTAGTCGGTAGGTGCCAAACGTTGCATTAACGTGTTCACCGGCACAATGAAAATGCCATTTACCTGCTGGGTGAAGCGGTATAAGGTTTCTAAACGTTGCGAGACAATATCTTGATGCGGCGAAAACGAATCGTAGGGCAGGGTTTCCCAATCGGGGAACACCGTAATAGGTACGTTGCTTTCACCGCTTTTATCACCAGAGGCGCCGCCAGGCATAAAGAACGCCAGCTCTTTTTCTAGTTTTAGCGCCGAAGGTGTGTCGGCTGTTACTAGCACAATAGGGCCGTTGTATTGGGCTTGTGCTTGAGTGATGCACAGTGCGGCGCTGCTGCCTTGTAACTGACCCCATTGCTTGTGGTCTTGCACAGAGGCGGATTTTTTCTGGGTCGGCAAAGGCAAAGATAAAAGAGTTGCTGTCATGTCGTCCTATAAACTACTTATTCGGTTTAAGTGTGTTGCTGGGCTTTTGTATACTGGCTTTGGTTTTCCGGCTTTTATTTTCTGACTTTTATTATAGCGTCAGGCTCCGGAAGCCTTGTCTTGCGCGCGCTTTTTAAGTTGCTGCGTTTGTAAATGCAAGCTGGCTCGAACAAGCAATTCTTGGTCTTGCTCTCGGATACTATTGAAAACAAAAGCTATATGGTAGTCATCCTCGACGTTCTCGCAAGTAATAACTTCCCCGTAGCAAAATATGGCGGCCGCTTCAGTATCAAGAAATAATTTGAGTTCAGCTTGGCTGCCAATTTCCATGGCAGTTGGGCTTTTAATAATAACGCCACCGCCACCGAGCTTTATTGTGCTAAAACGATGATCTGGTTCATCTTGCTGGTGCAAAATAAATGACATCATTAAATCTATCTTGCGAGCTTGGTGATTTAAATATTCAGCTAAGGATTCAGCATGGTCGCTTAAATGACGTAACGGGCGAAGTGCTTGAGCTTCAATGCTGGCCATTTCGCTAGCTACGCGAAATGCGTAGGGCATGGCTTGCTCTAAACTCGCTTCAGAAGGCGCAGTTTCACCTTCAGCAAGTGGTTTCACGTTAATGTTAACGTTGTCCTGAATAGAGAAATACTCATCGAACTGGGCTTTTTTTTCTTCTAGGCTTAGGTTTTCCATCATATCTCCCGCCACTTATCTTGTACGGCCAGTAGCTTACACGTAGTATACGCACTTTACTATTTTGAGATTGCCCCGTCATCACACCTTTGGACTAAGCGCGCATTATGTACTTTCCTCTTCCCGCTTTTATAGCTTATCGGTATGCGAAATCTGGCCCGGCGCAGTCGTCTAGCCAAAATAGCTTTGTTTCCTTTATCAATCGCTTTTCAGTAGCCGGTATTGCCCTTGGCCTGACGGCGCTTATTATTGTGCTTTCAGTAATGAACGGCTTTGAAGCACAGTTAAAACAGCGCATTTTGGGTATTGTGCCGCATATTGAAATTAATGCGCCTGTTGAAGATAGCTTTGTAATGGGCTTGCCCAATGTGGTGGCAAGCATGCCGTTTAGAGAAGCTGAAGCGGTAGTGCAATCTCGTTCCGATTTACGTGGTGTACAGTTACATGGTGTGCAAGCAGGCAGCATGGTGCAGCACACCATGGTTGCTCACGAAATGCAGCAGGGCGATTTTGCAAGCCTAACGGCAGGTAGCTATAACGCCATTATTGGCCGAGCCCTTTCTATTCAATTAAATGTGCGGGCTGGCGACAAACTTCGGGTGATGGTGGCTGGCGCTAGTGTTTACACACCATTCGGTAGAATGCCAAGCCAACGGTTGGTCACTATTTCGGGTGTATTCGATATGGGCTCGCAAATGGATGACAAAGTTATTTATATGCAGCTTGATGATGTGAACCGATTATTGCGAGATGTATCGGGTAAGAATACGGCTACTCGATTATTTTTAGACGATGCTTTTTTGTATCAAGACACGCTAAAGCCTATTGTTGAGGCTGATTTGCCTGTACGCACATGGCGCGAGCGCCAAGGCCCTTTGTTCGATGCTGTAAAAATGGAAAAGAACATGATGTTCTTAATGCTGCTATTAATTATAGCCGTGGCAGCGTTTAATTTGGTTTCATCGTTAGTGATGGTGGTGTCTGAAAAACAAGGCGACATTGCAGTACTGCAAACCCAAGGTATGCTGCCTGGCACCATTATGACGGTATTTGTTTTAAACGGGCTGTTTAATGGCGTGAAAGGCGCGGGTATTGGATTGGTGGCTGGTGTGGTGATTACTTTACTACTAAACCCCGTCATGAGTTTACTGAATGTGCCTATTGCGTTGTCGTCAGATGGGCAGGGGTTACCAATTGATATGCACTGGCTGCAAATAGTTTTTGTGACCCTATTTTCATTGTTGCTTTGTATTGTAGCGAGTATTTACCCTGCTAGGCGTGCCATGAAAACCCAACCTTCGCAAGCACTTCAAAACGAATAAGTTAGTGAAATTGCCGTGCAAATTGCGGCAAAATTCACTATAATCGCGGTCTTTAAATTTCGGCCAGTGAGACGTCATGAACAAGAATTTTATCACCTCGCAAGCGTTGCTTCAGGATTCCTTTCGTTTAGCAGCAAAGGTGTATGATGACGGGTTTCGCCCCGATTTCATCATTGGTATTTGGCGCGGTGGTGCACCTATCGGCATAGCGGTACAAGAATTTTTTGAGTTTAAAGACTATTCTACCGACCACATTGCGGTGCGTACTTCTTCTTACTATGGCATTAATAAGCAATCTAAAGAAATTCGTGTTCACGGTTTACACTACTTAGTGGAAAACGCTGACGCTGAACACAAGCTACTTATTGTTGATGATGTTTTCGATTCGGGCCGCAGTGTTGATGCGCTTATTCAGCAAATTCGCAAACTAATGCGTTTGAATATGCCAAAAGATATTCGTATTGCATGCCCTTGGTACAAGCCTCAGAACAACACTACTGACATCGTTCCTGACTATTATGTGAATGAAAGTGACGAGTGGTTAGTGTTCCCACACGAAATCGCTGGGTTAAGCGAAGAAGAAATTCGTGAAGGCAAAGGCGAACTAGCCGATGTAATGGATATCTTGTTCGACAAAAAGTAAGCGCAACACGCTAGCTTTTACAAAGACACCCATATTAAAACCGCCAATCAGGCGGTTTTTTTGTGCCTAGATTTATCAAGACACCCACGTTATTTCGGCATTCTCTTATCAAGACACCCACGTTATTTCGGCATTCTCTTATCAAGACACCCACGTTATTTCGACATTCTCTTATCAAGACACCCATCTTTATGCTTATCACTATAAGGTGGATGCTCTTGGTTATATTTAAGGCTGCAAACGTGGGTGTCTTCATAAATCTGGTTTTGAAAAAACATGGGTGTCTCCGTAAGGAGTTTATGAATTAGGGTGGGTGTCCAGATAATTCATCAAGGTTTAAAGGTGGGTGTCTTCATAACGCTCGGGTTACAAACGTGGGTGTCCATGTAATTTACTTGAGTGCAAATGATGGGTGTCTCGTTAATGGTGAGACGAAAAACATGGGTGTCTTGTTTAGTTATTGCTTAGTTATCGAAATAAAACTTATCGTGGAAGGTGTAAACCCAAGTGGGTTGATAGATAACAAGTAAGGTGATGGCCATTCCGTTGAGTAAGGCTTCTGGAAAGACTAAAAGTGGAATGAGAAGTACAAAATTATCGTAAATAACATCCCACGTATAAGTGCCTTCAATGAAGTAATAACCCGCAAGTGCGCCGGTTTTAAGAGCAATGCTGAGTGCGCCTGGAAAGAAAGCGCACACAAAAATATAAACGAACAGCTGGCGGGGTAAATGGTGAAAAGACACTAAATATACCAAGTAGGTTACCGCGACAGGCAGCATAATCCCTAATACGCCATTTACACCTATGGTGTGCCACTGTGCAAAACCAGCGGCGGTAGCACCTAATAACGCGAGGGTGCCGGCCAGAATGGCGTAACGAAACCCGAGCATAAGTGTGACCACACTCAAACCTACAAAATGTACGTCTAGCCCTTCAAAAATTCCCACTTTGAAGATCCAAAAAGCGAACAACGCGGCAGCGCTACCAAACAACAGGTGCTGTTGGTGTTTATCACCCATTAGGCCTACAACAGAAATTTGTTTAATAACGCCAACTAGGGTTAAACAATATAAAGCTAGGCCAAGCCACTGTAGCGTTGTCACGTACTCTCCGTTATTTATCTACTGTCGATTTCTTATTTACTGTAAGTAGCCCAAATAGGCGCATGATCTGACGGCTTTTCAATGCCGCGAAGTTCATAGTCTATTCCGGCATCACTCAATCGTTTGTGCATAGAAGGGGTAGCCAGAATAAGATCAATACGAAGACCACGATTATCATTAAAACCTTTTGAACGATAATCGAACCACGAGTACCTGTCGGTAGTGTCTGGGTTCAATGTTCTAAAGCTGTCTTCAAAGCCCCAATCCATCAGTGTGTTCAACCACACTCTTTCTTCGGGTAAAAAGCTACATTTGCCCGTACGCAACCAACGTTTTTTATTCTCTTCGCCAATGCCAATATCTGAATCGGTATGTGAGATGTTCACATCTCCCATCACAATGACATTTTCATCAGGAGTATGGTGGGTGTCTAGATAAGTCATTAGATCTTTATAGAACTTACGTTTTGCTGGGTATTTAGTTTCGTGCTTTTCGTTTTCGCCTTGTGGGAAGTAACCATTTAATACGGTTACTGGCTGGCCGTCGTTGTCAGTGGTTTTCAATATGATCATGCGACGCTGCGCATGTTCTTCATCAGTAGGGAAACCCATAAGCACAGACTCAGGCTCTTTTTTCGCTAAAAAAGCCACACCGTAGTGACTCTTTTGACCATGAAAATAAACGTGATAACCCATCGCTTCAACTGCTTCAACAGGAAACTGTTCGTTATGAACTTTTATTTCCTGTAGGCCAATAATGTCAGGCTGATGTGCATCTATTAATGCTTGAAGTTGGTGAAGGCGGGCACGAATACCATTGATATTAAATGAGATTACTTTCATAAGAACTTCTTAAAAAAACGAATTAATGAATATTAACAGAATGCTGGGTTTAACTTAACGTTTGTGGTGGCAAATTTGTACTTTTTCCTAGCAAAATAAGATGATCAAACCAAAGGTTGGCATCATTAATCATAGCAACGCTTAACGTTTCACTGTTTTGGCTCTCAACCCGACTATCAACCTGTCTATCAACCTGTCTATCAACCTGGCTTCCTGCCTGGCTCGCAACATCCGCCCCTTCAATTATTAGGGGTAGTAACCGTACTACTTCTTGCTTAAATTCGGGCCAAGCTTTGGCCTGTTTTGCCATGGATTGATAGTAATGCGTAGGGAAACCGTAGTCTGACTTTTCAAGCCTACGGCTAATAATATTGGCGCCCATCGATGATCCTAGCCACACATACATCGCTGAAATAGTAGCCGAAAGCAGTGTTTGAAAATTAGGTAAGTCAACGCTTTGTAATTCACTAGTACACTGGGCGCTGAATGAATTTAGCTCTGCTAAGTCGTTATCAAGCGCCGTTATCACTGCTTGGGTTTCAAACTGATTTGCTAAAGCCTGAAGGGTAGGGTATTTCTCAGTTGCATCGTTAATGACTAGCTTGCAATGCTGGTGGAATTCTCGCATAACGCAAAGTACGTTAAGGTAATTTCCCCGATGAACCTCATGAGCTTCATTGTCGTTACACCCCGCCATATTATGAAAAAGTGCAAAGGGCGTGCTGTGCTCTAACTCTTCATGTTTGTTGTAAGTTTTTGCTTTTAGGTCGCTAAATAAGTTGTGCATGAAGTTTTAAGCTTTGCGTTTTTTGAAAGAAAGGCAGATGTAATGTACTACCATGAAATGCAGATTGCTAATGTACAAGAAGCATGTGAAATGCGTTTTGAAACCCCAAGCGTAAAACTGAGGCAATGCTACATGAAACTGGTCGCAATAATATTAGCCGTAGGGAATGTTTTCAACTTGAATTTATAAGATTAAAGAGGCTTTGCTATTTGGCGGGGAAGCCTGCAAAGGGTATACTTAGCGCCTCTTATCGGCGCCTCTTAAATATAAGGTAATTTTTTGTGTTTCCAGATACTGTAACCGCCACCCTGAACGATACTGTGCTAGCGCAAGCTAAAAGTTTGTCTGCTGAAGACCGACAAATGCTAGTGATCAGCTACGTACCCAAAGCGAAAGAAATTTGGCTAATCCAAGGTACAGAAGGCTTTGTCATGCTGGAAGACAACGACATTACTCGACTACCCGTTTTCCCTCACAATAGCTTAGCGCAGGCGTGGTTGGACGACAACCAAATTACGGGTACGTGCGTGGCAGTACCATTTGATGAGTTTACCGAAACGTGGTTACCGGGTTTAACTAAAAATGGGGTGGAATTGGTTATGTTTCCTACCTCTGCTGATGCCGAAAATTTAGTGATGACGGCAGAAGAGCTAAGCGCCGAGTTTAGCGCAGATGCTAGTGCCTAGCTGTTGGGCTCAGTTTTCTGAAGACGTTGATATGAACAACCACGCTGTAACCTCAAAACGATGACAGAATCTACGCAACTGTTGCCGCTAGGGCAATCCGTGGCTACGGCAAAAGGCTGGGATGGCGCCACTCGCGCCATTATGCTGGCTGGCAAGCAGTTGTTGGCTTTATCTGAGTCGGCACGCACTGAAGACTCATTGGTACCGGGCTGCGAAAGTAAAGTGTGGGTAGCGTGTACGCCTTCACAGCCCTCGGGCGACATTTTAATTGCGGCTTACTCACCCAGTAAAATAATTCGCGGCGTGCTGGCGGTACTACTGGAAAAGGCGAATAGCCTTTCAGAAGAACAAAGAAAGGCGTACGATTTTGAGCAATACATGAACGCGTGTAATTTGCAGCGCCATTTAAGCCAATCTAGAGGCAATGGTATCTTAAGTGTATTGCGCCGCTTAAATACGCTATAAGTTTTGATTTTTAGCTTCAATCCACTGCGACATGTATTTACTCGCATTCAAGGTTTGATGCCATAGCAGCCCTTGTAAAAACAAGGCCTTGCGATGGGCACTAACATCTGAAGCTATAATGGCAACTCGTTCTGCCAAGGTTTCACTCTCTTTGTCATTTTCAAAAGCGTGATACAAGGCTAACCCTAACTTACTTGCTGACGACCAACTCTCTTCGCTGTTGTAAAACCTAGCGGCGTGTTTCGCGAAGTCTTCTGGGGTATCGCAAATTGCGCCTCCCCATGCAGGCTGCGTAGCACTATTCTCTGTTGCTTCTGTACTCTTCAACGAAGAACTTGCCGCCAATGGCGTTATGGGGGACATTTCTTCAGCAATACTTTCAGCAATACCTTCAGCGCCAACCCAGGTTGTAAGGGTAGGGGTACCACATCGCATGGCTTCTAGTATTTTGCCTTTAATACCTGCACCAAAGCGCAGTGGCGCTATAAGAAGTTTAGCGTTAGCAATCACATCGTGTGCATTTTCAGCCCAGCCATCTACGTAAAATCCAGTTTTGGGGTTATGTAATTGCGTTGCTTTTTTAGGTGGGTAGGCCCCATAAATATGTAAATTTGCTTGGGGGAGCACCTTTTTAATAGCGGGCCAAACGGTTTGCTTTAGCTGCAAGACGGCATCCCAATTTGGCGCATGTCGAAAATTGCCAATAGTGACAATGTCGGTGCGTTTTTGAAAATCTGGTGCCTTGTCAGTTACTGTCGCGAGATTAAGCGGATGGTAATAAAGCTGTTTTGCGGGAACGTGGTAATAATCGGTAAGCAGTGCGTACTCGGTACGAGAAATGACCAACGTAAGGTCGCAGCGTAAAATAGCGGCAATTTCCCGCTGAGCTAAAGGCGTATTGTAGTCAGCTTCTTTCGCGGCGTTGGCAATGTGCGCCACAACAGGAGAGGCTGCAGTTTCTTTGGATGCCCGCAGTGCATTATCGTGTGCTTTAACGGCATCGTGCCTAGCTTGTCGTAAACTGTGCAGGTCTTCGGTGTTTAAAATGCGGATAGCAGAAGGACAGGCGTCTTTTACTCGCCAAGAAAATTGCTCTTCGGTCATATATCTGTCGAAAATAACCACGTTAGGCGACAGTTTCTCAATTCGTTCATTAAAGCTGCTGCAATTAAGTGCAACTGCTTCACTACTTACACCTATATTATCTAGGTCTGTTTTATGAATACTGTCTGTTGCCGCGGTCATAAAAGTAACGTTATGGCCGTAGCTTAGAAACTGATTAATTAAGGCCAGCATATTTTGACCTGCGGCGGAGGAATTGGGTTCAGGCCACACGTAGCCAATGACTACAACCTGCATTATGCCTTGTGACATGCCTTGTAACATGATTACCTGTGCTTAAATGTGTAAAGCGCGAAATAGTAGCACAGCAGGAAATAAAGAAAATGAAACTTTATCGCGAATAAAAGTGCTTAAAACCTTCTGCTTTTAAGGGGGAACCCCTATTGGGACTGAATAAAATGTAATGTAATTTATCGCATACTATACGAAAGATAATGAATTCTAATTAGCTAGGCTAAATAATCGCGCTATAATGTAGCTAGTAGTGAAAAAGCTAATCATGTTTTATAGTTACCGTTTTATTTTAAGACTTGATTGCGAGATACCCTCTTCTAAATAGAGTAGGTTATATCAGGAGCGTACACCTAAATGACCCTACAAGATATTATCAGTAACGCGAGTACGTTGTTTGTGCTGCCCGACTCGGTAACGCGTTTAAAAGCGTGCATGGATGATGGAGCATCTAATATTGACGATATTGCAGACATCATCTCTTTTGACCCTTCGTTAGCGACACAGCTATTAAGAGTGGCGAATTCGGCCTTGTACCGTTTTCCAAATAAAATAGATACTATTACTAAAGCGCTACAAGTAGTGGGTACGCGCTCTACGTACGATCTAGCACTTGCCTTTGGTGTTAGCCAAGCGTTCAAAGAAATAGATGGCCAAGTTATCGACTTAGATAAATTTTGGGAGCAAAGTGTCTCTTGCGGTCTGTTAGCAAAGTATTTTGCTGAAATGCGAAATATCAGAGAGCCGGAACGCTTATTTGTTGCGGGCTTACTGCATAATATTGGTGAGCTGGTGGTCGTAGACATGTTGCCAGATAGCGCGAAACGTTGTCAGGCGTTCAACGCAAGAGTTAGTCCTGCTGAATTACAAGCTGGTGTTTTGGGCTACACATTTACGAACGTGTCTGCGGGGATCATCAAAGAGTGGGGTATCCCTGAAACAATCTATAAGCCTATTGCAAATATACACGGCGACAAAAACACCACTTCTGATGTGGAAGAGCAAATCTTGCAGTTGTCATACGTTTTGGCTTTAGATAACGTGAATTCAGAAATTTATCCTAGCTACAATAACTTAAAACCCGAATTGCACGAGAGCCTATCGCTTAATCGCGACGATTTAGAAGATGCATTGGATATTACCAACTTGCAGTGTATTTCAGTTATTTCCCTGTTCAACCCTAACGCGTTTATGCTTTATTAACGAAAAAGGGGCGTACTGCATTTATGCAGTACGCCCCTTTTTACTATCTACTATTAATGCCTTTCTAGACAAGCATCCCGTTCAAAAATTACGTTCTAACTAATCAAAAATTGCCACGGTCTGGCGGCTTATGGCAACAACTTCGTTGTCTTTATCCCAAATAGTGGCTTCAGTATGCCCATAGCCATCTTCTGCCTGACGGGTATGCGCTTGGTAAGCAAACCAGTCTGTAGGGTCTACCTGCTTATGCGGGTGGATAAATTCCAAATTCCAACTAACGGTACTTGCTGGAGCAGGCAACTTCATCATTTGTAACAGCGTGGGCGGCCAAGCATCAATCATGGTAATGATGTGTGCATCTGTGATCTTCGCCGGTGGCTTTTTAAAACGCATGTGCCCGTGGTAAACGCTGGTCTTTTTGCGGGTGAAGGGAATGCCTCCCTTATCGATGGCTAAATCGAAATGACGCAAAAACTTAGGGGTGACCTTTGGAATTTGCGGGATGAACTTGCCTTTGGTGGGCGTAGGCATGTCATGGGTGTCTTGGTTTTCTACTTTAATGCCCGATTTTCTGCCAATACCAAAGCAGGCTTGCACGAACACGCAGCTTTTACCATTTTGCTTTGCATGAGCGGTATATTGAGATACGTTTTTGCCCTCACGCAATAAAGTTACTTCAATTGAAAATGGCGTATCCGGCGAAAGTGGACCTACAAAGTTAGTGGTAAATGAACGCAGTACGCGTTCTTCACTGACTTTTTGACGAATAGCGCTGTACGCCATGCCTGCTGAAATACCACCGAATGCTGTACGCCCTTGCGCCCAATTACTGGGAATGATGAGGTTATCTACTTTCCATTGATTTTCAGAAAGTGCTTCTAATGAAGAAAGCGTTAAAAGCTCGTCTACCGTCATGTTGTTTGTCTGGTCTGATGAGTAAGGGTGCCGATATCCTACCTTAAGCTCAAGCTAACAGAAAGCCTAGGCTAACATTCCTTTTTATATTTACAAATAAGTAACAATAAGTTGTCAATCTTTTAACCTGGCGCGTAGACTGAGTTTTCATTGAATTTAAAGGGAATGATATGGCCCATAGTCAGGTTCAAACGGCACCAGTAGAGAAAGCGGATACGTCCCGCGCCTACAGAAATTATGTGTTAGTGATACTAACGCTGGTTTATGCATTTAATTTTATTGATAGACAGATCATAGGCATCCTTTCTCCATTCATTAAAGCTGATTTGGGTTTAGATGACGCGCAGTTAGGCTTGTTAAAGGGGGTATATTTCGCCATTCTTTATACCGTGGTGGGCATTCCTATTGCGTGGCTTGCCGATCGCTATAGTCGCGTGAATATCATTGCTATCTCGCTCACCCTATGGAGTGGGTTTACCGCTGCTTCGGGGCTTGCCATGAACTACACCCAACTGGCGCTGGCTAGAATTGGTGTGGGCATTGGTGAAGCAGGGGGTAGCCCACCTTCACACAGTATTATTTCCGACCTATTTCCTAAAGAAAAACGTGCTGGCGCATTGGCGGTGTACTCTTTGGGTATTCCGTTTGGCGTGATGTTGGCATTCTTTGCTTCTGCATTTTTCTTACAAGGCGGTTCTGCTGACTGGCGTACGGTAATGATTAGTGTGGGGTTACCGGGCGTAATACTAGCGCTCTTGCTGAAGTTTACGGTGAAAGAGCCAAAACGCACCGAGTCAGTACAAACGGATGACGCTGAAAAGCCCAGTGTTTCAGCTTCACTCAAAACTTTGTTGAAGATTCCAACGTGGTGGGGAATGGCGTTAGGCATTTCTTTTGGTTCGTTCGGCAACTACGCCATTTCAACATGGATCATCGATTATTATGTACGTGCCTTTGCAGGGTTAGATATAACGCAGTTGCTCATTGCGTTCGGTATTATCAATGGCTCTGCTTATGCGTTAGGCGTGTGGCTGGGTGGTTATATTGCCGATAGATGGGGTAAACAAAATAAGAAAGCGTATGCGTTGTTACCTGCTATTGCGCTAATTATTGGTGTCCCAGCGTTGTATTTTTCCCTTCAAGTTAACGACTTATGGTTGTCAGTAGGGTTAATGACGTTCTTACTCTTCACTAGTGGTTCCTATTTAGGCCCAAGCTTTGCCATGGCGCAAACTCTTGCACCTATTAATGTTCGTGCTATGTCTACTGCATTGTTTTTCTTTGTATTGAACATAATTGCATTGGGCGGTGGTCCAACGATTACCGGTATTATAAGCCAAGCGTTAGTGCCGTCGTTGGGTGAAGTTGAAGCTCTTCGTCAATCTTTACTGTATTTGATTGTGCCTTATGCGCTTTCTATTATCGTGTTCTTATGGACTAGTACTAAAATTGTTAAAGATTGGGAGATGGCAGAGTCGAGAGGGCTGTAGTACTATCTTCTTCATAATTAACATGTTGTTTTAATTAAGGGCTGGTTTACCAGCCCTTACTTTTCCCGCTTTGCTATCGCTACGTATAGCTTTGGTACCGCTTTTCGTGAAGGAGTATTTCATTGTCGAAAACCGATATAAGTTTTCACTTTGCCCATGCAAATGGATTTCCTGCAGGTAGTTATAACGCGCTTTTTTCTTCATTACCTGAGCACTTTCATCGTCTTCATGTCGACCGGTTTGGTCACGATCCTCAATTGCCAGTAAATGCGAATTGGCGCAATCAAGTTAATGAGCTTATTAAATACGTAAAAGCCGAAAACACCGACAGTAGAGGTGTTTATGCGGTAGGGCATTCTTTTGGTGCGGTGATTTCATACATGGCAGCCTGCGAGGAGCCCAGCTTGTTCCGAGGGCTTATCATGCTTGACCCTCCGTTAGTGATGGGGCCCATGAGTTACTTTTTTCGCTTTGCAAAGAGGACGCCGTTAATTAATAAATTAACCCCAGCAAAGCTAGCTGAAACTCGAAATACGCAATGGCCATCTCATATTGATATGGAAGCGTATTTTCAAGGAAAAGCATTGTTTCGTAATATGGATAAGCGGTGTATTCGTGATTATGTAAAGCATGTAACCCACACTAAAGGTGAGATGACATCGCTAACATTTAAAGCCGAGGTAGAAGCGTCGCTATTTCGAAATGTACCGCACAATTTAGGTAAGTATAAAGGTAAATTGAAGTGCCCGGCATTGCTGGTAACGGCTAAAGATGGTGCCGTGTGTAGGCCGGCTATGTACGAAAGGTTAATTCAGCATAACAACATTGACCATACTGAATTTAAAGGTGGGCATATGTTTCCGCTAGAACATCCTGAAGCAGTGGCCGAACTTATTTCAACCACTATTTCAAAATGGAATAACTAGCTTTTAGTTAGGAGATAGGCCGCCAACAGGTTGGCCTAGCATTTCTCTTGTAACTAACACCACGCCTTTTTCTGAAACACGGAACCCTCGAGCTCTATCATCGTCATGGTTGTAGCCGATAACGGTGCCCTCTGGAATAACACAGCCTCTATCTAGCAGTACTTTTCTTAGCTTACAATGACGCATGATTTCTACATCAGGTAAAATTACCGCATCTTCTATAAGCCCGTACGAGTGCACTCTTACGTTAGAGAAGCAAATTGTGCCGCGAAGGGTTGAACCAGAAATGATACAGCCGCCAGACACAACCGAATTAATCGCTTCACCGCGTCTGTCGTGATCTTCCCACACAAATTTTGCAGGCGGTAATTGTTCTTGGTAGGTCCAGATAGGCCACTTCTGATCGTACAAATTAAGCTGTGGAACCGGCGCAACCATTTCCATATTGGCTTCCCAAAATGAATCAATGGTACCTACATCGCGCCAATAGGCATCGCCACCGCCGGTGCTTTCAAATTCAAACGCATACACGGGATGATCTTTGATAATCGACGGAATAATATCTTTACCAAAATCACGCTGTGAGCCAGAGGTTTCAGCGTCTCTTCGTAATTGTTCGAAAAGAAACTCAGTATCGAAAACATAGTTGCCCATTGATGCTAGGCAGCGGGTATCATCGCCAGGTAGGGGAGCCGGATGCTCAGGTTTTTCTGCAAAACCGTTAATACGGAAGTTTTCATCTACCGACATTACACCGAATGAACCGGCAGCTTCTTCGATAGGCACCGACATACATGACACGGTCATTTTTGCGCCACTTTCAACATGACGAGCTAGCATAGTACCGTAATCCATGCGATAGATATGGTCGCCAGATAAAATCATTACGTACTTGGGGAGTTCGTCTCGAATAATGTCGATATTTTGGAATACTGCGTCGGCGGTACCTTCGTACCAGCTATCTGAAAATCGTTGAGAAGCGGGTAGAATTTCTACCGACTCGCCAAGTTCCTTCTTGAAGTGCCCCCAACCGCGCACTAAGTGCCTTATCAAGGAGTGTGATTTGTATTGGGTAACTACACCAACTCGCCTAATACCTGAGTTGATACAATTGGAAAGGGGAAAGTCGATAATTCTAAATTTACCACCGAAATAGAGAGCAGGTTTTGCACGCCATGTTGTTAGCTCATGCAAACGTGACCCTCGGCCGCCGGCCAGAATCAATGCGTAGGTATCGCGAGTCAGATTACTAATATAGCGTGGACTCTGATCTGCCATGTCCTCGTTCTCCATTTTTTAAGACACAATTTTGCGGTGTCGATGAATGTGTAAAAACCGTAATTCATACCGATTGCACTAGGGCGTAGTAAGTAGAATATTGCCCTTGAAAATTAGGTTTTATGATAACCTAACTTCATATTACACAAGAATAAATATAAAGCCACGGCGTTTTACTGAACTATGTAAAAAAAACGTTATTTTTTTCTTAAGGGATTTTTTATGTCTTCTACTACCCCAGTTATTTTTGACCACGATGGTGGTATTGACGATTTATTATCGTTAATACTTTTGCTGCGTTTGTCTAATATTTATGTGGTGGGTGTCACCATTACGCCGGCCGATTGTTATCCTGATGATGCTTTGCTTAGCACTCGTAAAATTTTAACATTGACAGGGAACACTCATATTCCCGTGAGTGTAGGGCAGTTAGCCGGCCCAAATCCGTTTCCGCCTGAATGGCGGGCTCAGCCTAAAATGTGCCATGCTACACCTTTAATGTTACGTACGTCTCATGATGAAGTGAAAGTAGAAACCAAGGCCGCTCATGAATGGATGCAAGATGCATTAGCTCATGCTGCTGAGCCTGTCACCGTGTTAATGACTGGCCCTGCAACCAATTTAGCCGCCGCGCTGACCCAAAGTCCAGACCTGGTAGATAACGTACAAAAGGTAGTGTGGATGGGTGGAGCGGTGAAGGTTAAAGGCAATGTGGCTATGCATGATCACGACGGTTCAGCGGAATGGAATGCATATTGGGATCCTAAGGCGACTAAAGCATTGGTAGATAGTGGTGTAAATTTGCTATTGGTGCCTTTAGATGCCACCAACGATTTGCCAGTTAGTTGGGATTTCTTGCGGCAACTTGCGGTAAAAAATACGCCAGTATCAGACCTATCTGGTCAATTCTGGGCGCTGTCTCTTATACACATCTCCGAGCCCACGAGACTAGGCATGATCTCG
>OJGX01000474.1_pt1 | contig 19624 bp, 18 predicted proteins | sample 1594661 | NCBI WGS metagenome assembly OJGX01 (sample SAMN05416839, study PRJEB24817) | seawater metagenome | isolation source: Sea water | place: Canada:Atlantic | collected 2013-07 | reverse complement strand
TTAGACTTCCTCACCTCACCCGAACGGCCATTGCCTTTTTGATGAGTGCTTCTCTTCGAAGCGGATGCGCATTCTACGCGTTTCGTTTTCAGTGTCAACGTTTTTCGTAAATTTCTTTTCGAAGCGCTGTTAACTCCAAAGAGTTAATGAAAACTGCTTTTCCAGTGTTGTTACCAACTCCTTGAAGCGAGGCGCGCATTCTACGCGTTTCGGTTTTCATGTCAACACTTTCAGAAAATTAATTTCAAAAGCATTTCGTTGTAAACCTCGCCAGCACTGCCTTTCAAGCTGTAGTGACTTGCTTGGCCAGTGTAAGTTATTTTACTTTCCTGTCGAAGCGGATGCGCATTCTAGAGATTTCTGAGGCAAGGTCAACCTCTTTTTAATAATTCATAAAAAAAGCGACCTAGAAGGTCGCTTTTTAGTCGTTTGGTATATTAATACAACTAACTCATCACTATTAATGACTGAGAGGCGTGTTTTTACACTTTATTAGACGACTCTTCGTCTTGCTGCCCTTCGCTACTATCAACAGTATCGGTCGTACTATTAGCATCAGCATCAAAGTCTGCATCTTCTTCTTGCTCACCTACTACGTCGTTCAACGTAACTTTATCGACGGTTCTAAATGTATTGATTGGGCCAGCAAGCGCGTAAAGAGAAAACACAATAAAGAGTACTAAAGCAGGCTCTGTTGCTACCACCACAAATATAAGTAGCACAATAAGCAGCCCTACGAAAGGAACCTTCCCATGCCAATTCAATTCTTTGAAAGAATTGTATTTGAAGTTACTCACCATTAGTAGGCCAGCGAAACCAGTAACTAATGCCACTACAATTCCGTAGTCTGTACCTACAGCATCATATTCAACGCCTACCCAGACTAAGCCAGCAACTACTGCTGCTGCAGCTGGGCTAGCCAAGCCTTGGAAGAAGCGTTTATCGGCAATACCAACCTGCGTATTAAATCGTGCTAAACGTAAAGCGGCACCTGCCACATAAACAAAGGCTGCTAACCAACCGAATTTACCGAGCTCAGTTAAGCCCCAGTTGTATGCGACTAACGCTGGCGCCATACCAAATGAAACCATATCGGCCATTGAGTCATATTCAGCACCGAAATCGCTTTGCGTATTCGTCATACGCGCAACCCGGCCATCTAATCCATCAAAAACCATAGCAACAAATATAGCTACAGCTGCTGCTTCAAATCTTCCTGTCATCGAAGACACTACTGCAAAAAAGCCTGAAAATAGACCTGCAGTGGTTAGTAGATTGGGAAGAAGATAAATCCCTTTTCGCTTTTGTTCAGACATAAGTCCTCATATATACATAAATAACTAATTCAATTATTTCATAGTTCATTGCTGGCGCATAGATAACATTCTTAGTCAGTCTTTAACCGCAACTGATATGTAGGTATTTAACCATATACGTAACGTCGCTCCCCGTTTAGTTATCATATACGCATCATGTTGAAGTTCACGATGTCTACTCTGCCTGTAAAAAGTAGAGCTAAATATCGTACGAACTACACCTTTATATATTTAAAGAAGGTCTAGTTATAATGCGTTTACTTAATGTATCAATACTTACCGCGGGCTTTATTGGTTTAACCCTATTGCCACTTTCCGCTGCTGAAGCAGGTTCTAACAAATGGCATAATTCCGACTACTCAGGGTGCAGCTCAAATAATAGCTCATCTAACAACGATTTATGCGAATCTGCTTTAGGCGAGAATATCTATGACCTCGTTGATGATGGCGTACAATCAGGAACAGATCCTCTCAATAGCACCATTTCGGTTAACGGGGTAAACATTTCTGTCTCCGCTTGGTCCGACACCTACGGTAAAAACGATGACCTTGTTGTAGATGCGAAGTTAGAAAAAATCTCTGACTACTATGGGTACGGTGTAACAAATGATGATTGGGAAACTTACTATAACCCTGATCACGCTATAGACAATGTAAATAAAGTAAACGGTAACGTCACAGACTTCGATTTCGTTTTGTTGTCATTCGACCAGGCCGTTTCAGTAACAGGCGCAAGCTTTTCCTGGCTACACAGCAACAGCGACTCACAAGTATCTGTGGCCGCACTTGATTCCATTTCAGGTTTAACCTCAGGCAGTCAAACCTGGAGCGATATTGTTGCAGATGCACTGACAACTGCCTCTTATGATATAGAAAATTGTGACTATGTAGAACATAGGGCAGATTTCGATATTTCAGACACTTCCCAGTATTGGTTAATCGGTGCTTATAATACAGTTTTTGAAAATATCGGAGGTTATATTGGAAATGATGCCTTTAAGCTTTCATCAGTTGGATTTTCTGTAGCAAATGATAGTCCACCGGCCCCCTCAGCTGAAGTGAGTGAGCCAACCACGTTAGGCTTATTGCTCGCAGGTGTTTTTCTTGTTGCTTGGCGTAGAAAACAGCTTTGAATGGCGCTTACGTAAGAAGTGCTACTTTAGTTTAAAACTGACAGGTATTACCTGTCAGTTTTTTTTACTACCATTAAAACAACATCATAAAATTACAACAAAATCAACAATATAATAAATGGCACACTAAATGCTTACTAATTATCATTATGGTGAATATTAGTGGTAATGAAACATATGAAAGGCTTAACAAGTTTTGCGTTTAGCGTAGCTGTATTATTGACCGGAAACGTTCTGGCTGATGATAGTCTCAGTGAAGCAACCTATTCTCTTTTTGAAAATGGAATTACTCAAACTTTAACTCCATCTGCCTCACATGGTTCTTTGATTAACATTGACGGAACAGATGTTTATGTCGGTATTACAGCATGGTCGGACACAGGGAACTTAAGCAGTTCTTCGTCTAAAGATACAAAATTAGACCAAGGCGACATCAAAGGCTGGAGCTCTTACGGCAACGTCGGTTATGGCATCTTGAATGGCGATTATTCGTGGGGTGGAGATAGTCATTCGGCTGATAATTACAATGATGACGGTAAAGATGATTTCGATATGTTTTTACTGAGTTTTAGTGAAGACGTGACTCTTCAGGGATCATCATTTTCTTGGGTAAATGGAAATAATGGAACCAAAGAGGTGACTGTTGCGGGGTTAAGTGACATTAATTCGTTTAGCGATAGCGTAGAGTCAACATGGGCTAGTGTTTCAAGTTCTATTGTTGCGGGTACACTCGGTCACTTTGGTATAGGCAGTAGAGACAGTTCAACAAATTTGTATGAATCTAAATTTACGACGTTAACGAATTCTGCAAAATACTGGTTAGTCGGTGCATATAATACTGTTTTTGATGATAGTTCAAGCACTTATCACGGAGTAGGCTTTAAGCTTTCTTCACTTGACCTAGCGATTCAAAAATCTACAACGCCTCCACCGGCTCCAACACCGGTTAGCGAGCCAGGTGCACTTGCGCTGATGAGTATAGGACTTGGCCTTTTAGCTTACCGCCGTAAGCGTCGCGTTTAATTGTTTTAATACGCAGGGAAAACACGTATCTTTATAAGGTGGCTTAGGCCACCTTTTTTTATGCTATTTTTAAGCTTGTAGCTGGGTAATATTTTAAGGTAATTATGGATTTGGTTAATAATAAAAAAGGTTTTTTCAAGCGAGCACTTGTCACGGCTATCGCGACCTCAATTTTTGCTTTCAATAGTTTCGCAACAACTTCTGAAGATTATGAAAAAGCACTCTCAGCTTTTAACGAGACAGCTTACGATGAAGCCTATATACACCTAAAAAACAGCTTACAAAAAGATCCCGAAAACCTTGCTGCAAAAATGTTGATGGGTGAAATTTTACTTATTAACGGTTATTTAAACGCAGCTGAATTGGAATTTGTAGAGGCGCTAGAAATGGGCGCCGATATAAATTTATTGGCTGAGTTGCTGGGCAACACTTGGCTGTTCATGAACAAGTATCAAAGCATCGTCGATTTCACCGATGTGGACAAGTTATCTGGTGACGCTGAGCGGGAGTGGTTACTGATAAGAGCTACCGCGTGCGTTCGATTAGAAGATAGTGAATGTGCGCTTAAAGATTACAATACGATTGTGGCCTCTTCACCTAATTTTGTGCCAGCGATAAACGGGCTAGCCTCTATTGCTTTGCAAAACGAAGAGTTAGTTGAAGCCAACCAACTTATACAGAACGCGATTTCCATCGAGCCAGAAAACGCTATTTCATGGAGATTAAAAGGACAATTAGCTTACCGTCAAGGCGATAAAGATGCCGCTACTGCCAATTTACAAAAAGCGCTCACGTTTAACCGAAACGACCCTATTGCGCTTCGTAATTTAGTTGATCTTTATTTAGAAGCGAAAGACTACGATACGGCAAAATTGTTTGTTGATGAGATTATTGAAGATACACCAAACGATCCTTTAGCTATCCTGTTGAACAGCTGGTTGCAAAGTAGAGATAACAAAGAGGCCATTGATAATAAAAAGCTAAAAGAGCTAAATGACTTTATGGCGCAACTGGATCCAGAGTTAATTACCTCTCAACCTATGTTGCTTTATATCAGTGGTTTAACTAATTTTTTCAATAACAACATGGAAACTGCGGCTAAAGATTTTTCCGCTTATCTGCAAAAAGAGCCCGAAGATTTGCAAGCAGTACTAATGCTCAGTCAAGTTTATATGGCTACCCAGCAAGACAAACAAGCACTGCTACTTCTAGAACGCTATCAAGAACCTTTAATGGAAAACCCCGACTCTGCACTTATGTTGGGTGATCTTTTCATTCGTCAAAAAAAGTCATTTAAAGCTGAACGACTGCTTCGAAATTTGGAAGAAAAATATCCTGATGAAGGAAAACTTCAACTATTCAAAATTAAGTTGATGGCGGCTAGAGGCAAACAAGAGCAAGCCTTGTCTATTCTTCAAGAGAACCTACCAAAATACACACAAAATGCCGGTTTCCTATTTACTTATTCGTTAATGAATTTGCAAGCAGAGCGTTTTGAACCAGCCCTTGAAGGGGCTAACTTGCTAAACAAGCTATTCCCTGATGAAGCCGAGGTTTATAATTTAAAAGCCGGTATTCTTATTAGGCAGGGGCAACTAGAAGCGGCAAAAGAAAATATCGAAAAAGCACTCGAGCAAAACCCCACCCTCTTTCCTGCAAAGTTTAATTTAGCAGCTACAGAAAGTCGGTTGGGTAATGTTGATGAATCAAACGTGCTGGTAGAAGAGTTACTTATCCTATCGCCACAGCACAGTGAAACCCTAATGTTGAAAGCGTTCAACATGACTAAACAGGGCTATGTAGAACCAGCGAAACAGATTTATCTCGATGTACTTACCTTAGACCCATCGAATGTGGGTTCAAGAGAAAGACTGTCATCCTTGTATCAACAGCAAGGTGATACAAAAAATGCGTTGTATCACTTAGATCTATTGTTAAAGGATAACTTCGATAACGCAGAGTACTTACTTCGAAAAGCATCGCTACTCATAAACTCAAAGCAGCTTACTGAAGCAGAAAAAACGCTCAATATTGTTCGAAACTTTATTAACGACAACCCAAGAGATTTAGTAACGTATTCCGATTTGATACGCTCGCTAGGCAACAATGACCTGTCGCTCAACGCGATGGAGCGGGCATACAGTATTTCGCCAGAGAATAGCTCTATTTCTCTACGGTACGCCAGTTTACTGCTCGACTTACAAAACAATACTAAAGCTAAATCACTATTAAATGGCATGCCAAAAGCAAAAGAGCAAACTCCAATTTATTGGTATTTGATTGGCCGTTTAGAAGCTAATTTGAACAAAGACAATGCAGCAGTCGATGCTTACCTCAAGGCTCTGGATGTTAATCCAAGCTTTTCTCAAGCTTTCGTAGCCATTTATAATTACGCATTGAACGAAGAGTTTGTAGATACCTTTCTATCTAAATCTAGAGAATTAATAGCAGAAAATGACGCTAATTTATTAGCGAAAAACTTACTAGCGCAATATTTGTTTTTCATTCGAAATTTTGAAGAATCTACCGCACTATACAAAGAGTTAGTCGAGAACCCAAATACACTTAATCCAGCTGAGGCTTACAACCGTTTGGCTATTATGGCCGTTGAGGACTCATTAGAAACAGCCCATGCACACGCTAATACAGCCTTCGAACTACAGCCTAATTCAGCCAAAATACTTGATACCTTTGGTCATATAAAAGCATTGCGAGGCGAATATGAAACCAGCCTCAAACTATTACGCGACGCCTTTGCACGTGATGCCAATGATCCTAACATTCGCTATCACTTGGGTTACACATTGGCTAAATTAGGCAGAATTGAAGAAGCAAAAGAAGAATTAACCTTTGCGGTAAATGTGAAACGACCTTTCTTTAAACGTCCTGAAGCACAAAGCCTGCTTGATAGTCTCTAGCTACCTTCATTAACCTTTTCTCACGTTTAAAAAAGCCACACTATCTATCAAGATGTGTGGCTTTGTTTTATCTACACAGTCACTACTGCGGCATAGCTAATCAATCACTGGTTTGAAATCACTAGCTTTTCGTTATCCACACCTATTCTGATAACAGAATCTGGCACCAAATCACCAGAAAGTAACTTTTGTGCTAGCGGGTTTTCTATATGAACTTGAATTGCCCGTTTGAGTGGCCGAGCACCATATACTGGGTCGAACCCGGCATCAGCAAGTTTATCCATAGCTGCACCCGATAAATTAAGCTTATAACCTTTTTCTACTAACCTGGCACGTAGTGCTGCCAGTTGAATTTTGGCAATAGATTTAATTTCGTCTTTGCCAAGAGGATGGAATACCACAATGTCATCAACTCGGTTGATGAACTCAGGGCGGAAATGTTGCCCTACCACCGACATGACTGACGCTTTCATTTCTTCGTACTGACTTTCTTCATGCTGATTTTGAATGATGTCAGAACCTAAGTTAGACGTCATGATCACCACAGTATTTTTAAAATCTACGGTGCGGCCTTGTCCATCGGTCAAACGGCCATCGTCTAACACTTGTAGCAAGATATTAAAAACATCAGGATGCGCTTTCTCTACTTCGTCGAGCAAAATAACAGAGTAAGGTTTTCTGCGTACCGCTTCGGTCAAATAGCCGCCTTCTTCGTATCCAACATAACCAGGGGGAGCCCCAACTAATCGAGCAACCGAGTGACGCTCCATAAATTCCGACATATCAATACGCACCATGGCGTCTTCGGTGTCGAACATGAAACCGGCTAGTGCTTTACATAGTTCAGTTTTACCAACCCCTGTTGGGCCTAAAAATAAGAATGAGCCGATAGGACGGTTAGGATCCGCAAGACCAGCTCGAGAACGTCTGATGGCATTAGACACAGCCTCAACCGCTTCCCCCTGCCCTACTACACGTTTGTGTAATACATCTTCCATCTTAAGTAATTTATCACGCTCGCCTTCTAGCATTTTAGCGACAGGTATACCTGTCCATCGGGACAATACATCGGCAATTTCAACTTCGGTGACCTTATTTTTCACCAACTTAGTTTCTCGGGTTTCATTCTCAGATGCCCGCTCAAGTTTTGCTTCTAACTCGGGAATTCTGCCGTACTGAAGCTCAGACATACGATTTAAATCTGATGCTCTGCGCGCAATCTCTAAATCGAGCTTCGCTTGTTCAAGTGCCGACTTAATAGTTTGGGTACCTTGCATGGCTTCTTTCTCATCAAGCCATACTTTTTCAAAGTCATTGTATTTAGTTTCAGCCTGCTCACGTTCAAGCTCAATCATTTCTAAACGTTTATGGCTGGCATCATCAGTTTCTTTCGCAAGCGCTTGCTCTTCCAGCTTCAGTTGAATAATACGGCGCTCTAACCTGTCCATATCCTCAGGCTTTGAATCAATTTGAATGCGAATACTCGATGCTGCTTCATCAATTAAATCAATCGCTTTATCGGGGAGTTGTCTGTCGCTAATATAGCGATGAGACAAGCTGGCCGCCGCTACAATGGCAGGGTCGGTAATATCTACTGAATGGTGAAGTTCATACCGTTCTTTCAACCCCCGCAAGATAGCAATGGTGTCTTCTACGCTAGGTTCATCTACCACTACCTTTTGGAATCGGCGTTCAAGAGCGGCGTCTTTTTCGATATATTGGCGGTATTCATCAAGGGTTGTGGCGCCGACACAGTGCAATTCACCGCGGGCTAGCGCGGGTTTTAACATATTCCCCGCATCCATAGCACCATCGCCTTTTCCGGCGCCAACCATGGTATGCAGTTCGTCGACGAATAAAATAACGCGGCCTTCTTCTTTAGCTAATTCATTGAGAACCGCTTTAAGGCGCTCTTCAAATTCTCCACGGTATTTTGCGCCTGCCACCAGTGCGCCCATATCTAGAGAAAGTACACGCTTATTCTTGAGCCCTTCTGGTACTTCACCGTTAATAATACGCTGTGCTAAACCTTCAACAATCGCAGTTTTACCGACTCCAGGCTCACCAATCAACACGGGGTTATTCTTGGTTCTGCGTTGCAAAACTTGCACTGCACGACGAATTTCGTCATCGCGACCAATAACGGGGTCGAGTTTGCCTTGTTCTGCGCGCTCGGTTAAATCGGTGGTAAATTTTTCCAGTGCTTGACGCACGTCTTCAGCATTAGGATCGTTTACGGTTTGCCCGCCACGCATAGAATCAATGGCATTTTCAACGTTATCTTTGGTAATGTTAAGCTGCTTTAGAATTTCGCCTAACCGGCCGTTGTCTTGAATAGCGGCAAGTACGAAAATTTCAGAGGTAATATATTCATCTTTACGCTGCTGAGCGATTTTGTCGCACAGGTTAAGCAATATGCCACTTTGTTTACTTAGCTGTACATCACCGCCAATGCCATCAACACTAGCAATGCGGTCAACCGCTTCACTTAACGCCGAGCGCAGCGCATTCACATTTACATTAGCTTGGTCGAGTACGGGGCGCACCGAGCCGCCTTGCTGATTCAGCAAAGCCGTCATTAAATGTACAGGTTCGATGTATTGATGGTCGCGCCCAAGCGCTAAAGATTGAGCATCCGAAATGGCAAGTTGGAACTTATTGGTGAATCTGTCTAATCGCATAGCTAAACCCTAATAATGTCAAAATACCCTATACATTAGTTATGGGAGCTTATTGAATGAGATTCAAGAGAAACGATTAAAGTTTCGTAAACCTTTGATTTAGCGCAAACCTATTACACTTACCATTCTACCGGTAGATGTCTTGCCTTGATGCGTGGCCCTGCGGTGGGAGTAAAACTGTTTTTCATTGCAGTAGGTGCAAAGCTGACTATTAATGACGGTACCCACATTGAGCGATGCTAGCTGCTGGGTCGCAATGGCGGGTAAATCCAATTTAAACTTAGTGGGTATATCACCTTGGCATAATGCTGACGGATAATCTGCGAAGCGTTGTGCTAACGACGCATCTACTTCATAGCATTGCTGACAAATAGCGGGCCCGATCCAAGCCATTAACTCTGAAGCTTGGCTTGAAAAGTGGTTTACTGTGCGTCTAATAATTTCAGACTCAAGCCCTTTCCATCCGGCATGCACGGCGGCTACTTCCTTACCCGCATTATCACAAATAAGGATAGGTACGCAGTCAGCTGTCATTACCGCACAAAAATGCGTAGTACTTGTGGTATACGCTGCATCGCCTTCTGTCTCGCTAGAAGGCAACGTAACAACATGGTTACCATGAACTTGGTTTAACCACGTAATAGCATTGGCATAGGGCAAACCGGCACGATTTAATGCCACGGCTTTTTTGTCATCACCCACATGGTCACCAATATTGCACTGGGCATACTCCCCACGACTGGCACCTGGGTTATCGAGGTCACAGCCACTACCATCGCGGGTAGTGGTGTAAGCAACCACGTTATTAGGGCTATTCCATTGGGGCGTTATCATACCGAGTTCCGAGATGCAGTAACCATTATTCGTGATTCAGACATACCAGTTACACTGACTAAATCATATCCTCAGGATTTTCTTTAGAGTCTAAGCGTACCGCCGCTAATAAGTCTTGCATATCTTGCGGCAGTGGCGCTTGCCATGTCATCCACTCTTCCGTTTCTGGATGATATAAAGAAAGTTGCGCTGCGTGTAAAGCCTGACGCTGGAAACCCCGTAACGTGTTAACAAAGTCATCAGATGCACCTTTCGGTAAGCGAGGTCTGCCACTGTAGGTAGGGTCGCCTAGTAACGGATGCTTAATGTGGGCCATATGCACACGAATTTGGTGGGTCCTGCCTGTTTCCAGCTTTAAACGCAAATGCGTATAAGCACGAAACTTCTCGATAACACGAAAGTGAGTTACTGCAGGTTTACCATTTTCACGCACGGCCATATGTGTACGCTTAGTTGCATGGCGGCCAATAGGCTCATCCACTACACCACCCGCTACCATAGTACCCATTGCAACGGCTTCATACTCTCGGCTCATCACCCGCGTTTGAAGCTGGTCTACTAGGTGGGTTTGTGCTGGTAAGGTTTTCGCTACTACCATCAAGCCAGTTGTGTCTTTATCTAAACGGTGCACTATACCGGCACGAGGCACTTTATCGATGTCAGGAACATGATTAAGCAATGCGTTAAGCACGGTGCCACTTGGATTGCCCGCACCAGGATGAACCACTAAGTCAGCAGATTTGTTAATGACTAAAATATGTTCATCTTCATAAACAATATCCAATGCAATATCTTGCGCTTGGCTCGTGACCTGTATTTCTATTTCAGCACTAACAGTCACCACTTCATCCATTTGCATTTTATGGCGTGGTACTGTGATAACCTGTCCATCAACGGACACATTTCCGCCTTGGATCCAAGTTTTTAGCTTAGAACGTGAATATTCAGGGAACAAATCAGCTAAAACCTGATCTAACCGAAGACCAAAGTGCTCAGCCCCTGTGGTTGCTTCTAATTGTAATGTGTTGTCCGACTCTGTCATAACACCGATTATTAAGTGTAAAAAGGGTATTATAACAAGCTTTCAATCGGTACACTGCGTTGTTTACGAATTTGTATGGTTTTTATCATCGCGAGTACGTTAGAATAAGTGAACATGAGCTTAGACAGCGAAGTAATCAATACTGTTTAGCAGGAAAAAAGAACTATTATGAAATCAATTCGATTACTAGCACCTGTGTTATTAGGTGCAATGGTATCTGTCGCAGGCTGTAGTAGCTCCTCCGACGAAGAAGAAAAAGCCGTAATGGCTAATATGGGTGCGCAACAGCTGTATAACAGAGCCAAGCAAAGCATGGAAGTGGGTAACTTCAGTGCTGCAGCCCAGACATTAGGCGCATTAGACTCTCGCTATCCATTTGGTCCGCTTTCGCACCAAGTACAATTGGACCTTATCTACAGTTACTACAAATCCGGTAAAAGTGATGAGACGTTGGCCACTATCGATAGGTTTATTCGTCTTAATCCAAACCACTCAGATGTTGATTATGCCTACTATATGCGCGGCCTAACCAACATGGAGTCTGACAGTAACCTGTTTCAAGATTTAATGAACATTGATAGGACTGACCGAGATCCTTCGAAATCTCGTCAGGCTTTTGAAGATTTCAGACGCTTAATGCAGCAATACCCTGACAGTAAATATGCTGCAGACGCTCGCAAGCGCATGCTTCATATTAAAGACAGGCTTGCACGATACGAAATTGCTATTGCCCGCTTCTATATGCGCAGACACGCTTATGTTGCAGCAGCTAACCGTGGTAGATATGTTATCGAGCACTTCCCTGAAAGTACGCAAATTCAGCAAGCGCTTGAAATCATGGTGTCTAGTTACGAGCAATTAGGCTTGGATGATTTGCGTGGAAACGCAATGAAGACATTAAAGCTAAACTTCCCTGAAAGTGATTTTATTAGCTAATGACGCGAATAACTATATCAAAAAAGCGCAGTTCATAATGAACTGCGCTTTTTTTTGATTTTAAACTTTTACAAAGGAAATATTTGGATGCTGCTATTGCGAAAGGTTAGCGAAAGAAAAGATGACTAAACGGATTAAGAAGGCGCGCTATACCTGAAGTAAAATGCAAAGGCTGATCGACAATAGTAAAAACCAAGCAACCTTGGGTGTTATCTGACCGAGGTGTGTGAGTGTTTTGGCCATCCATAAAGATAAAATCGCCGGAGTCGTAGTTGTTAAGCCCGTCACTGAATTCGCCGTTAATGACTAACGTATATTCGGTGCCTCGGTGAGTATGTTCAGGAACACTTCCACCTTTACCCATGTAAATAAAGTTAGCTACACCTTGGCTACCTAAATCTACTGGTGCTTGCCACAGCTTACCTACCAAGCTAGACCAACCACCTGTCTTCTCTTTATACCGCTGAAGTGTTCGTGGCAAGACAAAGTTTCTACCATCAAGCTCAATAGAATCATTAGCAGCCATGCTGACTTCTGTGTTTGTGTTCTGCTTTCTGGGCGATTGTTTCTGTTGTGAACCGGTATCGGCTTCAACAGATGACGGCGATTGGGTAATTTGCGCAATCATCGCGCTATAATCGGCTTTAAGATCAACTTGCTTAAAACCATTATCTTCTAGTAATGAACCAGCAAGGCGCTCGGTTTCTTGCTCCACAAACCGCTGACATGTGCTACACATATCACAGTGTGCGGAAACCATCAGCGAAACGGCCGGCGATAAATCCCCGTCCACAAATGAAACAAGTTGTTGAGCACTTGGGTGGAACCTAATCATTACTCTGCAACATACCTTTTAGTCTTTGAAGTGCCAAACGGGTTCTTGATTTAACCGTACCCAAAGGAATATCTAATTCATCAGCGACTTCTTGCTGTGATTTACCATCAATATAGATTGCTTCGATCACTGCTTTTTGTTTTACAGGAAGCGATTCAAACAAATAACCGATTTGTTCTAATGTAACTTGTTCATCAAGAGGTGCTTCGTTTAAGTCTGCAGTTTGTTCACACAATACTGGCCATAAATCATCAGAACACACATCTTCTTTTCGGTTTTGAAGCTTACGAAGCATATCAAAACGAATGTTTCGAGCAATAGTGAAAATCCACGTAGATGGCGAACCTTTTTCCGCATTAAACAAATGCGCTTTTTGCCACACGTTCGACATAGTGTCTTGAACTAGCTCCATGGCAAGGGCTTCGTTACCCATCTGCTTTAAAGCGTATGAACGAAGTCTTGGAGCAAAGTAATTAAAAACTCGCGCAAAAGATGCTTTACAACGCTTTTGGGCAACTTCTACTAGGTAATCTGACATCTCAACCGCGCATTCTTTCGGTTTAATCGTACTCTTACTTTGTTCTAAAGGAATTCCAACTAACATAAGGTTTCGTCCGTTTATCCGATTCGATTAATATATTTTACAAACAAACGATGAAAGAAGTTCGAAAAAATCGCCAAATCCACATTACAATTGTTTAATGGAATTTAAGAAGTTATCTCTTAATTCGTCTTATCGAATTAAAGCACAAAGATAGTTAAGTAAGTTCTTGTCGCCACCCTCTTTAAGAAACTGCTGCTTTTGTCCACCATCAACAGGTAACAATTCAAGCCACCGTCTTAACACCCATATAGGGTCGTCAAACTGGGTTTCTTCGTAGAGTGATGCTATCTCCGTATACTTCGCAAAAATTTCTTTCAAACGCTCATTTATAGGCGCTAATTGCTGAGGTGATATTTCGCAGTTCCAAGGCGATACAGAACGACAATGGCCTGTACGTAACCCATCTGATTCAACTGCTACATCAGTTACCTCAACTAACTCTAATCCAGCAACCTTTATGCCAAGCAAGCCGTCATCGAGTAAATCGAAGTCGACAACCTTAGCGTAGGTACCAATCGGATAAATATGTTCATTACGGGATTTATCACCAGATGCGTTTAGCATACACATCACAAACCCTTTATTTTCAGCGCATGCCTGCTTAACCATGCGCGTGTACCTTGGCTCGAAAATACGTAACGCCATGCGTCCTTCTGGAAGCAAGTGGGCAGATAACGGAAATAGTGGAATCGATGTCTTACTCATAAACTCTTAACTCTTTTGGTCATAAGCAATTACGCCACTGTGAACAAATTGGATCGCTAGGGAAAAAATTTCACACTTTAGTCTAGGGGCAATGATCCTACGCGCCGCTTTATTTGTAGAATGACTATATTAAGAAAACGTTAACTAACTCGGTTACGCTTGGAATAATAGAACGATAATCAAAATAGCGTGTATAGTAGTTACAAACATACTTTAACGAGTATTAGCAATAGTAACAAAGAGTTACATAGCTGTTTTACGTTAGCAAATTAACAAAGTGAAGAAGTGATGACTGTATTAGATAGATTCTCAACCATGTACGCCGATATATGCCAAATCACTCTAGATGACTTAGCCGATATATATGCTTCCAACGTTACATTTGTTGACCCTATCACTACCCACCATGGCCTAGATGATGTTCAGAAGTATTTTGCAAACTTGCTCGAGCAAGCCGAGCGTTGTCAGTTTGACATATCGATGATTGCGCCAGTGAGTAGTAACAGTGTGACTCATATTGTTAACTGGACGATGAACCTCAAACTTAAACAAAGTGACAAGCTGATAACCGTAGATGGGAACACCCAACTAACGGTAAAGGATGACATTATTGTTTATCACAAAGATTATTATGATTTAGGGGAAATGGTATATGAACACATTCCTCTGTTAGGCTTCTTTGTGAAGAAAATTAAAAAGAGGTTAGCGAAATGAAGACATTACTCATTACAGGCGCCACCTCGGGTATTGGCAAAGCATTAGCACTTCATGCAGCAGAAAAAGGCTATCAGGTAATTGCATGCGGAAGAAACCAAGGTGTTCTAGATGAACTGGCCTCGAAACCAAATATTAAGCCGCTCAAATTTGATGTCACTTCTCTTGAAGATGCAAAACAGGCGCTACACAACGTAAAGTGCGATGTTGCTATTTTAAATGCAGGCACCTGCGAATATGTAGATATTGATGAATTCGAGTCAGATATGTTTAGACGCGTTTTCGAGACCAACTTTTTTGGGGTAGTTCACTGTGTAGAGGCGCTAATTCCTTCATTAAAGAGAGGAAATAAGCTAGTCATCGTGGATAGTATGGCTCGCCTTCTCCCGTTTACCCGTTCTCAGGCTTATGGGGCGAGCAAGGCAGCCCTTCACTATTTTACGAAAAGCTTAGAGGTAGATTTACACGACCGCGGTATAAAGGTTCAAGCGGTATCACCAGGCTTTGTCGAAACCCCTCTTACTGACAAAAATGACTTTGATATGCCAATGAAAATTACGGCCACTGAAGCGGCGGAGTCTATGCTCAAAGGTATTGAAACCGACAAGCAAACCGTTTTTTTCCCCCGCATGTTTGGCCTCATACTTCGGTTTATGCATATTTTACCGGTTGGATTACAAAAAAAATTATCACTATCAATGCGAGAAAAGCAGTAGAGCACAATAACAATGACAAAAAATGTAGCGATTATTGGGACAGGCATTTCAGGCCTGACTTGCGGGTATTTGTTAAATGAAACGGCTGATATAACGGTTTATGAGGCCAATGATTACATTGGAGGGCACACCGCCACTAAGAAAATCAATGATGATGGCATTGAACGAAATATCGATACCGGTTTCATTGTATTTAATGATTGGACCTACCCTAGATTTATAAAGCTGATGAAGCAACTTGATGTTGCATACCAACCTACCGAGATGAGCTTTTCTGTTACCAGTAAGAAAGCTAACATCGAGTACAATGGTAATACGATTAACAGCCTATTTGCACAGCGTAGAAATATACTACGCCCGAGGTTTTGGCGCATTGTACGCGACATTCTGAAGTTTAATAAAGCTTGTAAAGCTTTTGTCGCCGAGAAGAGAGACACTTCTTCAATGACACTTCAAGATGTTATTAACGAGCTAAAGTTAAGTGATGACTTTGCGCGCTACTATATTTTGCCCATGTGCGCCGCTATTTGGTCTGCAAGTCTCGCCCAAACTAGGCAGTTCCCGCTGACTTTCTTTCTTCAGTTTTTTAACAACCACGGTTTACTCAATATAAGTGACAGGCCACAGTGGTATACCATTAAAGGTGGCTCTAGCACTTATATCCCTCCGTTAATCGCCAGTTTTCAAGACAAGATAAAGCTATCATGTGGCGTTACTAATGTTAAGAAAGTGGGTGATACGTGGCAGGTTACTGACACATCTGGCGCTCAAGCCATATTTGATCACGTTATTTTTGCTTGTCATAGCGACCAAGCATTGGCCATGCTAGATACCCCCACCGACGCTCAGCAAGCTGTGTTGGGCGCCATTGGCTTTGCTGAAAACGATGTCCTCATGCACAAAGATACAAACCAACTTCCTAAGCGCAAGCTTGCATGGGCAAGTTGGAATTACCGCTTAAAAGACGATGCTGACGAGGAAGAAAGACCGGCTTCGGTGACTTACGATATGAATATTCTCCAGCGATTAGACGCAGCTAATACCTACTGCGTCACCCTTAATAACACGGATGAAATTGATACAAGCGCGGTATTGGGTAGCTATCAATATGCGCATCCTCAATTTAGTGAAGTTATGGTGAACGCACAACAGCGCCGAAGCCAAATATGTGGTGTGGATAATCTGCATTTTTGCGGCGCCTACTGGTATAACGGCTTCCATGAAGATGGTGTGCACAGCGCATTAGATGTATGCGAGCGATTTGGAGTTAACCTTTGATGGATAGCGCTATTTATGAAGGAAAGGTGTATCACGAGCGCTTTTCACCTACCCAACATAAGTTCGACTATCATATTTATTTGTTCTGGATAAAATTAAACGAAGTCGATGCATTGCCAGCAGCCTTGAAACACTTCTCTGTTAATTCAAAAGCGAGAGTGCGCTTCAAACGTGAAGATTACTTAGGTGATAGCAACACGCCATTAGACCAAAGCGTACTAGAAAAAATGAACAGTTTAAGTGAGGATACCTTAAGCGGTGATGTATATATGCTTGGGCAGCTTCGTATGTGGGGAATGTATTTCAGCCCAGTTAATTTTTACTATTTAAAGGGTAAAGACGATGCCTTTACCCATGTATTAGCAGAAGTCAGCAATACCCCTTGGAATGAGCGGCATTACTATTTGGTAGATTTAGCCGTGCAAGCAGATACACCAAAAGCGTTCCACGTATCGCCGTTTAACCCCATGGACATGACGTACAAATGGCGAATAACACAACCTAGCCAACGCCTATCATTAACGATGGACTGTGTTCGAGGCGAAAAAGAGTTCAATGCTGGAATTAATTTAACACGGCTTTCATTAGATAATGCGAATCTAAGTCGGGTTATGAAACGTATACCTAGTATGACCATTAGAACAATGATTGGCATATATTGGCAGGCGTTAAAGTTACTTATAAAGCGTACGCCACTTTATAACCACCCTAAGAAAAGTCAGGAATAATAACAACATGTCTTCCGGTGAATCTGTATTTAGTACCCCTTCAGAAGCGTCTCTTTTAGACAAGGTTTGTAGGCGCACATTTTTAAAGTGTTTAGAGAAACTTCCACATGGTTCACTTACCATTATGGAAAATGGCAGCACAATTGCTTCAATGGGTAACCCCAATGACGATTTACACGCTACGATTAATTTCAAAGACGTAAAGGCGTATCGCCAGTTATTATTGGGCGGTAGCGTGGGTGCAGGTGAAGCCTATATGGATGGCCTGTGGGAAAGCGATAATGTAACGGCAGTTGTACAAATATTTGCGCGTAACCTATCTACCCTTGATGCTTGGGAAAACAAGTTCAAGTGGATTTCCATGCCGATTCTGAAAATTCAGCACTTTGCCCGCCGTAATACTCAAGATCAAGCCAAGAAAAACATTGAAGCCCATTACGATTTGGGTAATAAACTTTACACTCGTTTTCTTGATAACACCATGATGTATTCATCGGCTATTTATCCTGATGTGAATGCCAGTTTAGAAGAAGCGCAAAATCACAAACTTAAAACAATTTGTGACAAGCTTCAGTTAACCGAAAGTGACCATCTTTTAGAAATAGGCACTGGCTGGGGTGGTTTAGCGGTATATGCAGCCAAGCATTGTGGTTGTAAAGTGACCACCACAACTATCTCTGAAGAACAGTATGCGTGGGCAGAGCAGTGGATTGAGCGCGCACAAGTGTCTGATAAAGTCACCTTGTTGAAAAAAGATTATCGCCTGCTAGAAGGTAAGTACGACAAGCTGGTTTCAATTGAAATGATTGAAGCTGTAGGAAAAGATTACTTAGGTAACTTTTTTGAGAAGTGTTCATCGCTGCTTAAAGACGATGGGCTAATGTTGCTACAATCCATCACCATTGATGATAGACGTTACGAAAGTTACGCCAGCAGTGTGGACTTCATTCAAAAATACATTTTCCCTGGTGGATTCCTTCCCTCACAGTATCAGTTAAACGCTCATTTAAAGCGCTATAGCGACATGATGATTAGAGACCTGCATGATATCGGATTAGATTACGCTCAAACCCTTAATCATTGGTACGAAGCCTTTATTAGCGCCAAAGAAGCATTACTCAACGATGGTTATGATGAACGTTTTATGCGTATGTGGATTTACTATTTAAAATACTGTGAAGGCGGTTTTTTAGAAAGAACCATTAGTACGGTGCAATTGGTAATATCTAAGCCACATCACAGGGAGGCACTGCAACGTTAGTTGCCTATAAAAAACAACGTTAGTTGACTATAAAAACCCACGTTAATTGCCTATAAAAGACAACTTCAAACTAAAAGGGCGAATCATTGATTCGCCCTTTTTGATTTTGTATTTTGCTTAGCAACCTATTCATCAACCACTGATATAGGTTGAGAAGTCATTGGTTTACCTTGATTGATATTAATCTCTACCCGTCTGTTCCGTGCTCTATCCGCCGGTGTTGTTGCATCTTCCACCATGGGGTCGGTATCGGCCTTGCCGACTACAGACATTCTGCTTTCATCGAACCCCGGCGCTGTTCGCATGGCTTCAGCTACGGCTACGGCACGCTGAGACGATAAATCCCAATTAGAACGATAGAGTTCATTAGCAATGTGTTGTCCGTCACTATGCCCTGAGATTTCTATTTCCCCTGGAACGTCTGCTAATAACACACCAATTTTGCGTAAAATAGGCTGAAATTGAGGTTGTAAAAATGCAGAACCGGCAGAAAATGAACCGTTCTCTCTAATGCGAATAGTCAACTGCTGACCTAAAGATTCCAATTCTACTGCGCCATCGAGAATTTGCTTTTGTAACTGCTGCGCTACTTTTTTCATTAACTCAGCAGTTTGTGTTTGATCTGAACTTTGCGACTCTGAGGACGACTGATCGGTGGCGGTTTGTTGTGACTGCCCCCCTCGCTGCTCACCCCTTTGCTTCTGCCTACCGCCGGATGAATCTTCGTCACCCGCTTGGAACTCTAGCATCTGCTGAGTCATTTCGATTGTTTGTTGCTGAATAGTGTCGATGGGCGACGGATCTGGACGACCAGGCCTAAACTCCATCGCAATAACACTCGTCCCTTTTGGGACTGTCTCTTATACACATCTCCGAGCCCACGAGACTAGGCATGATCTC
>OJGX01000473.1_pt1 | contig 19660 bp, 11 predicted proteins | sample 1594661 | NCBI WGS metagenome assembly OJGX01 (sample SAMN05416839, study PRJEB24817) | seawater metagenome | isolation source: Sea water | place: Canada:Atlantic | collected 2013-07 | reverse complement strand
TACGAGATCATGCCTAGTCTCGTGGGCTCGGAGATGTGTATAAGAGACAGCAGAGGCTTCGATTGTTTTTTGAACAGAGTCAGGCTTATCTCGCAGCCCTTGAAGCGGGTGCGTCTCCGCCGATCGATCTAAAGCTTGCCGCGATGCTGCCGCTCTTGCGGGGCGAGATTCCAATGATTGTGATGGCAGAGACGGTGGCTCAGATTCAATCGGCGGTAGCGTTTGCGGTGGAGCATTCAGTGAGAATCGTTATCTATGGTGGGTATGATGCTGAGTCATGTGCCGGTCTCTTGAAGGCTTACGATGTGCCCGTGATCATCGGAGGGATTCATCGATTGCCGCGTCGTCGTTCGGATCCCTATGATGCTCCCTTTACCTTGCCAAATCGACTTCGATTGGCCGGCGTTCAGTTTTGTATTGCGGCCCGTGATCCTTTCGACGCCCCGAATACGAGAAATCTACCGTATCAGGCGGCTCACGCCGTGGCCTTTGGATTGCCTCATGACGAGGCGCTGAAGGCGATTACGATTAGCCCCGCAGAGATTCTTGGTGTGTCCGATCGAGTCGGGTCGCTTGAAGTCGGCAAAGATGCGACCTTGATCGTGACTGATGGCGATCCCTTGGAAACGGCGACTCATGTCGAGCAGGCATTTATTCAAGGGCGCCCCGTTGATCTTTCAGACCGACATAAGAGTTTGTGGAAAAAGTATCGTGAACGACTTCGACGTCTTAAGGGGACGACAGTCGACTAGATCTGGGATTTACGAGATGGTTCCGGGATTGGAGTCTTGGATCCGAAAGTCGACCTGAGCGTTTCAACCTTCGCTAGAACTTGGCTGAGAAGGGAGATGTTTTTCGAGGATCTGCATGAGCTTCTCTCGCTGGAGAGGTTTGGGTAGGTAATCAGACATGCCGGCCTCTAGGCAGATTTTTTCGTCACCTTTCATCGCGTTGGCGGTAAGGGCGATGATGGGGATCGCCGGCTTGGAGCCATACTCGGTCGGGGATAGTGCTCGAATGGCCTTGGTGGCCTCCATTCCATCCATTTCGGGCATTTGAATATCCATCAAGACAAGATCGTAAGGAAGGCTGCAGATTGAATCGACCGCTTCTTTCCCGTTGTTCACAATATCAACCGTGTAGCCCAACTTGTTGAGGGTTAGTCGGGCGACCTTTTGGTTGATCTGATTGTCGTCAGCACAGAGGATCCGGAAACGGTTTTCGGCGATTGTGGAGGTCGAATCGGATTCCTTCGATGAGGAGGATCTGATATTCGTGGTATGCAGAGGCAGCTCGGAATTGATGAAGTCTGCGATACTCGTCCGACTAAGCGGTTTGATGAATACTTTCTGAACCGTAAGTGAAGACGTGTTTAGATGAGAGGGGCGGAGGGTGGTCGAGATTAGAAGGTGAATCGGGAGCGACGTTAAGGGTGACGTTTCTTTGACCGTTTCGAGAAGGGCGTTTGCTTCTGATTGAGAAAATCGACAGGGGATTGAAATCATTAGGATCATCTCCTCCTTGCTAACATCTGAGAGACTGGAACTTAGCACCGTTGCTGCTTCATGAGCATCGGTTGAGATGTGAACCGAAAGCTGTGGGTGCTGGAGTTGGTTTGCTGTTTGGAGTCGGGAGATATCATCAGGGTCGATCAAGATTAGCTGTCGGCGAGCCTTTGGTTTCTCTGTTGCTGATTGATGAGAAGGTCCCGTTGGGAGAGCCTGGAGATTGACGGTAAACCAGAATCGGCTTCCTACCTTTGGGGTGCTAGAGACACCGACATCACCTCCCATGAGGTGGGCTAATTCTTTGCAGATTGCGAGACCGAGGCCGGTCCCTTGTATTTTTGTGCTTGAGTTGATCTGTGAGAACTTTTGGAAAAGTTTGGCCTGCCCTTCCGTTGAGATGCCGACCCCGGTGTCGGTAACCGAAAACTCTATTGTCAGTTGATCCGGGCTACTCAGCACAGGCTTCAATTCTAGCGTGACGCCCCCGTTCTCCGTGAATTTGATCGCGTTACCAATGAGGTTAACCAACATTTGCCGAATTCGACCCTCATCACCGCGAACGTTGAATGGCAATGTTTCCTCCACGATGAGGCCTGTTTCTAGACCTTTGCCGTGGGCGACAGGGGAGAGCATTTCGAGTGTGGATTCACACAGGGAAAGAAGTGAGAAATCGACGGATTCGATTTCGAGCCTTCCTGCCTCGAGCTTTGAGAGGTCAAGAATATCATTGATGATCGTAAGGAGATTCTCAGCAGATTGCTTGAGAAGGGTTGAGTACTGGCGCGCTTCATCGGGTAGATCCGCAATATCGTGAAGAAGGCCAGCCATGCCGATCACACCGTTCATCGGCGTTCTAATCTCGTGGCTCATCGAAGCGAGAAAGTCGGATTTAGCCCGATTGGCTGATTCAGCTTCTTCTTTGGCGATGGTCATGCTCTCCGCCTTTTGCCTCTGGGCTTCGGCGAGCCGTTTCAACAAGGTCTTCTCGCGTTCCACGGCGTTCTGTCGCTCAGACTTCTCATTGTCTAGTTCGATGACTCGCTGCTCCACTTCGAGGTAAGCTTTTTGAAGATCGGTGTCTCGTGTCTGGATCTGATCGAGCATGGTGTTGAATCGATCGGTTAGTTCTCCAAGCTCATCATTGGTAATTTTTGTCGCCCGGACGGAATAGTCATTTTTAGCGGCGACGCGTTGCGTCGTCTTTACGAGGTTAGCCAACGGTTTCGTTAGTAGGTTGGCAAGGCGGCGTGATATGAGGAGCGCGACAAAGGATCCGAGTGCGATGATGATCAGATTGACGCCGATAATGTTTCGGAGGTGGCGGTAGAGAACTGACTTGTCCGAGACAACGTGGACGAGACCCAAGAACTCACCATCAGGATCACGGATGTTGGCCACAAATCGGAACTGACCTTTTTCATAGTGATCGCCAACGCCGAGGAGGCTGATGCGTTGAATCTCCTGGTCTGAAAGATTTGGAAGCCCCTCCCGCTGATAGTCTGCGTGTAGATTCCGGTCCTTGTCGAAGTAATGAGCCCGAAGGATTTCTGGGCGATCTGACGAATCGAGATAGGCTTTTGCCTTGGAATCGGAACTGTCTAATTCGAATCCTCCAAGCTCTGCCATGAGTAGCGAAGCACTGCCGTTCTCGGCCATGTTGATAGCTTGCGTTTCGAGTTCTTTAATTGTGAGCCCTTGAATGGCTCGAATCTCGAACGCAATGATTGCAGCGGAAGAAATAAAGAGCGCAGAAATGCTCGTCAACATCATGAACAATGTCAGCTTCTGCGAGAGATTCAGCTGGTTAAACCACCGTCCCATAATTGCTAGATTGATTGAGAGCGCTTAGCGAACTGTCTCAGCAAGATTTACGAGGTGTTCGCTCAAGTATAGGTTGGCTCTCTTGGCTGCCGCACTGTTGAATTCAAGTGCGAGTCGATTGCCTCGAAACTTGAGGCCTATGATGCCGCCTGCTCTGGCGAATCCGTTATAGTCTCCAACGGTGAGAACGTGGTTCTCTTCCAATCGAAGCTCGCGGATCAGGGTATGTAACTGTGCCCTTGAAGTGATCCTGCAGAATAGAATGTGACTCTTCGTATAGTCCTTTGGGGTTGCGAAATGCTCGATCCTAATCTGGCGTCCTTTGACCCGTTTCCCTTCAATCTGTTTCAGCGCGTCCCCAAAGGGGTTTTGCCCGATTACGGCGATGATCAGCGGATCGTTCTTTGAGTTGAAGGCGCTCTCGGGCCAGGTGGTAAATTTGGCGAAATTGAAGAGCAAGGAAGTTTTTGCCGCGCCTTCGTTGAGGCTTCCTTGGGATGCAATGCTTGTGCCGGTGAATAAGAGGACAAAAAAGACTCCAAGCCGATACGAGCGAACACCAAGTCTTTTTAAGACCTGGCATTGCCACGAGATCAAGCTTGTTTTCGTCTCCATCGAGATCATTACGGACGTCTTTTGTCCCTGTCCCTAGGCTCAGATGTTAAGATTCCAAGCGATGCTGAATCTCCATGCTTCACCGGGTTGCGGTCCGTTGAGACTTTGATAGACTGGGATACTACCATCGAGCTCAATGGATTGCCCCCTGAGGAAACCACTACGGAAGGGTATCCTGACGCCTAGGCCAACGCTTACTTTTTCTCCTCCAAAGAGGTCTGGATCCGTGACTGGCGCAGGTGTGAATCGGCTGCCGTCCGGGCGAATGATAAACAAGTCTGTATCCGCTCCGTGAATCTGACCCCAGATTTCTGTCGCGAGTCGAAGGGATGGTTGGAAGGTTTTGTAAGTTGTCAGTGTGACCCAGTTCCGCAGCGCAAATCGATTGCTCAAACTGTAGTCGCGAGAATTTTTTCCTAGGCGGACGGTCCCTTGTGCTCGGGTTCCCCATTCGAGCCAATCAGAGCTGCCGACGTAAGTGATCGCTGGCTTGAAGTCTACCGTTCCAGATCCAAGTTGCATGGTGTACGGAACCAGAGTATCCGCGACGGGATCACGGGGCGTTCTTCCCAGCTCGTCGGTCGAGCCAGTCGGAACGCTAAATCCGGCATCGACAACGATCGCGTGCCGGTTTTTTGTCCAAGCGATATAGGAGGTTGATAGACTGATGTCTCCGAGTCCGTGGGTGTCGATCGTGAATTCTTCGAACTGCGCGCCAAGTCTCGCCGCGTCCCCGTAATGGAAGGTGGATTGTCGAATTAGGGGGATCTGTAAATTCAGAAGAATGCGATCGTTGAGCTCGTATCCGATTTTGAATAAGTGCGCCTCTTGGGTGATCTCGGCTGGGACGACAGGGAATCCTGCTGCGAACACATCTGCAATTGAGAGTCGAGATGTCCCATCTTGGTAGTCCTCGAAGCGGGCCTGAATATATTGGTAACCGAACCGAAACCGTTCGAGCCTGGACTGTGCTGTCGACTCCTCGTCTTCGAGTGCCGAACTATCCCGAATGATGGGCATAGCGAGGATCTCTTCGAGGCCCAGCTCCGTCAAATCGACGGGTGTCGGTTGGGCTTGCACTGGGGGCGAGAATCCTCCGACGATGAGTAGACTGACAATAAGGAACAAGGCTTCGATAGTCTTGTCGCATTGACTTGTCATCTGGCTGGATGTGTTCATAGGCAAAGAAATGGGGAGTATGCCTTTCCGTGTGTAAGCAGATCAGAGCCGAATTTGGTTGAGTGCTTTGGCATCATCTCTATTTTACTCGAAGTGTCTGCAGTATGCTAGAGCTAGGAAGAGCATCTCGATTGTCGCTGATATAGCAAGTCCTAAAACGACTTTTACAGCCTCAAGACGCCACATTCTGAGATCCATTCTGACGCGGTAGAATGATTAGTGATTAGGAGAAATATATGGGGAAGGCGTCCAGTCAGTGGGATTTCGGTGAGTTGTTTGAAGAGTCAGCGCTTAAGAAGACCTATTCCGTTAGCGAGTTAACTGGGGCGATCCGAAAGACATTAGAGTCGGGGTTCGGTCGAATTCGGGTGACTGGAGAGGTAAGTAACTTTCGCGCTCAGGGATCAGGGCACTGCTACTTTTCCTTGAAAGATAGGGGGGCTCAGCTGAGTTCGGTGTTGTTTCGTAGCGAGCGGGTCTCACATCGAAGTGAGCTTGAGAACGGTAGCAAAGTCATACTCGAAGGCGATCTGACGGTCTACGAAGCTCGTGGGCAGTATCAGTTGATCGTCCGATCCATCGAATTACAGGGTGTTGGCGCTCTTCAGCAAGCCTTTGAACGTCTCAAGAAGAAACTGGAATTGGAAGGGCTTTTCGCGTCGGAGCGGAAGCAACCTATTCCTACCTATTGTTTTCGTGTTGGGCTGGTCACGTCGTCCAGCGCTGCCGCGCTGCGTGACGTGCTTCAAGTCGCTGGGCGAAGGCACCCTGCATTGGAGTTTGTTTTGTGTCCTTCGCGAGTTCAAGGGCAGGAAGCAGCTGAGGAAATAGCGGCGGGAATTGATCGCTTGAACCGGTTTTCGCGGAGACAGAAACGGGGAGCCGAACTGGGGGCAATTCTGGTGACGCGGGGAGGGGGAAGCCTGGAGGATTTATGGGCATTCAATGAAGAAGTGGTTGCTCGTGCGGTGGCAGCTTCTGACTTGCCGGTGGTATCGGCGGTGGGGCATGAGGTGGATTTCACAATTTGTGATTTCGTAGCGGATCTCCGAGCGGCGACTCCGAGTGTCGCCTCGGAGATCTTGACTGAAGGAGTGTTCTCGACCCGTGAGTCTCTCTTGGCCATTGGTGCGCAGCTTCGGAGCATTGCAGTCCGACAAGTGGAGCATCGTGTGGCGGTGCTGAACCAGGTGGAAAAACGGCTGAAGACAGGACATCCCCGCCGGGGACTCGAGCTTAGTCGTCAGCGGCTTGACGACTATGAAACGGCTATACAGCGCCAGGTGTTCGAGACGACGCAACGAGAAGCTCAACTCGTTCATCAGTTAGGGCGCCAGCTGGCGATGAATCAGCCTCAAAAACTACTCGCGCGTTCGAGGGAAGATGTCACTGACTTGAGTCGCCGGGCGATGGAACAATCTCGACGCTCATATCAGCAAGGACTTCTTCAACTCGATCAACAGACCCGCATGTTGCGACTGCTTTCCCCTTTGAATGTGTTAGAAAGAGGCTATTCGATTACTCGGGAAACTCAATCCGGTCGGCTTGTCGATTCGGTTGCTACACTTAAGGAGGGGGCCTCGCTCACCACCTTAGTCAAGGACGGAGAGATCTTGAGTGACGTTCGACGCTCTGAGAACAAAGGCGTGCGCGTTTAGCGCATTCGTTCTAAAGATTCGATTACTCGACCGTAACGCTCTTGGCGAGGTTTCTAGGTTTATCGACGTCACAGCCTCTTTCCACCGCGATGTAGTAGGCCAATAGCTGTAGCGGGATCGATGAAAGGAGTGGATAGATTAATTCGTGGGTCTTGGGGACGAAGATGACTTCGTCCGCTTTTCCTTCGATCGTATGATCTCCCTCCGTCGCGATAGCGATAACTGGTCCTTTGCGGGCTTGGACAACTTCTTGGTTGGAGATGATCTTGTCGTACAGGGCGCCGTCGGTGGCCAAGACAATGCTGGGCGTGCTGCTGTCGATGAGTGCGATAGGGCCGTGTTTCATTTCGGCCGCTGGATAACCTTCTGCGTGAATGTATGAAATCTCCTTGAGCTTGAGCGCTCCTTCGAGTGCGACCGGGAAATTGATATGGCGTCCGAGGAAGAAGAAATTGGTTGCTTCCGAGTATTTTTTTGCGATTTCTCGGATCTGTTTATGAGTTTGAAGGAGCCACTCGATCTGATCAGGTACTGCTTCAAGGGCTTTGATGATTTCTGAGCCTTGCTGGGCGGAAAGGACTCGGATACGGCCCATGAACAGCGCAAACAGAGTGAGGACGGTCACCTGTGACGTGAACGCTTTGGTTGAGGCCACACCAATCTCTGGTCCGGCATGAAGATAGATTCCTCCATCTGCTTCCCTTGCAATGGAGCTGCCGACGACATTGCACAATGCAAGCGCAGTATGCCCGCGTCGTTTGGCTTCGCGCAGTGCTGCAAGCGTATCTGCCGTTTCGCCGGATTGGGTGATCGCAATCAGTAGTGTGCCTTTGTCTATCGGAGCGTTCCGATAGCGAAATTCGCTCGCATATTCGACTTCAACGGGGATGTGTGAGAGCTCTTCGATCAGATACTCCCCTACCAAGCCTGCGTGCCAGCTCGTACCGCATGCGGTGATGACGATTCGATCGATGCTGCGAAGTTCGGAAGGTGTCAGATTGAGTCCCCCAAAGATGGCTGTGGATGCTTCTGAATCCACTCTCCCTCGGAGCGCGTTTCGGACGGTTTGGGGTTGCTCGAAGATTTCCTTCAGCATGAAATGGTCGAATTCGCCTTTTTCCGCGGCTTCATCGTCAAACTCGATTTGGCTAATCTGAAAACTTGCCGTTCCGGTGCCCATGTTGGATACCGTGAATCGATCCGAATGCATGGTGACGACGTCATAGTCATTGAGGAACACCACCTGCTTCGTATGTGCAACGACGGCGTTGGCATCGCTTGTGAGAAAGTGTTCCCCGTCGCCGACGCCAATGATGAGAGGGGAGCCTCGACGGGCTCCGATGATCACGTCCGGGTGATCAGTGCAGACAACGGAAACTCCATAGGTGCCGATGACTTCTCTGAGGGCAGTCACGATCGCGTTCTTGAGATCGACGACATCGCCCTCTTGACCTTCTGCTGGTGCGGTATAGTGAGCCCCGATCAGGTGAGCGAGGACTTCGGAATCCGTGGCTGATTGAAATTCATGCCCGGCTTCCATCAAGGTTTTCTTAAGCCGGTCAAAGTTTTCGATGATGCCGTTGTGGACGACAGCGATTCTTCCGGATTCGTCAAGGTGTGGGTGGGAGTTATCGTCGGAGGGATCCCCATGAGTCGCCCAGCGGGTGTGGCCGATTCCGACTTTGCCGTTCGCTGGTGACTGATCGAGGAGTTTGCTAAGCCCGGAATCGATGCGTCCTTGTCGTTTCCGGATCTCAATCGTTTTCCCGTTGTGGACGGCGATTCCAGCGCTATCATAGCCCCGGTATTCAAGTCTCCTGAGCCCTTCAGTAATTATGCCGCTGGCGTCTTCTTGTCCAATATAGCCGTAAATTCCGCACATAGATTCGTTCTGCTTGTTTTGAGCCCTGACTCGAAAATGGTTCCCGAGATTAGGAAGTCAGCAGTCCCTGTTGAGGGAGTGAGTAGCAGAATCGATCCGGATTGACGATTTTTTTGTTTTTTGGGCGGCTCTGCAGGGTGGGGGTGGCGGAGAAGGTCCTCGGCTCCAATATCCGAATGTCAAGCCTTGACCAAATTCTGTTGCCGTCTTAGCATGTATCGAAATCTGTGAAAACGGTCGTAGAAATTTTGCTAGTGAAGGGGCTCCTTGTTGTGGGAGTTCCCGCAGGTTCCTGTCGATTTTGATCGTTGCCACTCGATAGGAACCCGCGATCGGCGACGATCGTGGGTTTTTTTTTAGTCGTTCACCTAAAATGTTACAAAGATGAGTAAGACAGCCGAAACAAGCCGGAAGGCGCCGAAGAGCGCTGAAGGAAACGAGTTAGGGCCTTCAATGTCCGGTAGCGAAGTCCTTGTCGCTTCGCTTGAGCGTGAAGGAGTCGATACGATTTTTGCCTATCCTGGTGGTGCTAGCATGGAATTGCACCAGGCATTGTCCCATTCTGATGAGATTCGCGTGATTCTACCGCGGCATGAGCAGGGCGGAGTTTTTGCGGCCGAGGGGTATGCGAGAGCATCCGGGAAACCTGGCGTGTGTATGGCGACGAGTGGTCCAGGGGCGACGAATTTGGTCACTGGGATCGCGGATGCTTACATGGATTCGATCCCCTTGGTTTCGATTACTGGGCAAGTGCCGCAAGCGATGATCGGAAAAGGAGCTTTTCAGGAGACTGACTTCTTTGGGATGACCTTACCAATCGTCAAACACAGTTACTTGGTGACTGATATCAATGAGATTCCTCGGATCATTAAGGAGGCGTTTCATGTCGCGACGTCGGGGCGTCCTGGTCCGGTCGTGGTGGATATCCCCAAAAACATTCAACAAGCTCGATGCCAGCCTGTCTTTCCTTCGGAGATCAATGTCCGAGGGTTCAATAGCATTCCACGGGCGAGCGACCTTGCCCTCAATGAGATCATTGGTCTGATTGAGAAATCAGAACGTCCGTTGCTCTACGTTGGTGGAGGGATTATCTCGGCAGAGGCGAGCGAGTTGCTGACCGAGTTCGCTCGGGCAACTCAAATTCCGGTGACCTCGACGATCATGGGCTGTGGTGCCTTCCCTGAGGACGATCCCTTGTCCTTGCGATGGCTCGGAATGCACGGCGCTGCCTATGCCAATTGGGCGGTGAGCGGTGAGTTTGAGAAAACCACTCTTCCGGACGGAACGGTTGATGTTAAGAAGCTGGCTGAAGGGGCCGACCTTCTTTTGGCATTTGGTGTCCGATTTGATGATCGTGTGACTGGGAAGGTGGAGAAATTTTGCGAACATGGAACAATTGTTCACGTCGATATTGATCCTTCAGAGCACAATAAGAATCGGAAGGCTAATCTTCCGATCGAGAGTGACGTCAAATATGCGCTTGAGCGGCTTCTAGAAATGGTGAAGCAACGCTCGATCAAGACCAAGTTTGATCCGTGGCATAAACAAGTCAAGGAGTGGAAAGAGCGGGCGCCGTTTCGCTATAGCGTGACGGATGAGGTTGTTCATTCCCAGCACATGCGCGAGCATCTGGAAGGCTTGGAGGACCAAGTGATTCTGCCGCAGATGGCGATTGAGGCGCTTTACGAACTGACTCAAGGGGATGCGATAATCACGACTGGTGTCGGTCAGCATCAAATGTGGTCAGGGCAATTCTATAGTTTCAACAAGCCGCGACGTCTGATCACCAGTGCTGGCTTGGGGGCGATGGGCTTTGGGTATCCTGCTGCGATGGGGGCTAAGGTGGCCTGTCCGGATCGCCAGGTGATTGATATTGATGGGGATGGGAGTTTCTTGATGAATATCCAAGAACTAGCCACAGCCCACATCGAGAAGATCGCTGCAAAGGCCCTGGTATTGAATAATCAACACCTGGGAATGGTTGTTCAGTGGGAAGATCGGTTCTATAAAGGTAACCGGGGGAATACGTATCTTGGTGATCCTGATAATGTGAAGCAGATTTACCCTGATTATGTCGCGATGGCCAAGGGCTTTAGTGTTCCTTGTGAGCGCGTTATGTTCCGACGAGATCTGAAGCCTGCATTGGAGCGGATGTTGGCCTCGGATCAACCATATGTCCTGGACGTGATTGTGCCTTACACCGAGCACGTGCTGCCGTTTATTCCTGCCGGGCATACGGTCGCAGATATGATCTACTCTAAGTAGGCTGGGGCGACGGATAGCGTGTTTCAGCAATGATTCGATACGGCCACCGGTTCTAACCGGTGGCCGTATCTGCTATTGCTCACAGCATTTTGTTCTCAAGTCGGCGCCCTGGGGTTTGGGCCGAGGGGCCGACTTAAGAGGATCCTGTTTCCTTCTCTGTCCTTACATCGTTCAGAGAGATTTACGTCTGTGATCCTCTTCACTGCGAATTCTGATTCGCATCAAGTCTAGGAAGCATAGGGTGTGCCGTTCTCTTCGTGGCGAGGAGCTGGCGGCTGGGAATGCTTTGTGAGTAATTCCCATTTTCAATGATCGATTCTCCCGCCTATACTCCTGCTATGCCGAAGGCCGAGTTCACACATCTCCATCTTCATACTGAATTCTCTATTCTGGATGGGGCCTGCCGTATCAATCGCTTAATGGAGCGGGCTAAGGAACTGAATTTTGACTCATTAGCGATCACTGACCACGGGGTCATGTTTGGGGCGATTGAGTTCTATCAAGCAGCGAGAAAGAATGGGATTAAGCCGATCATTGGCTGCGAAGTTTACGTGGCTCCAGGGAGTCGTTTTGAAAAGAAGTCAAGTATTGGAGGTAAGAGCGTTTATAACCATCTTGTTTTGCTGGCGCAGAATGAAATCGGTTACCGGAATCTGGTTCGGTTGGTCTCCGAAGCTCATCTGAAGGGGTACTACTACAAGCCTCGAATTGATAAGGAGATCCTTGAGGAGCACAAAGAGGGCCTTGTTGTGCTGTCGGGCTGCCTCGCGAGTGAGATTCCAGCGATGATCACTCACGAAAAGCATAAGGAGGCTCGCGATGCGATTGATTGGTTTCGGCAGGTCTTCGGGAAGGAGAATTTCTTCTTAGAATTGCAGAATCATGGAATTCCGGAGCAGGCGGTTGTCAATCGCCATTTGATTGAGTGGTCGAAGGAGTTTGATCTCAAGATGGTCGCCTCAAATGACGTTCACTACGTCAAGAAGGAGCACTCTCATGCCCATGATTCACTCATTTGTATCGGTACTCAGTCGCTGCTTTCGGATACGAAACGAATGAGCTATGTCCCCGAGCAGTTCTATTTGCGTTCTGCCGAGGAAATGGTTGGCTTGTTTAGTGAGGTGCCCGAAGCGATTTCAAACACATTGCTTGTTTCTGAGATGTGCAATGTTGAGATTGAATTTGGAGAGCTCCACTATCCGGTTTTCGAACCTCCTGCTGGATTCACTCGCGAAGGCTACCTTGTAAACCTCCTCGCCGAGGGGCTTGGAAAACGCTATGGCATGTCGGCTGAGTCTGAGGAGGAATTAATTGTGATTAATACGGTTCCAGAACCGGCTCGATTGCCAACTTTCGAAAAGCGAAAGGCAGAGGTCGAGGAATCAGAATCTGCTTTGGAACCCTATTCCGATGACCCCTCGATAAGTAAGATTTCCGATCCAGCGGCTGCTTTGGCTTCGAAGGACTTGATCGATCGAATCAATTTCGAGATGGATATCATCAAGAAGACGGGCTTCGTGAGCTATTTCTTGATCGTTGGTGATTTTGTTCAACATGGTCGCGCTCAAGGAATTTCGTGTGTGGCGAGGGGGTCTGCGGCGGGGTCAATAGTGACCTTCCTCTTAGAAATCTCCAATGTTGATGCCCTGCGCTACAACTTGCTGTTTGAACGGTTCTTGAATCCTGAACGTGTCAATCCACCGGATATTGATATTGATTTTGCAGATGATCGGCGAGCGGACGTGATTGAGTATACCCGGGAAAAATACGGGTCCGAGTGCGTGGCTCAAATTATTACCTTTGGAACCATGGGTGCGAAGTCGGTGATTCGTGACGTTGGGCGAGTGATGGGGCTGGGTTACGGCGATTGCGATCGCTTGGCTAAGATGGTGCCAGCGGAGCTCAAAATGTCGTTGGCCAAGGCTTTGGAACAGTCCCCTGATCTGAAGCAGGCCTATGACACAGAGGAGACGACGCGTGAACTGATTGATACCGCATTCGTGCTTGAGGACAGTGCTCGTAACTCATCCGTTCATGCAGCAGGCGTGGTGATCGGTAGTGAACCTCTTTACAACGTGTTGCCTCTGAAGCAAGACGACAACGGTGGGACGGTGACCCAATACGCGATGGGACCGGTAGGTGATCTAGGGCTTCTCAAAATGGATTTCTTGGGGCTGAAAACTCTCACCGTGATCCGGAATACTTGTGAAATGGTTCAGCAGACGAAGGGGATTGAAATCGATGTGGATCTTTTGCCACTGGACGATTCGACAACTTACGAGCTTTTGAATCGAGGCAATACGGTGGGTGTGTTCCAGTTGGAATCGGGTGGAATGCGAGATCTGTGTCGTCGTTTTCAATTGAGCTCTGTGGAGCATATCACGGCCTTGGTTTCTCTTTATCGCCCGGGACCGATGGATCTGATTCCTGATTTCATTCGGCGTCGGCATGGGGAGGTGGAGATTGTTTATGAGCACCCGCTGCTGAAGCCGCTTTCTGAGGAAACCTATGGCATTTTGATCTACCAGGAACAGGTGATGCAGGCAACCCAGGTGCTCGCTGGTTACACCTTGGGCGCAGCTGATTTGCTTCGTCGTGCCATGGGTAAGAAGAAGGTCGAAGAGATGCAGAAGCAGCGGAAAACCTTTGTTGAAGGCTGCAAGAAGGTGAACAACATTGATGCCGCGACCGCAAATACGGTTTTTGATCTCTTGGAGAAATTCGCTGGTTACGGGTTTAACAAGTCACATGCAGCCGCCTATGCGATTGTTGCCTATCAGACGGCCTATCTGAAGGCTCATCATCCGGTGGAGTTTCTGAGTGCCATGATGACGAATGATATGGGAGACACAGCGAAGCTGGGGATTCTGATCGATGAGGCTAAGGTGCTCGGAGTGGAAGTGCTCCCGCCAGATTTGAACGAAAGTCAGGTGGTGTTTGCCCCCGCTCAAGGAGGGAAGGTGATTCGTTTTGGGATGGCCGCTATCAAAGGGGTTGGCGAGGTGGCGGTTAAGGCGATTTTGGAAGCGCGTGACAAGGGGGGGCACTTTAAGTCATTGCTGGATCTTTGCGAGCGAGTTGACGGGAGAACCGTAAATAGAAAGGTGTTGGAAGGGCTGATTCGTTCCGGTTCCTGCGATTCCTTGGGGCTTTCGCGTGCGACGGTATTTAGTCAGGTGGATCAATCCCTATCTCGGGCGGCAAGTCTCGCGACCGATCGTGCCCGGGGGCAGAGTTCCATGTTTGATATGATCGAGGCGCAGGATGATCCCCTTAAGGAGCGCATCGTTGAATTGCCAGAGTGGCCAATGGAAAAGCGGCTTATCGATGAGAAGGAGCTCTTGGGCTTCTACATTAGTGGCCACCCCTTGAATCCCTACCAAACGATCATCGATCGCTACTGCCTGAAGAATTCAGCCACGATGACAGAGCTAGAAGATCGGACCGTGACGCGTGTCGGCGGGATGATATCGGTTGTGCAGTCTGGATTCTCCAAGAAGAGTGGCAAGCCCTATGCGATGTTAACCGTTGAAGATAAGTTGGGTACCTTCCAGGTGCTTTGTATGAACGACAACTTCGACCGCTTTAAGCATCTCTTTGAAGCGACACTGCCGGTCTTGATCATCGGAGAAGTCAACAATGCCGAAGACAAGGCCAAGGTCTTTCCTCAAGAAATCATGCGACTTGAAGACGCTCCAAGGCGCTATACTGAGCAGGTGCATTTCCGAGTGAAACGCAGTGATCTTACGAGTCGATTGCTAGCCGATCTGCATAGCTTAGCCGGCAGCCACCCAGGGAAATGCCCCTTGTACCTCTGTGTGACCATGCCTGGAGGAGGGGCGGCGTTCATCGAGACCCACGATAAATACAACGTCATGCCGTCGCTCGAGTTAGAAGCTGCCTTAAATAGTTTGGTAGGGGAAGGGGGCTATCATGTTCGAGTGGATCGGACCTTGCCAGAGCGAGAACGCCGCCGTTGGGAGAAAAAATCGGACGCGGCGGCGCCGAAGGCCTCGGTAGCTTAGCGAGATTTCCGCAAGGAAAAGCTGAAGAATCCACGTTTATGGTGGACGAAGCGGTGCTGAAAAGGCCATAACAGCGCGTCGTTTGACGAAATTGCGAATTATTCAAAATAGCGCTTGCGCCCACCCCGGGGCATCCCTATATTTCGCGGTCTTTCGACGTTAGTCTTAAAACTATGCGACGTGCCAGAACCCAGAAAACGAGAAAATCGGTTGCTAAGCGATTCAAAATCACTGCAACCGGTAAGGTGATCCGTAATCGATCAGGAAAGCGGCACTTGCTTAGTTGCAAGAGCCCGAAACAACGCCGACGGCTGGGAACAGCGACCGTGTTGGATCGATCGGACGAAGATCGTATCATTTTGAACATGCCCTTTAGTCGTCGAGGCTAAGTGGTGTCTTAACCTATAGAGTGTCATGAGAGTAACGAACGCACCCGCATCTCGAAAACGCCGACGGCGTACCTTACAGGCGGCCAAAGGTTTTCGATTTCGCAGATCCAAGCTGTATCGATACGCGGCGGATGCCCTCGACCACGGGCGGCAGTATGCCTACCGCGATCGTAAGAATAAGAAGCGCACGTTCCGTGCTCTTTGGCAGATCCGAATTAACGCGGCTTCTCGAGCTGCTGGTTTGAGCTACAGCCGATTTATTGAAGGTTTGAAGGCAGCAGAAGTGGACGTCAACCGTAAGGTCTTGGCCAATATCGCTGCTACCGATGAGGCTGCATTTGGCGAATTTGTCACGCTCGCTAAGGAAGCCTTGAAGAACAAAGCCGCAGCATCGGCATAGAAAATCGAAGCGATTCATTTTTTCTTAGATAACCGGGCGGCCACACGATGGACGTCCGGTTTCTTTTTGCTCGAGAACGGCTTAACGAGGACGATTAGAGGCCGCGGGTGTTGAATTGAGGAAACGATTTTGGAACACGTAGGAGATTTTTCATGGCTGATACAGTGAATGATTTGGAGGCGTTGCATGGTGCGGCGGTGGAGGCGATTTCTGCCGCTTCGACATTGGAGCAGCTTCAGGAAGTTCGCGTCGCGTACCTTGGGGCGAAAGGCAAGATTACTGGTTTGCTAAAGCAACTCGGCAAGCTCCCTAAGGAGGAACGCCCTGAGGCTGGGCAGCGAATCAATAAGGTTAAGGCTGCTGTCGAGATCCAATTGAATGAGCGTCGTGATGTTCTCGAGATTGAGGCATCCAAGCCTAAGAATCCGTCTGATTTTTCCCTGCCGGGGCGCCGTCTCGCCACTGGCAGTGTGCATCCTCTGACTCAGGTCACTGAGGATATTGTTCGTAGTTTTAGACGCCTCGGATTCGCGGTTGCTGCCGGTCCTGAGATTGAGGATGACTACCATTGTTTCGATGCTCTGAATACCCCTGCTGATCATCCGGCCCGCGATACTCAAGACACCTTTTATCTGGGAACGAAGGATCGGCAGCTCTTGCGAACACATACGTCATCCGTCCAGATTCGGGCGATGAAAGACCAAGAGCCGCCCGTCAGAATTGTCGTCCCTGGACGAGTTTATCGGCGTGATAGCGCGGATGCGACCCACAATCCTACCTTCAACCAGATCGAGGGCCTCTACGTCGACCGGGGTGTGACGGTTGGCGATTTGAAGGGGACGGTTGAGTTCGTGTTTCGTGAGTTGCTTGGCAAGGAAGTCAAACTTCGCTTTCGACCTCACTATTTCTCCTACACGGAACCCAGCCTAGAAATCGATTTCTCAAGCCCATTGACCCGCAAGATGGGCAAGGAGTGGTTGGAGATTGCTGGTTGCGGCATGGTGCATCCAAAGGTGTTTGAGAATGTCGGCTACGATCCTGAAGTCTGGAGCGGTTGGGCCTTTGGGTTTGGAATTGAGCGAATAGCAATGATTCGTTACGGGATTAATGACATCCGCCTCTTTTATGAGAACGACATGCGTTTTCTAAATCAATTTTAGCTGCTTGGTATCATGAAGATTACTTATAACTGGTTGAAGCAGTATGTGGATTTTGATGGCTCGCCTGAGGAATTGGGTGATCATCTCACCATGCTTGGACTCGAGGTTGAGAGTTTGGAGCGGATGGGCGGAGCGTATGAAGGCGTTGTTGTCGCTGAAGTACTGACTCGCGACCCTCATCCCGATGCCGATCGGCTTTCTGTGTGTCGTGTGAACGACGGGGAAGGCGAGCGGCAAATCGTTTGTGGGGCTACTAATTTTAAGGCCGGTGATAAGGTGCCCCTTATATTGCCTGGAGCCCAATTGCCTACTTCAGACTCGGCAAAGCCCTTCGTGATCAAGGTCGGGAAGATTCGAGGCATCGAATCGCATGGAATGATGTGTTCGGGAAAGGAATTAGGAGCTTCTGACGATGCGGATGGATTGATGATTTTGGGTGCCGATGCGACGGTTGGACAGCCGTTTGCCGCGCATTTGGGGATGGATGAGATTGATTACGTTTATGATCTCGAGATCACTCCGAATCGCCCTGATTGGAACAGCGTGATTGGCATCGCTCGCGAAATCAGTGCATTGACGGGGAGTCCTCTCAGATTGCCCGAGACCCCCATTAAGGAGGCTTCCGAATCCGTTGCCAGCCAAGTTCAAGTTCGGATTGAAGATCCTGACTTGTGTGGGCGATATTCCGCTCGCCTTATTCGAGGTGTCACCGTAGGGCCTAGCCCCGCGTGGCTAAAGAGCTCACTGGAGAAAATCGGGATTCGTAGTATTAACAACGTGGTTGATATTACGAACTACGTGATGATGGAGACCGGTCAGCCGTTGCATGCATTTGACTATCATCTGCTTGCTCGCAGTGGCGATGAGGCGGCAACGATAATTGTGCGTCCTGCTCGGGAGAAGGAAACGTTTGTTACTTTGGACGAGGCAGAACACGAATTGCCAGCTGGGGCCGTGATGATTGCCGATGACTCCAAGGCGATTGCTCTTGGCGGGATCATGGGCGGCTTGAATTCTGAGATCGGAGACACGACGAGCGATGTGTTGCTAGAAAGTGCGCATTTTTCTCCGCAGAGCATTCGTGCCACTTCGAAAAAACTCGATCTAAGAACCGATGCTTCCTATCGCTTTGAACGCTGCGCCGATATCGGCATCGCTGAGTGGGCAAGCAAACGCGCCGCTAGCTTAATCCTAGAACTGGCCGGAGGAGAATTACAGCAAGGAGTCGTGGATGAGTATCCGAACCCTGAGGAGCCCCGTGAATTGACGCTTCGATATGCCAAGACGAATGAACTGATTGGCATCGAGATTCCTGGAAACGAGCAACGGGGAATGCTCGAGCGCCTTGAATTGAGATTGTTGGATTCATCTGAAAGTGAAGGCCGTTTTGCTGTGCCGAGCTTCCGCGTGGATCTCAAACGCGAAGTTGATCTGATTGAGGAAGTCGTGCGGCTCTATGGAATTGATAAAATTCCTTCGACCCCGCCTCGGGGCGCAATTGGAACTCATGAGTACGATGCGGTCCACGATGATCTCGCAATGATCCGTCGGTTGCTAAGTGGGATGGGATTGGCTGAAATCCAAGGCCAGACGCTAATTTCCGATAAGGCAGTCGGCATTCCAGGTGGTGCTGACATCGTGCCTCTGGAGCATCCGCTCAGTTCTGATATGAATATTCTGCGTCCAAGCTTACTGCCTGGGCTCGTCACGGTGCTTCAGCACAATGCCAATCGTGGGACTCATGATGTAGCGGCCTTTGAGATTGGAACCGTTTTTGGGCTAAAGGACGGCCAGCCAGTTGAGAATCGACGTCTAGGCATTGCGATGACTGGGAGCCGAGCTCCGGGGTTTTGGAGAGGCGAGGATGAGGCGCTTGATTTGTACGATCTCAAAGGACGGCTTGAGCAACTTCTGGAAGGTATTGGCGTCAGGGGGATTCAATGGCGTGCCGCGGCGGAGCCGGAGGCGTTGTTTGTGGAAGAAGGGCAGTTCGGTTTAGGAAAACAGGTAATCGGCCGCTTCGGACAGGTTCAACCCGTGAGTGCTTCGAAGCTAGATCTGAAGCGTCCTGTGTTTCTTGCAGAATTGGATTTAGATCTCTTGCTAAAGCGTCGAACGAGCGCCCGTTCGTTTAAAGCATTACCGCAGTTTCCAGCCATTCGGAGGGATGTAGCCATGTTGGTTGATGAATCAGTTTCGTATGATGACGTTATCCGTACCGTCAAAAAGGCGAAGGCCAACTTCTTGCAATCGGTGTCTATTTTCGACGTATTCCGCGGCAAAGGGATCCCGGAAGGTAAGAAGAGTGTGGCCTATGCATTCGTCTATCGAGATCGAGAACGAACCTTAAAGGACGATGAGGTGACGGCGGCTCACACGAAAGTCGTTGAGCGCTTGAAGCAGGACACGGCGGCAGAGATTCGATAGCCTGTCTCCCTTGGCATCCTTCGGAGCTGGCTTGCCCTAAGATTCGAGGGTGTATTGAGCTCTCAGGGTGGGGATGCCGTTGGCGTTAAATCCTTTCTCGAAATCGGTAATAATTTGAGTCAATGACTCGGGTGCCTCTGTCGGGTGGAATGCCGAATCACCGGCAAAGGTTTCGAGCATTTGCTGAAAGTAGTCTTTGTTATCTGTCCGGAGGAAGACCTTGCCATTGGTGGTAAGGGTTGATTTCAAGAGGGGGAGAAACGCTGGGGCAATGAGGCGGTTTTTCCAGTGCTTTCGCTTCGGCCACGGATCGGGGAAGTAGATGTGATAG
>OJGX01000471.1_pt1 | contig 19727 bp, 13 predicted proteins | sample 1594661 | NCBI WGS metagenome assembly OJGX01 (sample SAMN05416839, study PRJEB24817) | seawater metagenome | isolation source: Sea water | place: Canada:Atlantic | collected 2013-07 | reverse complement strand
CTACACGTAAGGAGTCGTCGGCAGCGTCAGATGTGTATAAGAGACAGCTATCAATGCCAATGCCAGACCAATCGCTCCTCTCAATGCACCATACCAAACAATGATGGCATCTTTTTTTGGCAGCCCATATCCAGCCCTTTTCATAAATGGATACAAGATTGCGATCACGATCGCACGCACCACATGAATGCCAATGTAAAATATGGCGAGCAATATAAAGTCATTTACATTAAATACAGAACGTTCTGCTACCACGATCCCTACAATCAGAAAAATAAGGCAATTGGCAATGAAACCAGCCAACTCCCAAAACTCATGCATAAAATGCTCCACTTGTGGACTGATTCGTGCACGACCAACTCCTCCAATGATTAATCCTAAAGCCACTAGACCCAATACGCCTGAAACATGAAAGGTATGTTCTGCAACAAAGAAGGTCAGATATGCTGCTGCAATGACTAAACTTGTTTCCACGAGAGCATCATTGAACACATTCTTTATCCAGCGAATGACGATGTAACCAAACAGTACACCAATAAATAATCCGCCAAAGGCCACTCTGAAAAATTCAAGAATGGGACTTCCGTCTGTAGCTTCCCCTGTAATGCCCAAAAAGAACACCATAAACAAAACAATGGCTGTTCCATCATTTAATAAGGATTCACCTTCAATGAGCGTGCCCAACTTTTTACTTGCACCAAGCTCCTTGAGCAAGGCCACCACAGCAACAGGGTCAGTTGCACTTACAATAGAACCGAACATTAAGGCCAATGCCCAAGTCCAATTGTTCAATCCGATGCCTGCATATTTCAACCCCATAGCTAATGCGGCAGTCATTCCTAAAGCCATTAATATACCTGGCACAGCCAACAAAACTGCATTGGTAGAAGTCTTTTTAAAGGTGTGCAAATCCATGGCATAGGATGCTTCAAAAATCAATATGGGCAAAAAGATAAAGAGCAACATATGTGGATCCATGTTCGCTGCAAAATCAATGGATTTAGATATGGCTGTAAATTCAATATGCATTCCAAATAGCTCATAAACAGAAAAATAACCGAGGCGATCAACAACACCCAAGACAATGCCTAGAATAAGCAGCATTACGGTGAAGGGAAAAGGACTTTTTTTGACAAAATGTCTGGTGGCAACACCGATTAGAATCGCAAGAATAATAAAAAGTAGAGGCGCTGTATTGTCATGACCTCCATGCCCTTCGCCTTCTTCATGAGATGAGTGTTCTTCATGATTGACCTCCACATCTCCATGGGCTTCTGCTTCATCATGTTCTGAAAGTCCACCTTCATTACCGTTATTTTGTTCCAAAAGAACAATTTCTTCCTGTGGGATAATATCAGCTGCAATACAAGGAGTTGAGATTCCGAGGAATAAAAGAATATAAATACAACTGATTAATCTGCTGCATTGTCTCAAAACATCTGTGGTCATAGTTCTCAGAATTGATTGGTCGGATAAAGATAGAAACATATTTGAAATACAATTCAATGTCCTTAATCTGATCATAGAAATACCCGTATAAACACAATAACACCAATTTAAATTTCAATTCTGAACATTTTAAACTAAGTTTGTTTAGTACATACATTAAAAATCTTTCAACATGAAAAAATTCAACATATTCTTCGCTCTCATTTTTACATTAATTACGAGCACAAGCCTTTTTGGACAGTTAACTGGAACATATACAATTGATTCAGCCATTGTCACTGGCGGAAGCAACTTTCAAAGCTTTTCTGATTTTGCAGATTCCATCAATACAAATGGGGTGTCTGGTCCTGTGACGGTAAATGTTACATCAGGTTCTGGACCTTACAACCAACAAGTAGTGTTGAGTACAATAACTGGGGTAAATGCAACGAACACAGTCAAAATTAATGGCAATGGTGAAACATTAGAATATGATGCAACAAGTACAGATAAACGAATATTTGGCTTAGATGGAGCGGATTATGTAACCATCGACAGCTTAGTGATTAAATCTCTGAACAACTTATATGGTTACGGCATTCATTTAATGAACAATGCTGACAACAATGCCATCATTCGTTGTGTAATTGATTTAAGTTCAATCACAAGCACTTCCTCCACAAACTCTGCTGGAATCTTGGCGAGTGCGTCTATTACATCTACATCAACAGATGGAACCAATGCAAGCAACACACTTGTGCAAGACAATGTGATTAAAGGAGGACCCTCAGGAGGGCCGTATGCTGGCATCTACTTTAATGGTGATGGCTCTGGAGGCAATGGATTGGGAAATGACATCATTGGCAATGATATTACAGATTGGTACTCTAGAGGCATATACATTGATGATCAAGAAGACTTTGTAATTTCTGGAAATGATATCTCTCGACCAACTAGAACTACATCTACGACTCAATATGCTGTTTATATAAGTTCAGGTTCTACTCAAGACATGATCATCGAGAAAAACAGAATACACAATTTACAAGGCGGTGATCTAACACCGACATCAACTGCATACCCCATTTATTCATCAAGCAATGATGCCGCAACTGGAAAAGAAAACCTTGTTGCAAACAACCTCATCTATGATTTAAGAAGTACTGGTACTATTTACGCTTTGTACAATTCAAGTAGCAACAATTACCATTATTACCACAATACCATTTCGCTGGATGACTTAACTGCAACATCAGGAACAACACGTGGCTATTATCAGAGTACAACTACTACGACTGGAATTGAAATAAAAAACAACATTTTCTCAATTAAACGAGGAGGATCAGGCACCAAACATGGAATTTACATCAGTTCTTCAACCGCCATCACATTCGACAGTGATAATAACACCATCCACATGGGTTCTTCTGGATCAGGAGCACAACATGTAGGACGTTTTGGTACTTCTGATGAAACTACATTGACCGACTGGCAGGCTGTAAATTCTAGTGCTTATGATCAAAACAGTACGGATGCCGACCCTGACCTCACTTCATTGACTGACCTTACGCCTATCGGCTCAGGACCAGATGAAACTGGGACAAATGTTGGCATTGTTGAAGATTTCTTCGGAGCTTTTAGAGATACTGTGCCAGACATGGGCGCAATTGAATACACAGCACCCGTCATTACCTGTATAAAGCCTTCCAGCCAAACTGTTATATCAATGACAGATACTTCAGCGAATGTGAGATGGAATGAAAATGGAACAGCAACACAATGGGAAATTGAATACGATACTTCTGGATTTACATTAGGAACAGGAATGATCATGATTGTAAATACAGATACCTTCACAACGATCACCGGACTTGATGATCAAACTTCATACGACTGGTACATAAGAGCAGTCTGTGGACCAGCAGACAGCAGCTTTTGGGTGGGCCCGAATACTTTTACGACCCCTTGTAGTCCGTTGCTTGCACCTATCCAAGAAAATTTTGATGGCCTTGCACTTGTATCTCCTTACACAGAATTGCCAATTTGTTGGGAAGCACAAACAGGACCAGATTTTTGGGATGTCACCAATGACATTACAAACAATAGTCATACCTACCTCCCAAATATCGGTGACCACACAACCGGAACAGCAAATTATATGTGGATAGATGCTTCATCCGACATCACTGCCAATGGCATGGAATCTCCCCTCATTGACATTAGCGGATTAAGTACTCCATATGCTGGTTTTTGGTTTGCATCTAACAACACCACAAATAGCATTAACCATACAATAATCTTGGAAGCATGGAATGGTGCTGCTTGGGACACCATTGTTACTGAGAGAGGCAATTTTACTGGTTGGGTTGAAGTAGCAGATACACTCCCATCAAGTTTTCCTAATGTGACCAAATTTAGAATCAGTGCTTCAGCAGACCCAACAGGAACTAGCTCTACCTATTTTTACAATGACCTAGGTGTCGATGACTTCTTTGTGAAAGAAGCTCCACAGTGTCCAGCCCCAAATGCACTTTCAGCCAATTCTATTACTGATAGCTCTGCGACATTGTCTTGGACAGAAAATGGCACCTCGACTCAATGGCAAATCGAAATTGATTCTACAGGTTTTGCACAAGGTACAGGAAATCTATTCCTTGTGAATACTGACACATTCTTTACTGTAACAGGGCTAATGGCACAATCAACCTATCAATGGTATGTGAGAGCTATATGTGCAGCCGGAGATACCAGTGATTGGTCTTCGTTCAACTCCTTTACTACACCTTGTCAAGTATTCAATGTCCCTTTTGAAGAAACATTTGACGTTTTCGTGCCAACTTGTTGGGATGAAGCAGGCGCTGGTGATCCATCCACTGGCCCATCTTCTTTAGGAACTGGGAATTGGAGAGATGGCGACTATTTAAATACAGTTGGAAATGGCGGCGGAGCAAGAATCAATCTCTATACGAATACCTTCAGAGAGTGGATTCTCTCTCCTACAATTGATTTATCAGGAGGCCCTTATGAATTATCGGTGGATGCTGGTGTTACCAATTGGAATACAAATGCTGCGGACAACATGGGTTCTGACGACACAGTTCAAGTATTGATCTCAACCGATGGTGGAGCAAGTTGGTCTGACCTTATTACATGGGATGTGAACAACCAACCTCCTACACTAGGCAATACTTACCGAATTGATTTATCAGCCTATACAGGAACGAGCAATCAATTTGCAATATGGGCAAACGATGGATCAGTAAATGATTTGGAAGATTATGATTTCCATATTGGAAACTTTAAAATTGATGTTGTAGCTACATGCCCTAGTCCATCCTTTTTAGTTTCTGATTCAATATCAAGTAACGACGCTTATATAAGCTGGAATACTGGAGGAAATGACACTTCCTGGATCGTAATTTTGGATACCTCGGGTTTTAATTTTGATCCTGACTCAGGCCTTTTAGCAGGATCACGCTTTGGGGCACAAGTCTCAGACACTTCAGGCAGAATAGGCGGTGGTTTGACGCCAAATACCTCCTATGATTGGTATGTGAGAGGCATTTGTGCTGCCGGAGACACAAGTGATTGGGTAGGTCCTGCTAGCTTCAAGACTTTGTTTAAAGGCCCGAGAGGAGTAGATTGTATTACTGGAGATGATAGCCTCGTATTTTCAGATGATTTAGAAAGTATGAATGGTTGGTCCGGAAGTATAGGCAGTGGCACTACTGGTGGAGATTGGAATTACGATGCCAATGGAACAACTTCCTCAAATACTGGACCATCAGCTGCACACAGCGGTTCTCAATATGTTTATTTTGAAGCCTCTTCAGGAGACGATACTGCAAGTTTTATTTCTCCTGCTATCGATTTAAGTAATGCCAATGACTCGGCAGAACTTTCATTTTGGATGCATGGACATGGTGGAGATATAGGCACATTGACAGTGGGTGTAGGCAATTCTCCTGCAGGTCCTTTTACAACTGAGTTTACTTCTACTGATGAATTTACCAATGATGAACTCGACCCTTGGTCAAATATTGGTGTACGATTGGATGGATATGTTGGTCAAACCATATACATTAGATTCTTTTACACAGCAGGTTCGTCATTTGAAGGTGATATTGCCTTGGATTTAATAGAAGTAACTACTTGTATAGAACAACCACTACCCTACTATCCAATCGGCACAATCAATACAGAAGATGCCAATGGTGTGGCTGATTCATTAAATGTTGATTGTTGGACCTCAGGCACAGTTTTGGGGATTGACTTGGATGGAAACAATGGGATTTCTTTTACCATATCTGATTTATCAAGTGGCATACAAGAAGGAATCACGGTCTTCAATTTCAATGATGTAAGCAATTATGTGGTCAATGAAGGAGACTCAATAATGGTGCGCGGTACAGTAGGACAGTTCAATGGACAAATTCAGTTTTCTCCTGATTCTATTCTATTAATAGATACCAATGCAACCATTCCTATGACCATGATGGTAGATTCGTTGGGAGAGTATACAGAATCAAAGTATGTAGAACTAATCTCTGATTTTGTGCTCTTAAACGGAAGTGGACCATTCAGCTTTAACATGGATGCGACCAACGGAACGGATACCATTACTATTCGCGTGGATTCTGATACAGACATCAACGATAGTTTATCAGCAAATCCTTTGGTGCCTGGAGATACGATTTGCGGCTTAACAGGAATCGGAGGACAGTTTGATAGCTCAAATCCGTTCACCAGTGGATACCAAGTATTCCCAATGCGTTATTCAGATTTGTCTATTTGCAGGTTTGTTCCACCAGCAGTGATCCCATACTACCCAATTGGCACCATCAATACAGAAGATGCCAATGGTGTAGCAGATTCATTGACTACACTTTGCTTCACTTCAGGAACAGTGATAGGAGTTGATTTGGACGGAAACAATGGAATTTCTTTTTATATCTCTGACCTCTCTTCAGGAACACAGCAAGGCATCAACGTATTTAACTTTAATGATGTTAACAACTATGTGGTAACTGAGGGAGATTCAATTATGGTGAGAGGTACCATTGACCAATTTAATGGTTTAACAGAAATAATCCCTGATTCGATCAGCATCATCAAAACGAATGCAACTCTTCCAATGCCACGCGTTGTCACGGACCTAGTTGAGTCAAACGAAGGAGAATGGTTGAGTTTAGACAGCTTAACCATCATCGCAGTGAATCCTACTGGGAGCTCAGGGACCAATTATGATGCAACGACCATCACAGGAGATACCATTATTATGCGAGTTGACAATGACACTGACATTGATGACAGCACCACCTTTGCTGTGAATGATGTGCTGTGCAATGTATTGGCTGTGGGCAGTCAATTCGACAATTCTAATCCTTTCACTTCAGGATATCAGATCTTCCCAATGCGCTTCTCTGACATTGACACCATTAGTTGTCAAACAACGAGCATTGCTGAATTGGAAAACACAAAACAAGATTTTGTGATTTATCCTAACCCTACATCAGGTGAATTTGTATTGAGCACAACAGGCTTTAACAATGCAAGCGTGAAAGTAGAAGTGAGAGACATGAGTGGAAGAATAGTCAAGAGTGAATTGATCAACAACGCCAATCAATCATTTGCTAGAACATATCAAATGAATGAAAATTCAAAAGGCATTTACTTCATCAGCATACTTGATGGAGATCTAGCCATCCATAAAAAGCTGATCATTCAGTAAGAGTTCAATCAATTAATGCAAAGGCCTCGAGAAATCTCGGGGCCTTTTTTGTGATAAATGGCAATCATAGAATAAAAAACAAAATAGCTTAAGTTTGAAAAAAATGATACGATGAACAAATTACTTTATGCTTTCACCATCATTTTGATGAGTGTTGCGTGCCAAAACAACAATGCATCTCAATCAGATGCTGAAGAGACTAAGGAGGATGCAGAAAATATCGACGCCTTTCCTCTTTCCAATCTAGACACTAGCGTTAACCCTTGCGAAGATTTTTATCAATATGCTATTGGTGGATGGTTGAAAGAAAATCCTGTACCATCTACTGAAAGTCGTTGGAGCAGTTTCAATGTTGTACTTGATGCGAACAATAAGAAAATCAAAACGATTCTTGAAGAATTTTCGAGCAATGAATTTGAAAGGGGCAGTATGGAGCAAAAAATTGGTGACTTCTACAGAAGTGCCATAGACTCTGCAAAGGCTGATTCATTAGGCTTTGACCCACTTAGTCGCGAGTTTAACCGTATCAAAGGATTAAAAAAGAAAGAGGACATTGTACCTTTAATCGCTCACCATAGAAGTGTAGGCATTGGGTCTTTATTTGGGATCTATGTGGGCCAAGATGATAAAAACAGCGAAGCATACATCACACATATTTATCAAGGCGGTCTTGGACTGCCTGACCGAGACTATTATCTCAAAGAAGATGACAAGTCAAAAGAACTTCAGAAAGCTTATCAAATACACATTGAAAAAATGTTCACATTGCTAGGCCGCAAAGAATCCAATGCCAAAGCTGAAGTTGTATATTCTATTGAAAAGAAGTTGGCAGAAAATTCAATGACAAGAGTAGAAAGAAGAGATCCAGAAAATACATACAACAAGATGTCAGTTTCAGAATTGCAAACACTAGCACCCTATGTAAACTGGAAGAATTACTTCAATGCTGTTGGAATAATAAAAATAGAAGAACTCATCGTTTCACAACCTAAATTCATCAAAGCTACCGCAGATTTAATGGAAACAATAGAATTAGAAGATTGGAAGACCTATTTAAACTGGAAGGTTCTGAACGCTTATGCTAGCAATTTGAGCAGTGAAGTTGTAAATCAAAATTTCGCTTTTTATGGAGAAACTTTGAGCGGCACCAAAGAAATAAAACCCAGATGGAAAAGGGCACTATCGAAGATAAATAATGGCATTGGTCAATTGCTGGGAAAAGCTTTTGTGAAAAGGCACTTTACGGAAGATTCAAAGGAGGTAGTCAGCAATATGGTCGAAAACTTAAGATCTGCTTTTAGGGCTCGAATCAACCAATTGGAATGGATGAGTGAAGAAACAAAAGAAAAAGCAAAAGAAAAGCTAGAAGCGTTCAATTACAAAATCGGATACCCTGATAAGTGGCGTGATTACTCTGCATTAGAAATTACGACAGACAATTTGATAGAAAATGTAATGCGTGCCAATAAATTCAACTTTGAATACATGATGAACAAACTTGGCAATCCAGTGGATAAGGACGAATGGTTCATGACACCACAGACGGTGAATGCTTATTATAGCTCTTCAAAAAATGAGATCGTGTTCCCAGCAGGAATCTTGCAGCCTCCATTTTATTCAGATGCTGCCGATGCTGCATTGAATTACGGAGGCATAGGAGCAGTAATTGGACATGAGTTTACCCATGGATTTGATGATCAAGGAAGCAAGTACGACCATGCTGGCAATCTTGAAAACTGGTGGACGGAAAACGATCGTCAACGCTTTGATGAACGCGCAGACTTGGTTGTTCAACAATTCAATGGATTTGAGCCCTTAGACAGTCTTTTTGTGAATGGCAAATTGACCTTAGGGGAGAACATCGCGGATTTAGGTGGAGTTACTTTGGCGTATTATGCCTTGAAGGAAGAATTGGGCGATCAAGCACTTGAACCAATCGATGGATTCTCTCCAGATGAGCGATTCTTTTTAGGATGGGCTCAAGTATGGCACATGAATATGACCGATGAGGAATTGCGCAAACGTATCGCCACAGACTCGCACTCTCCAGGAGAATATCGCGTCAACGGTCCACTTTCTAATATGTCAGAATTTGCAAAAGCTTTTGGTTGTAGTGTGGGAGATATAATGGTGAACACGGATTCTACGCGTGCATTGATTTGGTAATTGGATGACGGATAAGAAACCCAAGGGTTTTAAAGGTGCTTTTTCTCGAGCCAAACAGATCATCGATCAGCCTCATAAGCTCGATGAGCTATTGTCAAAAGGGAAAAAGAAGGCAGAAAAAAGTCAAACGGCATTGTATAAAGTTTGGGAAGACTTTCAATGCCTTTGGCGAATGATCGAAGCCTGGAGAAAGGGCGACTATAAGAAGGCACCATGGAAATCGATCCTTTATGCTCTTGTCGCAATCATTTACTTTATTAATCCCTTTGATGTGGTTCCAGACTTTATTCCAATAGCTGGTTTTATTGACGATGTTGGAATGATTTCTTTTGTACTGAAGACCATCCAAAATGATTTGAACGAATTTAAAAATTGGGAAAAAATCCAGAGTAATTCATAAAATGTCACCACTCCTATTCAAAGCTTATCATTGGTTTGCACACCGATTAAAGAGCATCCATTTACATGGCATACACTCTCCTTTTGTTTTTCATTTACATCAAGATATATTTAAAGAAAAAGCGAAATATTATGCTTTTGATGCCATAGAATCTATACGTGCTAAATTAATACTCACTGACAAAGTCATTGAAGTTAAAGATCTTGGAGCAGGTTCTCAATTTTCAAGAGGAAACAAACGCAGTATACGTTCAATTGCTCAACAAAGCTTAAAGCGACCAAAAGAAGCTCAATTGCTATTTCAATTGGTTCAAACGTTTAAACCAAAGACCATACTTGAATTGGGCACTTCCTTGGGACTAAGCACTGCATACATGGCCAAGGCTGCGCCTTCAGCAAAAATCACTACCATTGAAGGTTGTCCACAAACCGCAAAAGTAGCAATGCTGAACTTAAAAAAACTAAACATTGAAAACGTAAAGGTGCTCAACGGTGCTTTTGATGATCATCTTGAACCGGCACTGAATGATCTGCATTCATTGGACTTCTTTTTTATCGACGGGAACCATACAGAAGCGGCTACTTTGAGGTATTTTAATGCTTGCCTCCCTTATTTAAATGAGAATTCAGTTGTAGTCTTTGATGACATCTATTGGTCAAAAGGAATGATAAACGCATGGAATAAGATTCGACTTAATAATAAAGTCACAATTAGCATCGACCTTTTTGAGATGGGAATTCTCTTCTTTAAAAGAGACCAAGCAAAAGAACACTTTACCATTTATCATTAATTACAACAATCTTTAGTAGAATCAACTATTTTTGAATTGTGGAAACAGAGAAAATAATCGAAGTAGAAGGCCTTGTAAGAAACTTCAAACTCGGCAAGCAAATCATCAAAGTACTAAAGGAAATTAGCTTTTCCATCGACCGTAATGAATACGTTGCTTTGATGGGACCATCCGGCTCAGGCAAGTCGACCTTGATGAACATCTTAGGTTGCCTTGATACTCCAACGGCAGGAAAATATGTCTTAAATCATCAAGACGTAAGCAAGTTAACTGATAACGAATTGGCTGAAATTAGAAACAAGGAAATTGGTTTTGTATTTCAAACCTTTAACCTACTGCCTCGTTCAACAGCTCTTGACAATGTTGCATTGCCCTTGGTGTATTCAGGAATTTCAAAAGAAAAAAGAATTGAACGCGCCATAGAAGTCTTAGATGAAGTAGGGCTTGATGATCGTGTAAAGCACAAACCAAACGAACTTTCAGGTGGACAGCGCCAGCGTGTTGCAGTGGCTCGCGCAATGGTGAACAAGCCTTCCATTATTTTGGCAGATGAACCAACTGGAAACCTTGATTCTAAAACCTCTTATGAAATAATGGGACTTTTTGATAAAATTCACAAATCCGGAAATACCATTATTCTGGTTACGCATGAGGAAGAAATTGCCATGCATGCGCATCGAATCATTCGTTTAAAAGATGGCAACATTGAAAGTGACGAAGTGAACAAAAACATCACTTCGTTTGCTTAGAGGGTTCATTAAAATTAAGGCATGAAAATCTATACTAAAAAAGGAGATGGAGGGATGACCTCTCTTATTGGAGGAAGCAGAGTTCCAAAACACCATTTGCGAATTGAATCTTATGGCACAGTTGATGAACTCAACAGTTTTATAGGATTGATCAGAGATCAAGCAATAGATGAACGATCAAAAAAAGCACTGATTGAAATTCAAGACCGATTGTTTACAATAGGGTCCCAACTGGCTTCAGAAGGTAACACAAAAATGAAACTCCCTGACGTCTTAATATCTGACATTGAATTTCTTGAAAATGAAATTGACTCTATGGATGAAGAATTAGAACCCATGCGCTCTTTTGTTTTGCCCGGGGGACATACGGTAGTTTCTTATTGCCACATTGCACGTTGTGTTTGTCGAAGAGCAGAACGATTGTGTGTTCAATTGAATGAAGAATCAGAGATGGATGAATTGCTCATTCAATACCTTAACCGTCTCTCGGATTATTTATTTACACTTGCGCGTAAAATGACCATGCATTTTGATGCGGCAGAAATTCCTTGGAATGCAAGAGTTAGCTAAGATCTTATTTATCTGATCTTTAAGATAGTTTTATTCCTTTAAGATTTAACTTGTTTAATTCATCAAAAAAATTACTTTTGCGATGAATCAAAAATGAGCTAAAATGTACTGGACATTAGAATTGGCTTCTTACTTAGAAGATGCTCCTTGGCCTGCTACCAAAGATGAATTGATTGACTATGCAATTCGTGCTGGAGCGCCCTTAGAGGTAGTAGAAAATCTCCAAGAAATAGAAGATGAAGGAGAGTCCTATGAAACCATAGAAGACATTTGGCCAGATTATCCCACCAAAGAAGATTTCTTTTTCAACGAAGACGAGTATTAAACCTCTTCAAATGAAAAAAAGCCAATTGATGAAAATTGGCTTTTTTTATGTCTATCGCTGAGCCAATCGCCGTCGAGTTTTTCAGTAAATTTGCGCTCTTCCTTTGCACATTATCAATTGTCATTAAACATGTTTACTGCACTCAGCAATACTTTTAAAAAAATACTAGGGAACAAAGCAGAAAGAGATCTAAAAGAGGTAAAACCACTGTTGGATCAAATTCTAGCAGTGTTTCCAACCCTTGCTTCCCTATCCAATGATGAATTACGTCAAAAAACCTCAGACTTTAAAGTCCAAATCCAAACTGCCATCCAAACGGAACAAGCACAGATTGATCGACTTAAGGAAGAGATAGAGCAAACCAAAGACATCGACAAGAAAGAGAGTAAATACGCTGAGATTGATAAGATTGAAGAGCAAATCAATGAGAGATTAGAAGAGGTATTGCTGGATATATTGCCAGAAGCATTTTCTGTTGTTAAAGAAACAGCGAGGAGATTTACGGAGAATATCACTGTGAGAGTGAAGGCTTCTGACATGGACAAAGATTTGGCCGCAGAAAGGGACAGCATCGAAATTGATGGAGATACTGCAGTTTGGCACAACAGCTGGAATGCTGCTGGTGCTGAAATGGCTTGGAATATGGTACACTACGATGTACAGTTGATAGGTGGCATTGTCCTCCATTCAGGGAAGATTGCAGAGATGGCTACTGGTGAAGGAAAAACCTTAGTCGCTACTTTGCCTGTTTACCTCAATGCCCTCACTGGTCGTGGCGTTCATTTGGTCACCGTAAATGATTACTTGGCGAGAAGGGATTCTGAGTGGATGGGACCACTGTTTGAGTTTCATGGCTTAACTGTAGATTGTATCGACCGCCATCAACCCAATTCTGCCGACAGAAGAAAAGCTTATCAAGCAGACATTACCTATGGGACCAATAATGAATTTGGTTTTGATTACTTGAGAGACAATATGTCAAGATCGCCAGAAGACCTTGTTCAACGAAAACACCATTATGCAATTGTAGATGAAGTAGATTCTGTACTTATTGACGACGCAAGGACACCATTGATTATCTCGGGGCCAACACCCCAAGGTGATAAACATGAATTTAAAGAATTAAAACCTGTTGTTGAAAAGTTGGTAAATGCACAGCGAAAGTTAATTTCCACCCTTATTGTTGATGCAAAAAAGAAACTCAATGCGGAGGGAGAAGACAACAAGGCAAGAAAACAACATGCCGAAGAAGGTGGACTTGCCCTGCTAAGGTGTTATAGAGGACTGCCGAAAAACAAAGCTTTGATCAAGTTTTTAAGTGAGCCTGGTATACGTGCTCAATTGCAGAAAACGGAGAATTTTTATTTACAAGACCAATCCAAAGAAATGCCCAAAGTCGATGAAGAATTGTTCTTCGTGATCGATGAAAAAAACAACTCCATTGAATTGACAGAAAAAGGCATTGAATTGATCTCAGGCACAGGTGAAGATAAAGAATTCTTTGTGCTGCCAGATTTGAGTATGTTATTGTCAGAAGCTGAGAAATCAAGCAAAGAAGAAGAGGCCATTGTCAAAAACAAAGACCAGATTATTCAGGACTACTCTGTTAAAGCAGACCGTATCCACACAGTCAATCAATTGCTCAAAGCCTATGCCCTTTTCGAGAAGGATACCGAATATGTGGTGATGGACAACAAAGTAAAAATCGTTGATGAGCAAACTGGACGGATCATGGAAGGGAGACGGTATTCTGATGGTCTGCACCAAGCCATTGAATCCAAGGAAAACGTCAAAGTAGAAGCCGCTACACAAACCTATGCAACAGTAACGTTGCAGAATTACTTTAGGATGTACCACAAATTGGCAGGCATGACAGGTACTGCCGAAACCGAAGCAGGAGAATTGTGGGACATCTATGAATTGGATGTGGTCGTTATTCCTACCAACCGTCCAATTGCAAGAGCAGACAAAGAAGACCTTGTGTTTAAAACCACTAGAGAGAAATACAATGCTGTTATTGATGAGATCGTAGACTTGGTAAAAGCACGAAGACCTGTTCTTGTGGGAACGACCTCTGTTGAAATTTCTGAATTGTTGAGTAGAATGCTCAAGATGAAAGACATCAAACACAACGTACTCAATGCCAAACTTCACCAAAGAGAAGCCGACATTGTCGCAGAAGCTGGCAAGGCAGGTACGGTGACCATTGCTACGAACATGGCTGGTAGGGGTACTGACATTAAGTTGTCAAAAGAAGTCATCGAAGCCGGAGGTTTAGCCATCATAGGGACTGAACGACATGAATCACGAAGGGTTGATAGACAGCTAAGAGGACGTGCGGGAAGACAAGGAGATCCTGGAAGTTCTCAGTTTTATGTTTCCTTAGAAGACAATCTAATGCGTTTGTTTGGATCAGACAGGATCGCCAGATTAATGGACCGTATGGGACTAGAAGAAGGCGAAGTGATCCAACACTCCATGATTACCAAATCCATTGAACGAGCGCAGCGAAAAGTTGAAGAAAATAACTTTGGTATTCGTAAGCGATTGTTGGAATATGATGACGTCATGAATTCTCAAAGAGAGGTAATCTATCGAAGAAGAAGAAACGCCTTGTTTGGAGAACGCTTGAATGTTGACATCGCAAACATGATTTATGATGCTACTGGAAGTATTGTTCAATATGCTCATGAATCAAGAGACTATGAGGAATTCAAATTTGAACTCATTCGTAGCTTAAGTATGGAAAGTCCGGTAGATGAGCAAACGTTCTTATCTTCTAGCACAGAGGAGATTGGTGAGGTTGTTTACAAAGAAACCTATAAAAACTATCAGAATAAAACAGCAACCATTGCTCAAGCTGCCTATCCAGTCATTAAGCAAGTGTATGAGAATGAATCGAGTCAATATGAGAACATTGTTGTTCCATTTACAGATGGGAAAAAGTCCTTACAAGTAGTAGTTCCATTGAAGGAATCTTATGAGTCTGAAGGGAAATCCTTGATTAAGTTTTTTGAAAAGAACATTATTCTTGCACTAATTGATGATGCTTGGAAAGAGCATTTGCGGGAAATGGACGATCTGAAACAATCGGTACAAGGTGCAGTTTATGAGCAAAAAGACCCTTTGTTGATTTACAAATTTGAGGCTTTTGAACTTTTTAAGCAGATGATTGATCGCACCAATAAGGAAATCATTACCTTCTTAATCAAAGCCAACCTACCCAAACAAAACCCTCAAGATAAGGTTCAGGACGCTTCTCAACAGAGGAAAGAAAGTCCAAAATTGCAGACATCAAGAACTGAATTGCCCTCTTTCCAACAATCACGATCAACAGGAAATCCTGAAAGAGAACAAGCCAAACCTAAAGCTCAACCAGTTAGGGTAGAAAAAAAGGTAGGAAGGAATGAACCATGCCCTTGTGGAAGTGGTAAAAAGTACAAGCAATGCCACGGGAAATAATTCCTGCTAATTTTTGTAATTAAGGTGTTTATTAGGTTCAGAGGACCAACGATCTTAATGGTGAGATGCCATTAATGCAATTGATAAAATATTCCCAATGCATAAGCGGGTTCCGCTAAGATTAAGCTTCCTGAAAAGGCAGTTTGATATGATGCTGAAACGCCCATTTTATCGGCAAGCCAATAGGAAATTTCAGGACCAATGGAATTGAATTCTATGTTGTTCGAAAAAATCCCGTTCCCAGCTGAACCTTCTGGTTCTCCATTTTTAAAAGAATGTACATTAAATGATTTGAGGGCAATTAGGAATTTTTTGTCTTGGTAATAGCCCAATTCGACATTCCATCTAAACTCTTCGGAAAACCCTTCTGTTCTGTGGTTAAATCCCACTGTTATATTGCCATAAAAGTGTTTGTTGATTGAAAATCCAACATCAATCATCAACATTTGATTGAATTCTCCATCGCCCGTTTGCAGCAATTCAGTCTCCCCTCCGGTTGGATTCCCTAAGGGCAATCCCAATATCAAACTTGCACTTAAAGCTATTTTACTGTCTTTGAGTAAACCATATTTTACCCCAAGTTGAGCATCTCCAATCCCATTATATTCATCTCCTTCTTGTGTATCACCACTAGAAAATTGAATCTTATTTAGAGTAATTCTGGAAAATAAGGGAGCATAGAATATCCCATCCAAACGATCCGTTATACCGTATTCTCCATAAACTGTTGTTTGATATATCCCAGTGGTCGTAATTTGTTTTGTTTTACCTTCCCCATTGAAAAATTGATTTCCGTGGATTACATTCTGGCCAAACTTGAAATATCCTTTTCCTTTGCCTTGTGTCCACCCTCCACCGTAAAGACTCATAGAGTAGACTATAGAAAGTAATAAGACTGCAATCGAGTTCTTCATCATTAATTGAGTTTTGCTACACCAAATGCCACTCCAAAGGGTTTGCACCAAATGATCACGTTGTTGTAATCATCTATGCTTATGTTAGAAGGCAGATCAATGGTAAAAGGACCTCTAATTTGAGTCATTTTCTGAATCTCGACTCCCCCACTCTCCGTGTTGCTTAAATTCACGTAGATTCCAGGGCCATTTTGTGTTAAGAAATCTGATCCAAAATCTAACTTTAAACTTCCGTCTGATTTCTCAGACATGGTTACGGTTCCACTAGCGCGATAACCGTTTCTTCCACTAAAAGTACCGCTTCGGCTTGTTTGCATAGCTTGGCTAACCAAAACATTGTATGCACTACTGCTAACATTGCCAATACTTGCCGTGATATCAGCTCCACCAACATCATTAGCTGTCGCAAGTCCAGTACCATCAATGGATAAAACTGTCCCATCAGTAGATGCCCAAACGATGGGTGCATGATTGTTTAAGGTTTGCCCTCTCAAATTTTTAACTGTCGACCTAAATCTCAGCGTATCATTTACTTTTACTTGATTGGTATCCGTATCAATATTTATTTCTGCAATGGCATTGCTGTCTGTAATTACAGCCATCGTTACTGAATTGGCAATCGACATTCCTGAAGAATTTTGATAGGAAGCAGTAATGTTTGCATTGCCAATAATTATGCCTTTGACCAAACCATTATTGTCTACAGTGAGCACGTTTAAATTATCTGAAGTCCATTGAAAAGCAACAACTTGGGAATTCCCAGTATTGTCGTAATACTTTGCTTGCAATTGCAAGGAGTCTCCCTGAACAATTGATGTGCTAGTTGCGATGATTTCAACCCTTTCAACGGCTTGTACCAACAGCAATCGACTGTCAATTAGATTGGCAGTACTCACTTGAATATTAGTAACGCCTGTTTTTAACCCAATCGTCTTCCCATCGGCTCCGATCGAAGCAATGTCAGCTCGGGAACTTGTCCAAGTTAAATTCCTCGGCTCTTCCTCCCCCATCTTATTGAAAAACTTTGCCTGATAAGTAATTGAATCCCCAACGACCAAGGTGTCTGTGCCTGTATTCGAGGATACGATGGACAGTCGCTCATTCAGTAAGTTTGTGTCTTCTACGAAATCCTCCCCGACACAACTAAAGAGCAAAGCACCACAAAACAAAAGAAAGAAATTAACGCTCCTTTTCATACTTCAAAAATAGATACGGAGTTTATTTTAAAATGTCGCTTAACCAACGAAAATGAAATTCTACTTGACCAGAATTGATCAATGGATTTCACTCATCACCAACATACGGTTCTGATCAGGATCCCATACTTTTAGGCGAAGACAAGCTAAGATGTCTTTTGGGTTTAAGGAGGTCTTCTTTGCCTTTTTTTGAAACAACTCAAAGGATCGGTGAACTTCAGGCAAACGATAAAAAGGTATCAAGGCATTCATATGGTGAATGTGATGATAGCCTATGTTTCCTGTGAACCAATTCATGATGGGAGACATGACCATATAACTTGAAGATTCCATGGCAGCCTTGTAGTATGACCAGTTCTCCTTGTCTCTGAATCGAGTATCTGGAAAATTATGCTGGGCATAAAAAAGATAAGAACCCATAGCACTAGATAGTATTGCCGGTAGCAGAAACGCAAGAAAGAATCCAGTCCACCCAAAAAAATAGAAATACATAAATCCCATCGCATAATGAAACACTAAGGCGAGCAAAGAATCCCAATGTTTGCCAGGATTGCGAATCAAAGACAACAAACACATGCCGTAAGTAAATGCAAAAATATATCCAGCTGCAATGGTAAGTGGATGTCGAATGAAGAGGTATCCGAATCGCTCGAGCCTGCTGGCTTTCATAAATTTTTCTTTGGTGACAATGGGAAAAGAACCTATGCTCGAGGTGTATAATTTAGAATTGTGCTTGTGATGATAATCGTGCGAACGCTTCCAAATACTTGGAGGATTCAATGTGTAAAATCCATATAAAGTAAATAAAATGCGTGCAACCTTATTGCCCTTCAGAATTGTCTTGTGCAGAAAGTCGTGGTAGATCACAAACATTCTCACCAACAAGAGTCCAATTACAGGGCTCACAAGTATTCTTACAATCAAAGGCAATGGACTTAGCGCCATGGCTATTGCCCCCACCAAAAGCAATAAGGTTGTAAGCAGGTAGAACCAACTTTTCTTTGCATCATCCTTCGCATATTCTTTTGTCGCCAAGATGATTTCTTTTTCTTTAGGGTCCATCATGTGTGCGTTCTTTTATGTTTCCATCTCCTGTGTGACCAAAGCCAAATTTCAGGATTTCGACGAATATCCTGCTCTAATCTTCGCGTATACTTTTCAGATATTTCTTCAACACTGTATTCTGAGGGATTTGGCACAATGTCTTCTAAGCTCACATTGTAATGCCCTCGTTTATTTCTATCAATCGAAATATACACCACAGGATAATTGAGTTTTTTGGCAATTTTTCCTGCTCCAGTAAATATGGGTGTGTCCTGATTCATGAAACTTGTCCAATAAGCTCCACTTGCTGAAGGCGTTTGATCAGCTATGAAAGCCGTTGCAGTCAAATTATCTTTATTTTCTATCATGCCTCGAATTGCATTTTTCATGGAATATAATCCATTGCCCAAGCGCGTGCGCATCTTATAAACCAAGCCATCGAAGTTTTTGTTTGCTAAGGGGTGATAAATCACATATAATTTATGATATGGCTCCAATGCGAAGCGAGCACCACCCAATTCCCAATTCCCAAAATGACCCATGACAATTATAATACTTTGATTCTGCTTCTTGTATTTTTCGAACACTTCTAGGTCTTGAAAAGTCACATGTTTCCTGAGTGATTTTGGAGAGATCGTCAAGGTTTTTAAGGTTTCTAATATCAAATCACAGAAATAGCGGTAAAATTTTTTTTGAATGCTGAGCAACTCTTCTTTGTCCTTCTCTGGAAAAGAATTACTTAGATTTATATAAACCACTTTTTTACGATAGCCAATCAAATGATAGATAATAAAAAAAATACCATCTGAGAGCCTTTGTAAAATCCAAAATGGCAAAATTGAAATCAGGTAAAGCAAGGGTAAAGTAATGTAGAAAAATAAAGCGCCCATAAAGTTCAACTGTCTGAAAGGTGAAATTAAGGATTAATGCTGCCTGTAGATCAATTATAAGA
>OJGX01000467.1_pt1 | contig 19867 bp, 15 predicted proteins | sample 1594661 | NCBI WGS metagenome assembly OJGX01 (sample SAMN05416839, study PRJEB24817) | seawater metagenome | isolation source: Sea water | place: Canada:Atlantic | collected 2013-07 | reverse complement strand
AGTTTATCCCGGAGAACTCTATTTGTGGATGCCGCTAGTTTAAGGGAGGCTTACAGATGGATAATATATTCGGCGTTCAGCAAGCTAGCGATGAAGCCTTTAACCCTATTCTGATTATTAGTAACCAACCCCATGGTTGCTAGTAATTAGGGTAGGGTTTTTTTATTTCAAAAAAAACAGTGATAGTGCTAATCTGCAAGCGCTTTTCTATTCCAATCTACTTCTAAAATCTATTCAGTGGCCCATTTTGGGGCCGAGGCGAATAATATGACTCTTTGTGGTTCACTAATAGGCAAGTTGCGCAAATGTAGTGCAAAAAGTAGTGGCTTTGTTCTAATAGTTGCGGTGTTTTTTAATATTGGTTTTGCTAACGCGCAAGGTTTACCTGCTATTGTTGATAAAGTGTCTGGCACTACTCCAATACAAGGGTATTTCAATCTGTATTGGGACGACAGTACTGGAAAAATGTTTTGGGAAATCGACAAGCTCGAGACAGAATTTCTCTATCAAGTGTCTATGGGCTCTGGTTTGGGGTCGAACCCTGTCGGCATCGATCGAGGGCAGCTAGGAGGTACTTATGTCCTAGCCGCGAAAAGAGTTGGGCCCCGTGTATTGCTAACAGAACCAAATTATCGCTATGTGGCACTAAGTGATAACCCTTTAGAAAGACAAGCGGTACGAGATGCCTTTGCGCCGTCGACACTTTGGGGCTTTGATATTGTCGCGGCAAGTGGCGAGAGTGTTTTAGTGGATGCGACGGACTTTTTTTTACGGGATGCTAGAAACGTCATCGGTAATATCGCACGGCGCAATCAAGGCAACTACAGTTTAGATAAAAGTCGTAGTGCCTTTTATTTGGAAAGCACTAAAGCGTTCCCTGAGAATGTCGAAGTCGAAGTGAGTCTAACCTTCGCTAGCAGCAACCCCGGAAATCTTGTCAATTCAGTTGCCGCATCAGGTGAGTCAATAACCTTGCGTCAACATCACTCCTTCGTAAAACTTCCCGATGATAATTACACGATTCGAGTTGCGGACCCAAGAATTGGTACTAATGGACCAACCGTGCAAGATTATAGCGCTGAGATTGGCGACGACATGCAAATACGCCTTATCTCAAGGCACCGCCTCCAAAAGAAAGACCCGAATGCTGCACGTTCAGAAGCGATCGAACCAATCATCTATTACGTAGACTCAGGCACGCCTGGGCCTGTGAAAAGCTCTTTGATCGCAGGTGCAAGTTGGTGGAACGATGCCTATGAAGCCGCTGGCTTTATCAATGGTTTTCAAGTGCGTGAATTGCCGGAAGGGGCTGACCCGCAGGACATACGTTATAACATGATTCATTGGACGCATCGGCGCACACGAGGCTATTCCTATGGTGCCTCTGTTATTGACCCACGTACTGGCGAGATTATCAAAGGCAACGTCAACTTAGGCAGTTTGCGTCTGCGACAAGACTATCTTCATGGTCAGGGGCTAGTGCCTGGCTTTGAGTATCTTGCCGAAGTGGCTGATAACAATATGGCATCGGTGAATATGGCCTTGGATCGTGTGCGACAACTCTCTGCCCACGAAGTCGGGCATACACTAGGGTTTCCACACAACTATATTGCCAGCGCTACAGGCCGTGAAAGCGTGATGGATTATCCAGCTCCTTTGGTAGAGATTACGGAAGCCGGAGAATTGGATTTATCAAATGCCTACCTACAGCGCATAGGCGAGTATGACAAATTGGCAGTGCGTTATGCCTATGAACAATTCTTGCCTGGCACTAATGAGGCAGAAGCGCTTGCCAGTATTGTGCAAGAAAGTCTAGATCGTGGCCTGCTATTCATGGATCACAACAATAATAATTTTCGTGGAGCGGGGCATCAGTATGCAGGTGTTTGGGATAACGGTGCTAACTTAGTTGACCAACTAAAGCACGAGATCGAGGTGCGCCGCATAGGATTAGAGAATTTTAGTGAAGCGATGATCCGTAATGGTGAGCCTACCTCTGATCTTGAATATGTATTGCTGCCTTTATACATGCATCACCGCTTTCAATTGAATTCGGCGGCGCAAAGTATTGGCGGAGCAAATTATTTTTATACGCTAAGAGGTGACGGGCAAACGCCTTTCACGATTATTGAGGCCGAGGAGCAACGCGATGCACTAGAGACTGTGTTATCGACTCTGGATGTAGACTTTCTAACTCTGCCAGTAGATACCTTGGCTTTATTGCCACCTACAGCACGGCGCCATAATCAAGGCGAAGCCTTTCCTGGTCGTACCGGTCTATTATTTGACCCACTCGGTGCGGCAGAAGGTTCAGTGAGTTTAACGGTGCAACAAATATTGCACCCAGAACGTATGGCAAGGCTCATTGCCTATGGTAGTCTGGGTGATTATCCCGATTTAGAGGAAGTGATCGATCGTTTGCTAGAAGTGACGTGGGAAGCATCGACCCCCGATTCAGATTACCAACAACAGGTTCTGCAAGTAGTACAAAGGGTGACCATCGATGAAATGATGTTGCAAGCAGCGAATCAATCGACTTCGCCAGAGGCGGCAGCGGTATTGTCTGATCGACTTAATCAATTAGCAGCGCGCTTGGAAGGGCAGCGCAACCCTAGCGCCTATCAAAGCAGTGCTGCTGCCAAGATTCGACGTTGGCAGCAGCGTGGTGAAGATGCGATTCCAAGTCAAGGCTTAGAAATGCCACCAGGTGACCCAATCTAAGGCTTAGAGAAACATATCAAAACCTTCAAACCGGCCATTGAGGATACTGCTAGTATCCTCTTGGCCGAGCCAGCCCTGCATCATTGTTTGATACACGCGGCGAAAATCTGTGGTGTATTGCAAATTGTCGCCTTCTGTGAGCTTGGTTAAGCTTGGCAGTTCACCGTAATGTCCCCCTTTGACTTGCGAGCCCACTACAAACATCGTATTGGCGGCTCCGTGGTCGGTGCCTAAGCTCACATTTTCAGGGACGCGCCGGCCAAACTCAGAAAAGATCATCAGCATCACATCGTCAGCGCGACCAATGCGTTCAAGGTCGAGCATGAACGCTGACACAGCATCGGATGTATAGGTTAAGAGGCGTTGGTGCAGATCATTCTGGAATACATGGGTATCGAACGCATTGTTGCGGTATGACACATAGTAAAGATTGGTTGGCATGCCTGCTTCCAACAAAGACACCACTTTGGGCAAATCTAAGCCCGTGATGCCGTAATCCACAGGTGAATTGTAATTAGCCCATGCTTCACGCACTAAACTAGACGCATCACTGGCACTGCGAGCGATGCCGTGTAAGAAATTCTGGCTAGCATTGCCAGTGCTATTTAATTCAGCTTGCTGTGCTAATGCCTCTTTCTCTTCGAAGAAAGCCTCACGCATAAAACGTTCGGGGGCATCGAAGACAACCGGCACATGTTTGGCGCTGCGCACTGCTAGAGATTGGCTCTCTGCGATGTTAACTAAAAAATTTGCAGGGGCATCTGGCGCCATCTTGTCTGCCAGTTTGCCTACCCAGCCGTATTCATCACCGCTATTAGGTGCCGCTGTGTGCCAATAGGCCATAGAGGTAAAGTGTGAATAAGAAGGGTTGTCATAGCCGCATCCGTGCACGATCGCCATATTGCCATCTTTGTACAGACGCTCGAATCCGGCCATGCCTGGGTTAAAACCAAAGTGATCGTCAATGACGCGTAAGTCTTTTTTGGGGATCCCGATGTTGGGGCGATTGCGGTAATAGGCATCATCGCCGTAAGGGACAACCGTGTTAAGCCCATCGTTGCCACCGGACAATTCAAGAATAACGAGTATCTTGCCGTTGGCGCATGCGGTGGCTGCAGCTTGTTGCGCCGCTTGCGCGAAGCCTGAGGGAAGCATCCCGAGTGCGCCGAGCCCTAACCCCGTAAGGCCCGCGCCCAGTAGTTTTCTGCGATTAAGTAACAAAGACTTTTTGTTCATGGGCTTGCTCTCGATGTTTAGCTCAGTTGATACTCTGGCTGGCTCATTATTAGGTGCAATAGCAGGCGCAGGGAGTCTTCCATATACGACTGGGCAATGCTGATATCACTGGTGCCTAGATCGTCATTGAGAAAATTAATCAGGGTTTGACGCGTATCGCTACTAGGTGGCACACGCAGAAATCGCATGATGAAGTAATCCACGACTTGGCTTGTGTCGCTAAAGCCTTCGGATACTACCATGGCGCTTAAATTCGTTTGCGCAGTGTCTCTGGGGATAGGCTTGACCCGTTCTATGGCCATTTGCCAGCCACGGAAACTGCCGTAACGGGTATTAAAATCCTCGTCTCGATCGGCAAGCATATTAGACTCGGCCATGATTTGCCCTTCGCCGCTAGAGGAGGGCTGGGTTGCACTGGTGATGTCATAGCCTAGGCGAATACGATCGGCCACACTGCGGATCTCTGCGCTGCCGTTGATTCGATCCGGTGGCACAAAATTAATGTCTGGAAATAGCACGTCGCGAGCGAAGTTGCCGCGCTCTAACAATAAACCTGGGGTAATCCAGCTGCGCCCGCCGGCCCAGCCCGCAACCGTGGGCGGGCGAAATAATGACTGCCCTAGGGCACCTGTGGCTGTATTGAAGTCAGGGACACCGGGCACAGCTTGCAAACCCATCTTACGGTAGCTTGAAACCGCTAATTGCACAGGGCTCTTAATTTGTGTGCCGACAGAGGCTGGGCTATAGAAGTCTTTAGACAAAAAGATTGTTTCGAGTAGCGTGGCGACATCGTAATCTGCATCGCGTAATACTTTGCCCAAGGCGGTTTTTGTTTGCGCGCTAAGCTCTTCGCGCACAAAGAATTTATAGAGCTTGCCGGCAATATATTGTGCCGTGACTTCCTGCTCCATGATGATGTCGATAATCTCAACGCCATCAAAATTGCCGGTGTGTCCTAAAAAGTGTTTTTCAGAAGCGTCGTGTTGGTCTTGGTTAATAACGAAGTTAACGTCGACATAATTCCAACCGGTAAACGCACGAGCGGCCTCGCGGATGTCGTTTTCGCTGTAGTTGCCAACCCCCATGGTGAACAACTCCATGATCTCGCGTGCGAAGTTTTCATTAGGCGCACCTTTAACATTGACGCCGGCATCTAGAAACGACAGCATGGCCGGGTCTTGAGCAACGGCGACCATCAAGTCACGAAAGCTGCCAGTGCCCATCTCGTGGAACAATTCTAACTCGTTAAGGAGCTTGCGATAGTCGCGCACTTTGCTCTCATTGACTGCGTAGTGACCATGCCAAAACAAGGCCATCTTCTCTTGCAGCGGTGCATTGCTGCGCACCATCCTGTCAGCCCACCAATACGCCACGCGATTTGTTTCTAGCACGCTAGCGCGAAGCCAATAGAAGAACTTATTCACCACGGGTTGTAAGCGGCGATTGCCCTCGGGTTTTACTTTGATGCCAAGCGCTTCACCGGTCTGTTTGGCTAGCTCTGTAGTTGCAGGGCGGCTTGGAGGGAAGGGTTCGAGCCCAGGATCATGGATGCCAGAGTGCTCGAAGGGCAGTAAATGGGAATTATCGATATCTTCAAAATGCACTAATTGGCGCACAGCCTCTTGCGGGCCAAGTGCCACTAGGGCTTCGATCTGTTCTGGCGTGCCGCCAAAACCTGCTCGCTCTATAAGATGAGCCGCTTTGTCATAGTTCCAGCTACTGCTTGGCAAGGCGTTGAGATCGTCTTGCCAAGCGCTGTTATCGGCCTGTGCTAAACCCAAGCGCGGCAGCAAGGCAATGCTAAGAATGGCTGAACCAATGACTAAGGGTGTCTTAGGCAGAGCAAACATAGAGTGTGTCCTTATGTTTCAGGGGCTATTTTGTTCAGCATTCTAGCCCTGTAAGGCAGTCATTGACCATGTTGAGACGTGATTTTTTGTGCCTTTACCGCGTCCAAACCCGCGAATATAAAGGCTTTTAGATGAGCTTTTAGCGCCGCTTTGTCTTGCCAAAAATCCCCTATTACCTGGCTAATAGTGGCTTTGTTGCCGACCAGTAGTAAAAAGCAGGGCGCTATCGTGCTCAATAAAGTCAAAGGCATTGCGGGGCTGTTTTCTTCGATTCCGGTGACATCACCGACCAGCTTTCTAATGATAGCGAATTTTGGAATAGCCTCTGCTTTGATCATTTGGTCGATAAATTGCGAAGGGGCGATAATTTCGCGCACAAAAACCCGTGAATGCCATTGCTCGGAGTCAATGCCATCGATTAAGTAGTCGAGAATGTGGGCTAATTTATCGCGGGAGTCCAACTCGCTATTGTCGATGATCATCAGGGCGCTCATACTGATGAAGCGCCTATGAGATTCTATTAGCACTTCCGAGTACAACGCATCGCGGCTACCAAAATGGTAATTCACCGCTGCGATATTGCAGCCGCATTTCTCGCAAATCTGCTTACTCGTAGTGGCACCGTACCCTTTTTCTGAGAATAACTGCCCAGCAATCTCTATGATCTGTTGGCGGGTATTGTCGCCATCGGCGCGCGCCGATCTGCCGGTATTACGCTTAGTGTTTGCTTTCGTTGTCATTGCTACATGTTCTTTGGTTTAGATTAGTTTAAATTCAAATTTGCATTTGATTTAGGCGATTCTAGCAGCTAATATCGAGACATTCATCCTAATTTACCGATTGGTTTAAACCTCCTATGGATATTAAAAAGATTGTCGTTGTAGCAGTGCTAGCAGCAGCCGGAGTCGGCGCTATGCTGTGGAATGCAGAGAATGCGGCTGATGATGATGGGGATATTGTCTTGTTTGGCAATGTCGACTATCGGCAAGTGGCTCTGGCATTCAGTGGGAGTGAGCGAATAGCCCAAATGCATGTGCAGGAGGGGGACACGGTCACGGCTGGTCAGACAGTTGCTGTTCTCGATAGCACAATGTTGCAACTGCGCGTGCGCCAAGCGCAGGCGCAGGTGCGAGTCCAAGAGGAGGGCTTAAACCGCTTGCGCGCGGGTAGTCGCCCCCAAGAGATAGCCCAAACCGAGTCGGCTATCGCGGTGGCGTCGGCTGAGTTAGAAAATGCCCGCGCACAGCTAGAACGTTTAGAGAATGCTAGTGCACAGTCTGCGGGACGGGCTGTCAGTAAGAGCGATATTGAGGCGGCACAAACCCGAGTGGCGGTGGGGCAAGCAAATTTGCAGCGCGCACAAGACACTCGTGATTTAGCGGTAGATGGGGCGGCATCACAAGACATTGCTAAGGCTGAGGCGGCGCTAGAGGTTGCCCGTGCGCAATTGGCCGTTGTGGAGCAGCAACTGAGCGATACCGAACTAAAGGCACCCGTCGATGCCGTCGTGCGCTCAAGGCTTCTTGAACCGGGCGATATGGCCTCTGCACAGCGTCCGGTCTATACGCTGGCGATCACGCAAGCAAAGTGGGTACGTACCTATATTAGCGAAGTGAATTTTGGTCAAATAAAGGCGGGACAAGAGGCAAGTATCACTACTGACAGCTACCCTGACGAAGCACTGACCGGTCATATCGGTTATATCGCCTCGGTTGCCGAATTCACACCTAAAACAGTACAGACCCAAGATCTGCGCACAAGCCTCGTGTATGAAGTGCGGATACGCGTTGAGGATCCGCAAGATCGATTGCGACTGGGTATGCCAGCTACCGTGCAATTGTCACGCGGTGGGGCCGCTCGATAATGAGTGACGCTGATGAGGTCGTAGTGGGGCGTGGGTTAACGAAACGCTTCTTCGACAAAGAGTCAGGGCACACGACAACGGCCTTGAAGAACATCGATTTTGCCGTGCTAAGAGGCAGCATTACAGCGTTAGTCGGGCCAGATGCTGCAGGTAAAACCACTCTGATGCGCTTAATGGCAGGGCTTTTGCGTAGTGATCATGGGCAATTACATGTGCTGGGTTTAGATGCCAAAACTCATCCGCAGGAGATTCAAGATCGCATTAGCTATATGCCACAGCGTTTTGGTTTATATGAAGACCTTAGCGTGCAAGAGAACCTTGACCTTTACGCTGACTTGCATGGGGTTGGCCAGCAGGAGCGCAAAGAGCGTTATGCCCGCTTGATGGAGATGACCGGGCTCGCTGAGTTTACCGAGCGACCCGCAGGAAAACTCTCTGGTGGCATGAAGCAAAAACTAGGACTGGCCTGCACCTTGGTACGCTCTCCGCAATTGCTGCTTTTAGACGAACCGACAGTCGGGGTGGACCCACTCTCGCGGGTTGAGTTGTGGCAGATCGTGGAGCAATTGCGCCAAGACGAACAACTCACCGTTATTATCAGTACGGCCTATCTCGATGAGGCGCAACGGTGCGCCAAGGTCTATGTCATGCACGAAGGAGAAGTTTTGGCTCAGGGCACACCCGAACAACTGAGTGCAAATGCGCAAGGCCAGTGCTTTTCAGCTCGAACCCTCGATGAACGCCCAGCGCGCACATTGCAAGCGCAGATGATCGATGAACCAAGCCTTATAGTTGATGCCGTCCCACAAGGGGGCAATGTGCGTTTCATTCTCAATGAAGCAGTAAGCCTTGAGAGTGAAGCCATTCAGAACATACTCCAAGGCGCGACAGTCGAGCCCTTAACTCCGCGATTGGAAGATGGTTTTATGGTGTTGTTACGGCGCAGACTTCAGGCTGAGAAAAAGGATATGCAGGCAGGGATCGTTGCCGCGGCGTCTTTGGGAAAAACTGCTGGCAACGCGACAAAGAAAATGCAGGGTGATGCGCATGACACGATGATAGAGGTACGCGATTTAGTGCGCAAATTTGGCGACTTTGTTGCAGTCAATAGTACTTCATTCGCGGTGCAGCGTGGCGAAATCTTTGGCCTGTTAGGGCCCAATGGCGCAGGTAAGACGACGACCTTCCGTATGCTGTGCGGTCTATTACCAGCTAGTAGCGGTTTTTTACAAGTGGCGGGGGTTAATCTGTTAACCGCGCGAGCAGCCGCGCGCAAGAAAATTGGCTATGTATCGCAGAAATTTTCTTTGTATGGAAATCTTACCGTGCGCGAAAATCTCGAGTTTTTTGGTGGCGTATATGGCTTGCGAGGTAAACAACTAAAGGCGCGCATCGCTTTAGTCTGTGAACAGTTCGAATTGCAACATTTATATAAGACTCCTGCTGGACATTTGCCTGGTGGATTTAAACAACGCCTCGCAATGGCGGTGGGGGTCCTGCATGAGCCCGAGATACTATTCTTAGACGAACCCACTAGTGGTACGGACCCGCTGGCACGCCGAGAGTTTTGGCGACGCATCACCGCACTCGCCGATATCGGTGTGACGATTATTATAACCACGCATTTTCTTGATGAGGCTGAGTATTGCGATCGCATAGTGATTCAAGATGCCGGCGAGTTAAAAGCCTTGGGCACGCCACGTGAGGTTTGGATGCAAGCCGGTCATGGTGCCACGTCAACTTTGAATATGGAGCGTGCTTTTATCGACATAGTCAATCAAGCTCGGCAGCAAAAGCAGCAAGCGCTAGAGGAGCCACGCTATGCATAATGCTAGCGCACACTCGATGACGCAGCGCAGTCGTGGGTTTTTCCTCAGGCTTTTTGCGCTGACTCGTAAAGAGGTTCGGCAACTGCTGCGCGATAAAAGTAATCTCGGTGTAGGCTTATTATTGCCCGTGGTTTTAATGCTGATTTTTGGTTACGGTTTGTCATTAGATGTTAAGAACGCTCCCGTTGCGGTGGTATTGGAAGACTCTTCGTCGACAGCAATGGAGGCTGTCGCTGGCTTAAGTTTGAGCCCCTATTTTTCGCCGCAAATTGTACGCTCGATACAAGAGGCGCAGACCTTGATGTTGGCACGAGAGGTCGATGCAATTGTCACCATCCCTAGCAATTATTCTTCGGCGCTGGCCGATGGTGATGCGCAGATTCAATTAATAGTCCATGGCGCCGAGGCCAGTCGAGCCAGTATTATTCTAAATTATGCAAGCGCTGCATTAATGCAACAAGGGGTGCGAAGCGCTGACCGATTGGGGCAAAATGTTGGCGCCGGCATCGGCATGGTTAATGTGGAGTCGCGCTTGTGGTTCAACGAATCCAACACGAGTACTTGGTACCTTGTGCCTGGCTTGATCGTGCTGATCATCACCTTGGTTGGGGCATTTCTAACGGCCTTGGTGATGGCAAGAGAGTGGGAGCGAGGCACATTCGAGGCGTTGTTTGTCTCACCAGTTAAACCTGTCGAGATTCTCATTGCCAAAATTATTCCGTATTTTTGTGTCGGTATTATTGGGCTAGCGATGTGTCTTGTAGCAGCACGTGTGTTGTTTGCAGTGCCTATGGTCGGCTCGATGCCAGTGCTGTTATTTGCATCAGTATTGTATTTGCTAGTGGCTTTAGGAATTGGTTTGTTGATCTCGTCATTGACACGCAATCAGTTTTTGGCAAGCCAAGTATCGTTGATTGTGAGCTTGTTACCGGTGCTAATGTTATCGGGGTTTCTATTTGATCTGCGTAACGTTCCCCTAGTGGTCAATATTATCGGCCATCTATTTCCAGCAACCCATTATATGATCCTCGTGAAAACCCTCATGCTTGCAGGGAATGTGTGGCCACAAATTATTTTGGAGTGCAGTATTTTATTTGCTTATATGATCGTATTCATTGGCTTAGCGCGCCTAGTAACGCAGAAACGCTTGGACTGAGAAGAGCCTATGATTGCCATAATTGAACGGATACTAATTCTTTGTCGAAAAGAGTTTCTGGCTATTTTGAAAGACCCCTCCAGTCGCATTGTGTTGATAGTGCCGGTAATAACCCAGAGTATTTTGTTTGGCTATGCGGCGACCTTTGATCTGAGCAATGCGCCATACGCAGTGCTGGACCAGTCGCGCTCTGCCGCTTCTACCCAAGTGTTGAACAAGCTCGATTCGACAGGCATTTTTCGGCGCATCGCCAATCTTGATTCGCAAGAACAGATGCGAGAGATCATCGATAGCGGTGAGGCGCTAGTCGTATTGCAATTTGGTCCTAGTTTCGAGCAAGACTTGTATGCAGGGCGGCAAGCAGATTTGCAAGTCATTCTAGATGCTCGTAACTCGAATAGCGCCGGTTCGGCTGCCGCTTACATCACAACGATCGTAGGCAGTTTTAATGAGCAATGGCGACAACAAATGGGGGCAGGGGGTTTTCCTTTAAGCATCGTGTCAAGGTCATGGTACAACCCCAACTTGGAAACTCGCTGGAATTTCATGCCTAGCTTGATTGCGTCTTTGGCATTTTTGCAGACCTTAATGTTATCGGCATTGTCGGTCGCACGTGAACGTGAGCAGGGAACTTTTGATCAATTACTAGTGACGCCAATGTCGCCCACTGAAATTATGATTGGCAAGGCAGTGCCGCCGATAATGATCGGTTTAGTCCAGTCCTCGATAGTATTGTTAATGACGCTTTTTTGGTTTGGAGTGCCTTTCTCTGGGTCCATTGTCATGCTCTATTTGGGCTTGATGTTCTTTATGATTTCGAGCGTTGGTATTGGGCTTGCCATCTCGGCGCTCTCGGCGAATATGCAACAAGCGATGTTTTATTCCTTTATGTTGATAATGCCTTTGATGCTCTTGTCAGGTTTAGCAACGCCCGTACGTAATATGCCGATGCCAATTCAAATCTTGACCTACGCGAATCCTTTGCGTTTTGCGATCGATATTGTTCAACGCGTGTATTTGGAGGGTGTCAGTATTTTATTGTTGTGGCATGACCTAGTGCCTTTGTTTGTTATCGCGATTATCACGCTGCCTTGGGCAGCTTGGTTGTTCCGTCATCGCTTGGTGTAATTGGGAGACTATATGAATCGTCTAATACAATCGTTTTCGCTACGAACTATTACGCTCATCGTGGGTGCTAGTGTGTTGACTAGCTGTATGACGGTCGGCCCGAACTATCAACGCCCAGACTCACCATTGCCCAGCACTTGGGGTGAATCCCATGGCGGCGATGACAGTTTAGTTAATACCCAGCATCGTGCTAGTACTCGACAAGTATCGATGCAAGAGGGCTTTGCACTTTTTGCTGATGAGACCCTATTGGCGTTGCAGGAAAGGGCTTTGGCCAATAGCCCCGATTTGCAATCGGCGTTGCTGCGTTTTGCGCAATCTCGCGTACAGCTCGAGGGCGTTAGACGGCAGAATCAACCACTATTACGCACGAGTGCTGGTGCAGCGCGTATTGCACAGAGTGAAACGGGGAGTGCGACGCGGCTAATCTCCGCCATCAGCTCGCCTGCTCAGAGTGACGATTTGATCGAATTTATTGCGCAACCGTTCGCGATCTTTGAAGCTGGGTTCGATGCATCGTGGGAGCTAGATTTTTGGGGCGCTATAGATAGACGAGTCGAGGCAGCGCAAGCCGATGTCGATATTGCCAATGCCAATAATAGGCAGATGCAACTGGCATTGTTATCAGAGGTTGCGAGGCACTATTTTTCTCTACGCGGCACACAGCAACAGTTGCGTTTGCTGCGAAACGATATTGAACGTGCGCAATCATTACTCGCGCTTTTGCAGGTGCGTGCACAGGCTGGTTTAAATAACGACATGGATGCTGTGCAACAAGAGGCAAGAGTGGCACAGGCACAATCGCAGATGCCCGCCTTGCTGGCACAAGAGGCACAGAGCATAAATGCCCTAAGTCTACTGTTAGGGGAAGCGCCCGGCAGCTTGCAGCTTGAAGAGAGTCAGTGGCGTTTGCATGCGGTACCTGACCTAGCCTTAGGCTTGCCCAGTGACCTAGTCGACGCACGTCCAGATATACAGGCGGCCGAGGCACAATTGCGTGCGGCAAACGCGCAGATCGGCGCGGCGCAAGCGAAGCTTTATCCCAATATTATGCTAGGGGCTGGCCTTGGTTTGGAGAGCTTGAATAGCGACGATTTAGTCGACTGGGGTTCACGGCAATGGTCTATTGGCCCGCAAATTGATTTGGCCTTATTTGATCAGGGGCAACGCAAGACGGTGGTGCGTTTGCGTGAGTTGCAGGCTCAAGAGGCCGCGATTAACTATCAACAAATAGTTTTAAAAGCCTGGCACGAAGTTGATACGGCGCTTAGTCGTTATAGTGCTGCCCAGCAAACGCAGCAACAATTACAAGCGCTATTGGCGAGTCAGCAGCAGGCCTATGAGTTTGCTTTAACTCAATTCAACAATGGTGTAATTAACTACCTGCAGGTGCTTATATTGGAGCAAGCGCGCGCAGATGCAAGTAAGGCGCTGAGCGCCAATGAAGCTGAAATGGCGATAGGGCTTGTGGGTTTGTTCAAAGCCTTAGGGCGCTCAGATGGGCTTGCCGATGCAGCAGTTGCAGCGCGGTAATGACAAGTGGCAAATCTTTGCTATGCTCATAACACAGACGAGAATTTTGCCCCTAAAGCGAGCACGGCAATGAACCAAGAGCATTATCAATTAAGTAGGCAAATTGGCGAGATCCTGCAACGCCATGGCTGGCAAGTCAGCAGTGCTGAGTCATGCACTGGTGGTTGGGTCGCCCGTTGTATAACCGATATTGCCGGCAGTTCGGCTTGGTTTGAAACCGGGTTCGTCACCTATTCTAATGCGGCAAAACACCGTTTATTAGGGGCGCCACTTAGCTTGTTTGAGGGCGGCAATGCGCCCGGGGCGGTTAGCGCGCAAACCGTAACGGCGATGGCCGAAGGCGCCTTACTGCGGGCAAATGCCGATTTAGCCGTGGCAACCAGTGGTATCGCTGGGCCTGATGGCGGCAGTGTGGAAAAACCGGTTGGCACAGTGTGGTTCGCGTGGGCTTGGCGTGGGCAAGGGCAGGCCGTGTCCAGTCAAACGCAAATGCAGCTGTTTCAAGGGGATCGTGAATCTGTGCGCAGCCAAAGCGTCACAACCGCGCTACAAGGCCTGCTAAAGGTCTTGCAAGAGCATGATAAAACGAGCAGAAAATAGCCTGGGTACGAACAAACTAAGCACTTTCAGTAAAATTTCATTTCACTGGTTGAATATACAGTAATACTCTGTTTTAATTATCCGCAATTGAAAACCAGTCGTCCTGACTTGGAACAGCTAATGAGTCTAAAGGAAAATCTTATGGCCGCAGACGCAGCGAAAGACAACAACCGCGAAAAAGCCCTCAGCGCAGCGCTATCACAAATTGAGCGCCAATTCGGCAAAGGCTCAATGATGCGTCTTGGCGACAAAGGCCGCGAGGCAATCCCTGCAATCTCTACTGGTTCATTAGGCTTAGATATTGCGCTGGGCATAGGTGGTTTGCCACGTGGCCGTATCGTTGAAATTTACGGTCCAGAGTCTTCGGGTAAAACGACTTTGACCTTGCAGGTCATTGCCGAATGTCAGCGTATGGGGGGCACTTGCGCCTTTATCGACGCCGAGCACGCACTTGATCCAATCTATGCTGGCAACCTAGGGGTTGATGTCGAAAACCTGCTTGTCAGCCAGCCTGACACGGGTGAACAAGCGCTTGAGATCTGTGACATGGTCGTGCGCTCTGGCGCCGTTGATGTCGTTGTTATCGACTCGGTAGCAGCCCTAACGCCCAAAGCAGAGATCGAAGGGGACATGGGTGATAGCCACATGGGCTTGCAAGCCCGTTTGATGTCACAAGCCTTGCGTAAAATGACGGGTAACATCAAAAACTCTAACACATTGGTGATCTTCATTAACCAAATCCGCATGAAGATCGGCGTTATGTTCGGCTCTCCTGAAACAACCACGGGTGGTAATGCCCTGAAGTTCTATGCCTCTGTCCGCCTTGATATTCGTCGTATTGGCGCAATCAAAGAAGGTGACGAAGTCATCGGCAGCGAAACCCGCGTCAAAGTGGTGAAGAACAAAGTTGCACCGCCTTTCCGTCAAACTGAATTCCAGATCATGTATGGCAAAGGGATTTACCATATGGGCGAAGTGATCGACCTAGGTGTAAAAGCCAATTTGCTTGATAAGTCTGGCGCTTGGTATGCCTACAACGGCGAAAAGATCGGTCAAGGTAAGAAAAACGCAGCCAATTACCTAGAAGAAAACCCTGAAATAGCACACGAGCTTGAAACTAAGATCCGTGCGCAATTGTTAGGGGTTCCTTCAAAAGGCGGCGAACTAGAAGTAGAAACAGAAGAATCTGGCGAGTTCGAATAAGCCGATTCGCTGATTCAAGGTCAGTTTCATGCTTTCACAAGCAGAGAAAACCCTTAGAACCACCTTGCGACGCTCAGCAATGGATTTGCTGGCGCGTCGCGAGCACTCGCGTGTTGAATTGCATGACAAACTTAACCGTAAATATGCCGAGCACAGCGCCCTAATCCCCGAAGTCCTAGACCAACTCGAACAGGATAATCTGTTAAGTGATGACCGCTTTACAGAAGCCTATGTGCGGTATCGCCAAAATCGTGGGTTTGGGCCATTATTGATTGCACAAGAGTTACGCAATAAAGGCGTGAGTCAGGTGCAGATTCAGGCGCATTTATGTTCTGACGACGAGCAATGGCAGGTCAATCTCGGCGATCTTATTGCCCGCAAGAGCAATCAAGCGGTGTTGTCTCAGCTCGATACTAAGGCTCGCCAAAAGCTATTTCGTTTCTGTCTTTCTCGTGGCTTTCCCTCTGATCAGATAGGCCGCGCTCTTCGTGGCAATCTTGAGTTATAATCGCGCCTTAATGCTAACTCTTGGGTGATGCACACCGCATCTCATAGCAATGACTGGCGAGGATAGACTTAAATGGGCTTTGCACGTTTACTTTCCATCAGACCTTCTCCTACCTGGGCTGTGTTCTTGTTCCTGGCCATAAATAGTGCCTCGGTCAATGCCGCGCAATTGCGTATTGCCTTGCAAGATGCCAACACCGGGCAAGCTGTGGCAGATGCAGTGCTAGAGGTGCATATACCCGTAGCGATGCAGGGGGATTTTTCGGCACAGCGTGAGTATAGCGTCGACCAGATAGAGAAAGAGTTCGTCGCGAATGTCACAGTGGTCAATGTTGGCAGCCGTGTATTCTTTCCTAATAGCGATGACATCCTGCACCATGTTTACTCCTTCTCACCAGCAAAGGTCTTTGAGCTTCCTTTATACGGCAATGGCCGTAGTATTGATTTCTCACAAATATTTGACCAAACAGGCGTGGTGGAGTTGGGCTGTAATATTCACGACTGGATGCTAGGGTATGTGTATGTGGCCGAAACGACACTGGCGATCAAGACAGATGAGAACGGGCAAGCGGTACTCGATGGCGTGCCTGAGGGAACTTATACTGTCAGCGTTTGGCATCCTCGGGCCACTGAAGGCAGCCCCGAGCTACAACACTCTGTAGAGTTTAGTGATGCCGAGCCAAGCACTTTGCGGTTAGCCGTAAACCTTGCGCGCGACAGTCGGCTACGTAGAGCGCCAAACGTCTCACGAACACGTTATCGATGAGGCGCGTGCTGCCCTAATGGCAATCTTCTCCTTTCGCAGCTTTCGCACTAGGCTCTTAGTCTTTCTATTGGCACTGATGATTCCAGTGTTATTAGGCATTTATATCTTCGTCAATCGCGAGAACAATCAATACACCACAGACACCATCGATAGCTATCTTGAGCTAGGGGCAGATGTGTTCGACTTCACTCGCGAAGAGCATAAGAACACCTTGCTAACAATCACCAGCACCATGACACGCGACTGGGGTTTTCGTAATGCGTTTGGCACTGGTGACCCTTATACGATCATAGACGCTGCAGACAATATTTTGCTGCGCTCATTGGGGGCGGCCGATATGATGTTGATCGCCTCAATGGATGGCGATGTGATTATCGATACTAAAATTCAGGGCTTTGAAAGTTTAGAAGGGGAGTGGCGCGATCTAATGGATGCCGCTGCCAGCGATATCAATGGCATCGGTGATGCCATCATTAACATCGCAGGTGTCCCATATCAGATCACAGTGATTCCCTTGTTTTTACCAACACCGGTTGCATGGATTTTTGGCGGTTTCCCACTCGATAATCGATTTACCGATACGGTAAAGCAAAGCATCGTGTCTGATGTGTCTATCGTGGAGTTTGCCTTCGAACAAGGTCAGCAGTTGAGTAGTGTTAATGTCATTGCCTCAACCTTGCATGAAGATGATCAAGGTCAACTAGCCGCACAATTACAGCGCAGCGGCATAAGCTATAGCGGTACTCAACGCATCAATCTGGCCGATGGTGAATACGGCACCTTGATGCGACCGCTATTCGGTGAACAAGGCGATCCATTGCAAACTGTCGCCGTTATTCAAAAATCCTACAATGAAAATTACGAAAACCTTGAGGCCTTTCAGCGGGTACTGTTGCAGTTTTATCTGGTGGTGATCGCAATTAGTTTACTCGTAGTTGTGTTGTTGGCCCGTTCGGTCACGCGGCCCATATTAGATTTGGCAAAGCGCGTGAAGCGGATAGAAGAGGGCGATTACGGTCAGTCAGTGCAAGTGGCCGGGCGCGATGAAATTAGTCAGTTGGCTGGTTCGGTCAATAAAATGGCGACGGGTTTGGCTGAAAAAGAAAAAGTCCGCGACCTGCTAGGAAAAGTAGTCTCGCACGAGATTGCAGAGGAACTGCTCAGTAAAACGATCGAGCTAGGTGGTGAGGAGAAAATTGTGTCGGTGTTGTTTGCCGATATCAAAGGCTTCACTGCGCTGTGTGAGAGTGCCGCGCCAGAGGCGGTGCTGACCCTATTAAATCGTTATCTCAGTGCCATCACTAAAGTGATTGAAGACAACCATGGCGTTGTCGATAAATATACGGGCGATTCAGTGATGGCGCTTTTTGGTGCGCCATTGACCCGCCCTAATGATGCCCAAAATGCAGTTCAGGCGGCGCTGGACATCCAGCAGTGCATGGTGCAATTGAATAAGATCCACCGCGAAGAAGGCACTGGGTTGATGGAAGCAGGGATTGGTGTGCACACAGGGCTGGTGGTGGCAGGCAATTTAGGGTCACAGAACCGCTTGAACTATACAGTGATTGGTGACTCGGTTAACCTCAGTGCGCGTTTAGAAGGCTTAACGCGTATTTATAATACCGCCAATATCGTCAGTGCCGCTTGTGTTCAGCATGCTCCCGATTTTGCCTATCGCGAGTTAGATCTTGTGCAGGTTGCGGGTAAGAGCGAGCCTGTTAGAATCTATGAAGCCGTAGGGCCAAAGTCCACAATAACAAATCAACAGCAGCAAGAACTACATGCTTTCGCCGATGCATTGGTTGCCTATCGCGCTCAGCGTTGGGATGAAGCAACGCAGAAGTTCGAACAACTTCAACTGACAATTGCAGAATCTGCCCGCGGCAATAGTTTGTATTCTGTGTATCTGGAGCGAATGACTTATCTTCCTAAACGCGAACTCCCGCCAGACTGGAACGGGGTGTTTGCGTTTAACCGCAAATAAGCTTTGGGAAAATGATTTCTCAACAAGGATTCGAAATGAAGTTGATCAGACCCTTTAATGCCTTAAGACCAAAGAAAGAACTGGCAGCTCGTGTTGCAGCGCCACCCTATGATGTGCTCAACCGCGAAGAAGCCTTTGCAATGGCACAAGGCAACGATGTAAGTTTTTTGCGCATCAATAAACCCGAGATTGATGTCGATAGTTCGATCGATGTTTATGATGCGCGAGTGTATCAACGCGGCGCTGAAAATCTACAAAAATTTATCGACCAAGGCATTATGCAGCGCGACTCGAGCGCATGTTTTTATGTCTATAAACAAGTGATGGGCAGCCATGCGCAAATTGGCTTGGTCGCTGCTGCATCAGTAGACGCCTATGAACAAGACTTAATTAAAAAGCACGAGTTTACTCGCCCTGTAAAAGAAGATGACCGGGTAAACCATATTAATACCCTCAGCGCCCAAGTGGGCCCCGTGTTCTTAACCTATCGTGCACGCCCAGAGATAGACGGCTTGATTGCCGAAGTCACGGCCACCATGCCTGAGTACGATTTTGTCGCAGACGATGGCAATCAACATGTGTTTTGGGTGGTCTCCGAACAAGCGATGGTCGACAAGATTCAAGCAGCGTTTGATCAAGTGGACTGTTTATATGTGGCCGATGGTCACCACCGATCGGCAGCCGCACAAAGAGTTAAACATATACGTAAAGACGCAAACCCCGCACATACGGGGCAGGAGTCTTACAATTTTTTCTCCACGGTGATTTTTCCGGATAATCAAATGCAGATCCTTGATTACAACCGCGTGATCACTGATCTAAACGGACTGAGTGAAGAAGAGTTCTTAGCGAAAATCCAGGCCTGCTTTAATGTCAAAGAAAGTACAAATGGCGCGGTCAAACCGAGTCGTGAACGCGAGTTTGGCATGTATCTAGGCGGCAAGTGGTATGTTTTGGAAGTGATCGACGGCCTATGGGATGACAGCGACCCTGTGGCGCGCTTGGATGCCAGCATCATCCAAAACAATCTCTTTCAGCCAGTATTAGGTATCGAAGACCAACGCCGCGACAAACGAATCGATTTTGTTGGCGGTATTCGCGGCTTAGGCGAGCTAGAGAAGCGCGTGAACTCGGGTGAATTTGCGCTGGCGTTCGCGATATATCCAACCTCCATCGATAGCCTAATGGCCATCGCCGATGCTGGCGAAGTGATGCCACCCAAGTCGACCTGGTTTGAACCAAAACTAAAAAGCGGATTGTTCGTCCATATGCTCGACTGATGTGGGAGCCCCACTGCACTAGAACCATGCCTCATGTGGGAGCCACACTGCTCTAGAACCATGCCTTATGTGGGGAGCCTCTCTGTACTAGAACTGTGCCTCATGTGGGAGCTCCTCTGTACTAGAACTGTGCCTCATGTGGGAGCTCCTCTGTTCTAGAACTGTGCCTCATGTGGGAGCTCCTCTGTTCTAGAACTGTGCCTCATGTGG
>OJGX01000461.1_pt1 | contig 20057 bp, 13 predicted proteins | sample 1594661 | NCBI WGS metagenome assembly OJGX01 (sample SAMN05416839, study PRJEB24817) | seawater metagenome | isolation source: Sea water | place: Canada:Atlantic | collected 2013-07 | reverse complement strand
TTTGCAAGAGACAATCAATTGTCCGTTCAAATGGCGGCAAGAAGATTGAGGTACGAGTGGTTCGAAAAAATACTAGAAACGCACAACTTTAGGTATTTACTTACCGCACATCACCTGGACGATGCCTTTGAAACTTTCTTGATCAATGTAAATCGAGGCAGTGGAATAAAAGGCTTGACAGGAATTGGTCAGAGAGAAAATATAAGACGACCTTTAATTAACTTCAATAAGAAAGAAATCAGGGAATTTGCTGAAAAGGAGAGGGTGAGTTTTAGAGAAGATGCTTCAAATGATGATGTGAAATATGAGCGGAATTGGTTTCGCCATGAGATTATTGAAGCATGGAAAAATAGAAGTCCAAGCATACTAAAGACAATGCAGAAGAATTTTGAACGATGGAATGAATTGGATCGATTGATTGACAATCTGCTCAACAATAAAATACAAGAAATCAATGAAATTGGAGCGTCTTTCCAGTTCAGTATAAGCTCGATTTTAGAATTTGAGGCACCTATTTCACTGCTTCATGCATTATTCTCACCCAAGAAATTCACTGAAAGTCAATTGTTTGACATTTATAAATGTATGCAAGAGAAAAAGATAGGGGCACAGTTTATTAGCCAAAATCGTCTAATCACGGTGGACAGGGAGTATTTATTCTTGAGTGAGATTAAAGGTGTTCAAAGTGACAAACCGATTTACATTAAAAAACTCCCATTAACCCTAAAGTCTCCTATAGACATCAGGATAGAAGTTATAAAAAGAAATGAATTTAAATTGGGCATTACAGGCTATGAATTCATTGACCTTAACAAGCTGTTACTTCCACTCACCATAAGAAAGTGGAAAGATGGGGACAGTATGGTTCCTCTTGGAATGAATGGAGAAAAAAAAATCAGCGACATACTTATTGACAAAAAAGTTCCCCGAGAAAAAAAGTCAAGAATATATGTTTTAGCATCAGAAGAAGAGATCATCTGCATTTTAGGTATAGGGATATCGGAGCATGTAAAAGTCACACATTCAACAGAGAAAGTATTGAAAATCTCATTTGATGAAAAATAAGAATCGACATGCAGAGCGACTGTACCTTACCTTAGCAGCATTATTTATCGCATCATTGGTTGCAGGCAACTTAATTTTCCAGAAATTTTTTCATTGGAATTTTTTTGGACTCTACACCTTTGAGCTTTCGGTTGGTATATTGCCTTATCCTATTACTTTCTTGATTACTGACATCATTTCTGAGATTTTTGGTAGAAAACGTGCCAATCAGGTAGTGGTGGCGGGATTATTCGCAACCATATTTGTTTTGGGCATTGTCTCATTGGCCAATGCAGTTCCATCAACAGATTGGTCACCTGTAAAGGACCGTACCTTTAATCAAGTTTTTGGTTTGACAGGGGTTGCTGTAAGTGCTTCTATGGTAGCGTATTTGTTGGCGCAATTGGTGGACATTCGCATGTATCATTTTTGGAAGAACCTCACCAATGGAAAACACTTGTGGTTGCGTAATAACGCCTCCACTATGACATCTCAATTTGTAGACACTGCCTCAGTATTACTCTTGCTATGCTTTTTTAAAGCCATTGAGTGGGAGTTGTTTTGGACCCTGCTTTGGAGTGGTTTTTTATTTAAAGTTTTAGTAGCAGCATTAGACACCCCTTTTCTATACCTCTTTGTTGGATTGATAAAACGCTATTTCAGTCTTGAGATCAATGAAGAGATTCATTTAGAAAGTCAGGGAAGCACTGAGCCATAAAATTTGTTAAACCCAAATTACAAGCCTTAACAGTGTTTAGAAATCTTAATTTTGGTTCATGAGAGCATATCTATTCTATGGCATTTTTCTGCTGCTTACATTGCAGCTTTCAGCCCAGATCTACAATCCAGTTAGTTGGTCAACAGAGGTGAAAACCTTAGATAATGGCAGTTTTGATTTATTGATCAAGGCAAAGATTGACAAAGGTTGGCATCTGTATGCACAGGATTTGGCGAATGCAGATGGTCCCATTGCAACTGAATTTAGTTTCGTAGAAACAGATAAATATGCACTGAATGGTAAGGTGATTGAACCAAAACCAATGACCGAATACGATCCAAATTTTGATATGGATCTCAACTTTTTTGAACATTCAGTTTCTTTTACCCAAAACATCACCTCTTTCAGCTTAGAAGCATTCAAAATTGAGGGCGAAGTATTCTTTATGGTTTGTGATGAAGAAAAATGTTTGCCACCTGAATATGTCGCATTAAATTTTGACATTCCTGCCTCAATCGCCTCTGAAATCCAAAAAGTAAGCAAGGAGACTCCAAAATCAATGAATTTTGGGACGTCGGATATTGATATAGCCGAGGGTATGGGTTTAGCTGAAGGTTCGGGAAATTTGGAACCCGTAAAGTGGAATTTTTACTCTAAAAAGATTGAAGACGGCACTTTTAGTTTGCATTTTACTGCCAGCATTGATCCAGGTTGGCATTTATATTCTCAGCACCTTCCAACTGATGAAGGACCAATAGCTACGGCATTTTTCTTCGACGATGGAATTGAATTGATTGGAGAAACAGAGGAAAAAGGAGCGTTGATTACTGATTTTGATCCGAACTTCAACATGGAGTTGAATTATTATGCCGATAAAGTAGAATTCATTCAAATAATTAAAACTAACAAAGCACAAATTAGTGGTGAATTAGAATACATGTGTTGTGATGAAAAACAGTGTATTTTTCCAGACCCTATCAGTTTTGAAATTGATCTAAACAAAGGAAGCGGGGTAGATGTACTTGACAATGAATCTGTAGAGGCTGATTTGGACATTTCAAAAGTAATACCACAACTCCCACTGGTAAATGTTGAACAGCCTCTTGGGGATTGTGGAGAACGAAATGAAGCCAACAATGTTTGGGTGGTGTTTTTACTTGGTTTTATAGGAGGTCTCATCGCTTTGTTAACACCTTGCGTATTCCCAATGATCCCATTGACTGTAAGTTTCTTTACCAAAGGAGATGGAGAAGGAAAGGGCCTTGGAAAAGCCATATTGTATGGGTTTTTCATATTCATCATTTATGCCTTGCTTAGCGTGCCCTTTCATTTCAATACAGATCCTGAAGTCTTGAATGAAGTAGCTACAAGTGTGTGGTTGAACCTAATATTCTTTATTGTTTTTGTTGTTTTTGCCGTTTCTTTTTTTGGTTATTTTGAAATCACACTTCCAAGTTCATTGACCACAAAAACAGATTCTGCCACCCAGTTGGGTGGGGTGGTTGGTGTATTTTTTATGGCACTTACTTTGGCATTGGTTTCGTTCTCCTGCACAGGACCTATACTTGGGACTGTTTTAGGAAATGCACTGAAAAATGGACCTTGGCCTATAACAGCTGCCATGAGTGGTTTTGGAGTTGCTTTGGGCTTGCCTTTTGCTTTTTTTGCAGCCTTCCCCAGTCTGTTGAATAAATTACCAAAGTCTGGCGGTTGGTTGAATTCTGTAAAAGTGGTATTGGGTTTTATCGAATTGGCTTTGGCGTTGAAATTTCTATCCAATGCGGATCTTGTAGAACAATGGGGTCTGATCAAGAGAGAAACTTTCTTCTTGGTATGGACAATTATTGGGCTGGGGTTATTTGCCTATTTGGTCGGGTGGATAAAATTTCCTCACGATTCTCCAATACAAAAACTCTCACCTTTCCGAAAAGGATTTGCAGCCACAGTCCTGATTTTTACGATTTATATTTCAACTGGAGTACTTAAAGATCCTATTTGGAGCCATAATGCTTTGAGTGGTTTTCCTCCACCTACTTTTTACGGATGGTACGAAAAAGAAACATTTCACGCAGAATTTGACGACTTTGATGCGGCGATGGCAGAGGCAAAAGAGCTTAATAAACCGATACTTATTGATTTCACAGGTTGGGCTTGTGTAAACTGCCGTAAGATGGAGGAGTCGGTGTGGACCGTTGACGCAATCAAAAAACGATTGGAGGAAGATTTTGTACTTGTTTCACTTTATGTAGACGATAAAATAGAATTGCCAAAGGATCAACAAGGCATTTTTGAGTACAAAATTTCAGATGGAAATACAAAAAAGAAAAAAATCAAAACCATAGGAAATAAATGGGCGACCTTTCAAACACAAGTATTTAACAACAACTCTCAGCCATACTATGTTATGCTGAGTCCAGATGGAAAATTGCTAGGAAATCCTGTTGGTTATACCCCAGAGGTGGAGGATTTCGCCAACTTTTTAGATTGTGGTTTAAAGACGTTTAATTCTAAAGAGCTGACGCTCAACTAGTGCTTGTAGGACTTCTTGTTGTAATAATTTTTTAAGAATTGTTTCTTGTTGTCTTTATAACTACGAACTGCACCTAATTTAAACATACTAAAGATATATATCCATGCCAGATCTATTTGGTAGGGCAAAAATCCTGCCCTCGCAGAATTAGGATATAAATGATGATTGTTGTGCCACTCACCAGAAAACCAACCAGGGCGACTTTGGTTAATGGAAAGATTTGTCCTGTCAAAGTCTATATCATCTTTATGCAGAACTTCTCCCTTTCCATGGCCTGTGTAATTAAAAGCACGAACAAGTACAAACCAAAATAAAGCCGCACTAAATAATGTGCTAGCGAGTGCATGTCCTCCGATTAAATAAAACATTGAGTACCAAAAAACCCAGTTAAAAAACCATGATAAGTAAGCATAAAGTGGTGTAACTAAAGTTCCAAGCTTCTGATAGGCAGCAAAAGAATTCAGTTTTACGCCAGTGTGCGACAAGAAAATTTTTAATTTCTCGTATTCTTCTTCATTCAAATCTCTGGCAATTGATTGATGGTTCGATTCACCCAGCATGCAATACCAAAAACCAGCACGTGCATTATAGGGATCACCGGGTAAATCAGATTTAGCGTGGTGAACATGATGTGATACGACATAAACTTCTTCAGGTAAAGTTCTAACTACAAGATTCTGAGTGACCAATCTCCAAAATTTATTTTTAAATTGATAGGCCCTGTGGGTCGCAAATCGGTGATACCATATTGTGCCATGCGTACTCATTATGATCATAGAATAGAGCAAAAACACCAATAAATAGGTAATGCTTAAGTACTTAAATAGAAAGAAAAACAAAAATGGAAGCATGGAAATTATCATTAAAACGCTAGTGGCGATGAGCCAGTTCTTTTTGTTTAAAAAGACATTCATCTTTTTAGCAGCTTCACGGAAGAGTTGTTTGTTGGTAGGTTTAACAAGTTCACCTTGTTCATTTTCCCATCCATATGAAGGTGGATGCAGGATTTTGTCAATAAATGCCATTAAGAGACGTTTTTTGTGTACTGAAGAAGAATATCTTCAGCTTAACTGAAGGATGCCAAATTTAACTATTCTATTTTTGGCGGTTGAGCAATATATTGTTCAAATTCGCAATGGATGAAAAAGCTTCGAATAGTGACCTCAGTGACCAATGATTTGTCGAATGATCAGCGAGTCAGGAAGGTATGTTCAACATTTATTCGAGAAGGTCACGAAGTATTTGCGGTTGGAAGAAGATTAGAAACAACCAATGAGAGCCTTGATCATCCATTTCAGTACTACCTATTGAATATATGGTGGAATAAAGGTCCTATTTTCTATTTAGCCTACAACCTTGCTTTATTTTTGTTTTTAATAAGACAGAGAGTAGATATTTTTATTGCCAACGACTTAGATACATTGTTAGCAAATTACTTTGCGTCCAAATGGAAGAATGTCCCTTTGATTTATGACAGTCATGAATATTTTACAGAGGTTCCTGAATTGCAAAAGCAAGGATTAAAGAAAAAGATTTGGCTAAAAATAGAGGCCTTTTGTTTGAATAGGATTCAATTTGCAATGACTGTAAGTCATCAGATCCAAGAGGTGTATTTTCAGAAATACGGATTGAAGTTCGAACTTGTCAGAAACTTTCCAATTTACAATAAAACAAAAAGTAAAGCGTATAAGCAAGGTAACCCTAAAATTGTGCTCTATCAAGGCGCATTGAATAAAGATCGGGGCTTGAAAGAATTGGTAAAAGCTGCTGGATTCTTGACAGATGATGTGCATATATTGATTGCTGGTCGAGGAGATGAATACGAACATTTGCTTGAACTAAGTCAAAAGATGGAATTAGGCGATAAGTTAATTTTTCTTGGTCACGTAGAAATTGACCGTCTGGCCGAAATCACAGCCAAAGCAAGTCTAGGCTTGTCTATAGAAAAATTAGACAGTCTAAATTACCATTTTGCGCTACCCAATAAAGTATTTGATTATGTTCAGTCTGGGGTTCCTGTTTTGTATTCTCCTTTTATTGAATTGAAGGCTTTGCTGAAAGATGGGAATATTGGGCAGAAACTTGAATCACATGATCCAATGAAAATGGCCGAACAAATTCAGTCAATGTTAGCCCACGAAGATTATGAACAATGGGTGTTCAATTGTAGCAAATTAGCCAAGGATCTCAATTGGGAGAAAGAAGAGGACAAATTAATAAAGCTGCTTAATTTGGCCGCGCAAAGTAAAGCTTAATGCTATCTATCTGCATTCCTATATATCGATTTGACTGCTCCATCCTTATCAAAGAGCTTTCAAATCAAATCAATCAACTGCCAGAAGAAATTGAAATGTTATTGGCCGATGATGGATCAGAGAAATTCTACCAAGATCAACTTCAGCCACTGTCAGAATTTTGTAAGTTGACCCTCTTGCAAAAAAATAGCGGTAGGTCGAAAATCAGGAACCTTCTATCAGAAATGGCAAGCCATGATCACTTGCTTTTTATTGACGGAGATTCATCCATTATTGATGATAACTTCTTAAAGAAGTACATAGGACTGATCAATCAAAAAACACACGCTGATGTGATTTGCGGAGGGAGTATATATCCTGACAAGGCACCTAATAAAGCGCAATTATTGCGTTGGCGGTACAGCAAATCTCGAGAAGAAAAGGGACGTAGTATTCTTAAAAATAAGCCCTACAAGTCTTTTACGACGAACAATTTTATCATCAAACGAGAGGTATTCAAGCAGATCCGATTTGATGAACGCATTCGTGATTATGGGCATGAAGATACCCTCTTGGGCTTTAAGTTGAAAAAGTCAGCTCGGCCAATCGAGTACGTTTCAAATCCAGTGCTGAATGGCGATTTGGATAATAATGAGCAATTTCTTGAAAAAACAAGGTTGGGTCTGGTTAATCTGCTTATAATCGAGTCCTTTCTCGAACACTCTGAAGAATTCAGAAGGCTAGTCCCCATATTGGCATTATATTATAAACTTCAAAAATTAAGAATTGATTGGTTTTTTCAATGGTGTTTTCATCCATTCAAAGGCTTTGTGAGAGGTAAACTTATGCGTGGTAAAGGTCCACTGATTTTTTTCGACATGTATCGCTTAAATATTCTATTTGAAGAGAACGATAAGATTAAGTCGATTGTATCGTAGGCGTGGGTTCTACTATGGTCTCTTTCTCGAATTGGAGTACTCTGCCTGGAAATTTTCGAATCAACTCATAATCATGCGTTGCAACAAGCACAGCAACATTGTTATTGCTAATAGAGACGAGTAGTTTCATGATTTCATGCGAAGTTTCAGGGTCAAGGTTTCCAGTAGGTTCGTCCGCTAAAATAATCTCAGGATTGTTCAATAATGCTCTTGCAATAGCAACTCTCTGTTGTTCTCCGCCAGAGAGCTCGTGTGGCATTTTAAACCCTTTATTGCCAAGTCCTACTTTCTCAAGTACATTCTGAATTCCCTCATTGATTTCTTTTTTACCTTTCCATCCAGTGGCCTTCATCACAAACTTTAAATTATTGTTGATAGTACGATCTGACAAAAGTTGAAAATCTTGAAATACAATGCCAATTTTTCTTCGCAACGATGGAATCTGTTTCTTTTTTAGTTGCTTCAACTCAAAACCTGCCACCTTTGCCTCTCCTTCTTGAAGGTTCAGTTCGGCATAAAGTGTTTTTAGAAAGCTACTTTTTCCACTTCCATTTTTTCCAACCAAATACACCATCTCTCCTTTCTCTATCCGCAAGCCAAGGTTTGACAAAACAAGGTGCTTGTTCTGAAACACGTTGACACTATTCAATTCAATTATAGCAGTTCCTGACATCTTGATTCTTTGCAAACAAATATAGAAATATGGAATTGAATACCATCTTAAATGAAGTCTACATCAATAAAATTAGCTGCAGAAAAAAGCAATTTATGTTAACAAAAATGCGTTGAAAACTTCAGTTCTCACCCAAAGGCTAGCTGATGCATTACACTAATTTTAAACATTGTTCTCAGACCGTAAAAATATATTTATCCATTTGGATCGAATCAGCAAAACTCAACTTTCCTTGTCCTTAAGACTTCTTATTGCACTTTTCTTTACGCTGTTTTTTGCAGCCGGGATTTTTGGACAACAAAGTTTTGTCTTTTCAGAAGGAAATGTTCTGTACAATAAAGCGATGGATCTTTTCCACAAGGAAAAGTACGTTGCAGCGCAAGAACACTTTAAAAAGACAATTGAAGGGATAAATGATGTACACTCTGAAATACGGATAGATGCGGAATATTATCGAGCTATTTGCGCACTGAGGCTATTTCATGCCAATTCGGAAGCATTGCTGAACAGATTTGTTGAAGATCACCCTGAGAGCTCACATCAAAAGATGGCCAATTTTAATCTGGCCAAATTTCAATTCAGGAAACGGAAGTATGAAAAGGTGATTTCTGCTTTTAAAGAAATCGATCCATTAGACCTTAAGCCAGTGGAAATGGCAGAGTATTACTTCAAATTAGGCTATTCATATTTTCAATTGGACGAATTTGATGAAGCAGCAAAGTATTTCTATGAGATTAAGGATTCAGACAATTTATATGTTTCTGCAGCGAGGTATTATTATGCGCACATATCATACCAGCAAAAGAACTATCAAACGGCCTCAGAGAATTTTCAAAAAATATCAAACAATCCTCAATTTGGCCCTTTGGTGCCCTATTATTTGACTCAAATTTTTTACCTGCAAAAGAAGTACGATAAATTGTTAGATTATGCGCCTGCTGTTTTAGATTCTGCCCCACCAAAAAGAGAGGATGAAATTAGAAAGCTCATTGGAGATGCCTATTATAAAACCAAAGAGTACAAGAAGTCTTTGCCTTATTTGGAGAAATCTCTGCAAACACAAGGGGGCAATGAAGCCGACTATTATCAATTAGGCTTTGCGCACTTCCAAGAGAAAAACTACAATCAAGCAATTGCATCCTTTCAAAAGAGTATAGGAGAAAACGATACACTGTCACAATCGGCCTATTACTACATTGGAGAATCAAGCGTGCTTACCGAAAATAAGCGTTCCGCAAAAGATGCATTTCGACAGGCTCATCAATTGGGCATTGATCCTGAATTGACTGAAGATGCGCTCTTCAATTATGCCAAAGTTGCATATGAATTATCATATCATCCATATGATGACGCAATTGTCGCCTTTGAGGAATTTATCAATGAATATCCAAATTCACCCCTGCTGAAGGATGCTTATGAGTTTCTTGTGGGAGTTTATTATACAACAAAAAATTACGAGAGTGCATTAGAATCCATAGATAGAATTAAGAGTTCAGATATAAAATTGTTGCGTGCAAAACAACGTTTGGCTTATTACAGGGGCATTGAATTATTTAATGAGGATCGATTTTTAGCGGCAAGTGAGAAATTAGAACTTTCACTTAAATACAACTATGATCCTAAATTGAAGGCCTCTGCAATTTTTTGGTTGGCAGAGTGCTTCTATCAAATAGGTGATTACCACAATGCTGATAACTTTTACTCGGATTTCTTAATGACTTCGGGCAGTTTGAGTTTGCCTTTTTATAATCGTGCGTATTACAATTTGGCTTACTCCTATTATGAACGAGAGAAGTACAAAAGTGCAATTTTTTGGTTTAGAGAATTTGTTAGCAAAGAAGATCCCTCTTTTAAAGGCTTGATCAATGATGCATATTTGCGCATTGGTGATAGTTACTACATACAAACAGATTACCGAAATGCAATTGAATACTATGACAAGGCCGCAGAAATGAAAATTGTCAATCAAGATTATGCAATGCTGCAGAGTGCTATTTGTAGTGGTATTATTGGTGATCAACAATCAAAAACGAAGAAGCTTGGCAATATCGTGCGAGAAATGAAGCAATCTCCATATGTGGATGATGCTGTTTATGAATTGGGGAAAACGCAATTGAATGAAGGTCGGGCAGAGGAGGCATTGTCATATTTTAATCAATTGATAGCAGATTATCCAAACAGTAATTATGTTGCAGAGACTTATTTGAGACTAGGTCTAATCTATTACAATCGAGAGCAGGATGAATTGGCCTTAAATGCACTAGATAAGCTTATTAAAAATTATCCATCTTCTGATGCTTCAAAAGAGGCACTTGAAAAGATCAATAAAATATTTATTGATAAAGGAGATGCAAAAGCTTATGAAGATTATATCGCAGGCGTGCCTTTCGCTGACTTAAGTAAAGCAGTATTGGATTCAACCACCTATGTGATTGCAGAGAACGGTTACCTAGCAGGAAAATGTGAAAAAGCAACAAGAGATTTCACCAATTATATAAAGCAATATCCAAACGGTAGATATCGATTGAATGCGCATTTCTATAGAGGAGAATGTGAGGCCAAAGCCAATTTCTATGAAGAAGCTATTCGAGATTTACAATATGTCATTGAACAAAAGACCAATCGCTTTACTGTCAAATCTCACCTCTTACTTGGGCAGTTGTATACTGATGCTCAACTTCCTGACAGTGCTATAAGCATATACAAGGCGCTTAAAGTCAAGGCAGATCGACAAGAGTATATAAACACAGCGAATCTGAATTTGATGAAATTGTATTTTCAGAAAGAAGAGTATGAGTTTGCTTCCTTGTATGCAGATGAAGTATTGTTGGAAGATGCCTTTTCACAGCAATCGACTCAATTTGCCAGAATGATACTTGCAAAAAGCAATTTTGAAAAAGAAAACTACAAAGCTGTCATTGAACAACTCAGCGAAATTTACAATGAAACAAACCAAATTGCAGCTGAAGCTAAGTATTTGCTAGCGAAAACGTATTACCTACAAGGAAAATATGAGGCAAGTGATACAGTCATTTATCAATTGGTAGATCAGGTGCCATCATACCCTCATTGGATTGCTAAAGGATTTATTTTACTGGCAGATAATTTTATTGCGAAGGATGATATATACAATGCAAGAATTACCTTTCAATCGGTCATCGATAATTCTGACGATAAAATGTTAATAGAAATTGCACAAGAAAAATTAAGTATGCTCGATAAAGCTGAAAAAGAGCAAAGAGAGAATCAATTGGAAAAAAGACGCAGCGATACTCTTGAGATTGATTTAGGTGCTGAACAGCCTGTGATTGAGGAGAACGAAGAAAATGAAGTTAAAGAGGACTCAATACAACCAGTAGAAGATGAGAATGAATAGGTGGATTCGATATATTACTGCTATTAGTTTACTGTGCATAGTGAATGGTGTTGTTGCACAAACCACTCTCACTGAGGATACCTTCCGAATCGTAAAAGCCTACAAACCCATTTTGATTGATGCGAACAAAATCGAAAACAACCCTTCCATTGACGATTCTTGGAAGCCGGAGACAAAGGTTAAATACAGCTTCATGAATAAGCAAATTCCTGTCTCTTTTGAGACAGAACCAATCAAAGCTGCTCGAATCAAAGGAGAGCCTCTGGTAAAATTGTACAATGGATACGTGAAAGCTGGAGTAGGCAACGCCCTCGTACCTCTCGGAGAAGTGTACTACAATAATTTACGCTCAAAAGAGTATTCCATCGGAATACATGCAACTTACCTAAATCTGCGTGAGCTGAATAAGATTGAAGGCAGTGATATGCAAAATTTACAAGCTGAGGTTTTCGGTAAACGCTTCTGGAAGGCCAATACCTTAAGTTCAAAATTAGCTTTCAATCAGCGTTCGTTCAATTATTATGGATTTTATGATTTACCAAGAATTGAATTGACTACGAAAGCTGATGAAAATGCGATCGACCAAAAATACACGCGCTTAGGTGCAGAGGTCACTTTAGAGAGTACAAAACAAGACTCGTTTAATTTAAGGCATAAGGTAAGCATGCAATATGCGATGCAGTCAAACATTTCGAATGCGATGGAGAACAATTTTAAAATTGTTGGTCAGCTGAGTCAGTTCAAAAATCAAGAGCTCTATTTAGTAGATGCATTAATTGATTACAATAAATATGATCCACAAGATGGTAATACGATCATAGCTGTAAAACCACAAATCAGCACTATTGGAGAGCGCTTTAGAGTAAAAGCAGGATTAGGAATTTATGTGAATGCGGGTAATGAGGCTAACTTCCATTTCTATCCTCTGGCTGAAATAAAGTATAATGTTATAGAAGATGTATTAATCCCTTATGCTGGGGTTAAAGGAGAGATCAGGAGGAACAACTACTTAAGTCTGACGACAGAGAACCCTTTTGTAGATGAAAACATTCTCTTGGCGAACAGCAATGAAAAACTGAACATCTATGCCGGCTTCAGAGGTACGTTGAGTAATGATGTTTCATTCAATGCAAGTGCTGCTTTTGTGGAAACTGAAGGAGCTTACTTTTTTGTTCAAAAAACTGATGTATTGAGAGATCTTACACCTGAATATTTTGTGAGTTATGATAACCTTAATGAGTTGAGAATTAGAGGGGAATTGGTTTATCGATTAGGGGATAAGTTACAAGTAAACGCATTGGGTGAGTATTTTAATTTCGATACCGAAAATGAAGAACAAGCTTGGCACAGGCCTGAATTAAAAATTACAACAGGTGCCAGATACGACCTTCAGGAAAAATTAATCATGAAGGCAGAGATTTTCTATTGGGGAAAACAGTATGCAAGCAACGTCTCATTTGCACAAAATGGCGCAACTACAGAGCACCAAACGATGGCAGTGAAGCTTGACCCAATTGTTGATGTCAACCTGGGTTTCGAGTACCGTTATACCAAGCGTTTGTCAGCCTTTGTAGATTTCAATAATATCGCCGGAATAAACTACGAACGCTATCAAAATTACCTCACTCAAGGCTTCAATGTATGGGGTGGACTCACCTATGCCTTTTAACTTTTCAACACCTTGAATATCAGTGCTTAAAATGTTGATTAATTGTTAATAAAAGGTTAACCTTTTTGCCCTATTTAAGCCGTCACACCATGGCTATTCGATATCTTTGTTTGAAGACGTTTTTTTACAAGAAAAATTATGAGTGATCAAGACACATCGAAGGAAAACAATAAAGACTATTCCGCATCAAACATACAGGTATTAGAAGGCCTTGAAGCGGTAAGAAAGCGGCCTGCCATGTACATTGGAGATGTTGGGGTTAGGGGGTTGCATCATCTGGTGTATGAAGTAGTTGACAATTCAATTGACGAGGCTTTAGCAGGACACTGTGATCAGATCGATGTGACCATCCATGAAGACAATTCTATCTCAGTTAAAGACAATGGTCGTGGGATTCCAGTTGGAATGCACGAGAAGGAAGGGAAGTCCGCATTAGAGGTCGTAATGACCGTGCTGCACGCAGGTGGTAAATTTGATAAGGACACTTATAAAGTATCGGGTGGATTGCATGGAGTAGGCGTAAGTTGTGTAAATGCACTATCTACTAAATTGATTGCTACGGTCCACAGTAAAGATGGGAAAGTATACCAGCAAGAATACGGTATAGGAGTACCAAAGTATGACGTTAAGTCAATTGGGACTACTGACATCACTGGAACAATCGTTCAGTTTTGGCCGGATGAAAGCATTTTTGATGAAAATGTTTACAATTACGATACACTTTCAGCTAGATTAAGAGAGCTAGCCTTTTTGAACAAAGGTATAAACTTGAGCATTACAGATGAACGCAATCAGGATGATGAGGGTAACTTGATTAAAGACGAGTTTTTCTCTGAAGGTGGGTTGAGTGAGTTCGTTAGCTTTTTAGATGAGTCTAGAGAGCAATTGATTCCAGATGTGATCTATATGGATGGTGAGAAGAGTGGTGTCCCAGTTGAAGTAGCCATTACATATAACACCTCCTACTCAGAGAATGTGCATTCGTATGTAAATAACATCAATACTCATGAAGGTGGAACTCACCTTTCAGGATTTAGAAGAGGGTTGACTCGAACTTTGAAGAAGTATGCTGATGAATCAGGGATGCTTGCCAAATTGAAGTTTGACATCAATGGTGATGATTTTCGTGAAGGACTTACAGCTGTGGTATCCGTAAAAGTTGCTGAGCCTCAATTTGAAGGACAAACAAAAACTAAACTTGGGAATAAGGAGGTAATTGGTGCGGTAGATGTTTCAGTTGGTGAGATGCTTACTAATTATTTGGAGGAGCATCCGAAAGAGGCGAAGATTATTGTTCAGAAGGTAATACTAGCTGCTCAAGCTAGACATGCTGCGCGCAAGGCCAAAGAAATGGTACAGCGAAAGAACGTGATGAGCGGATCTGGTTTGCCTGGTAAATTGGCAGATTGTTCCGAGAAAGATGCCTCAAAGTGCGAAATATACTTGGTTGAGGGTGATTCTGCGGGAGGTACAGCCAAACAAGGTCGTGACAGAAAGTTTCAAGCAATAATGCCACTCAGAGGAAAGATATTGAATGTGGAGAAAGCGATGCAGCACAAAATCTTTGAGAATGAAGAGATAAAAAATATTTATACTGCTTTAGGTGTGAAGCTTGGTACTGAAGAAGATGCGAAGGCACTTGATGTATCTAGCTTACGCTACCATAAGGTTATTATCATGTGTGATGCCGACGTCGATGGCAGCCATATTGAGACGCTTATTTTAACTTTCTTCTTCCGACACATGAAAGAGCTGGTCGAAGGAGGCAACATTTACATTGCAACTCCGCCGCTTTATCTTGTTAAAAAGGGCAGTCAAGCTAAATATTGTTGGTCTGATGATGAACGCGATGCGGCAATTGAAGGAATGAAAGGATCTGGAAAAGAATCAAGTGTTGGCGTGCAACGATACAAAGGTTTGGGAGAGATGAATGCAGAGCAGCTGTGGAGCACAACAATGGATCCTGAGCGCAGAACATTACGTCAAGTAAATGTTGATAGTGCGGCAGAAGCAGATCGCGTATTTTCTATGCTGATGGGGGATGATGTACCACCTCGAAGAGATTTCATTGAAAGAAATGCAAAATATGCCAACGTAGATATATAAGAAGAACAGCGAAAACTGTCTTAGTTTCGCTTTAGCATTTTACCAAACATTTTCAAGATCCGCTTTTGTGAATTGGTGATTTCGATTTACAAATGTGGAATGTTCAGACTTCTTTTTCTTGAGAGGGTCTTTGTTTATCATACGATATAGCCATGCAATGGGTGTGAGCAAGATAAAAAAGATTATGCTTAGTAGAATTCTTGAATTTACCCAACCTAAGGCATTTCCAATTTTGATCCAGGCAGCAACTATTGCTTGAGCTGCAACTTTTGAGCTTAATCCGACTGTTCCTATAAGAGATGCAATTGCGATCAACCATTTATTTGGAAGGCCATCGATTTTAAATATAAATGATAGAATAGAAAGACCTAAAACAATGACAAATAGGTTCTTATTTAACTCTTTTGCATTCATTAGAATAAGGTATAAATAAAGGGAGCGACAGCAGTTCCACCTCCAATCACAATTAGAATGCCGAGAAGCAATAAAACAAAAATAATTGGAACTAAAAACCATTTTTTTCTTTCTTTCAGAAATAAGAATAAGTCCTTTAGAAAATCAATCATTGGAGTCGTTTAGCAAGTAAAGGTAAGCAAGCAGGTAATATTTGATCATTTTGATGGATGAATCTTTAGTCTAATTCATACTGTTTTTGCCAATCTTTCGCCTCTTTCCAAGCGACTTGCTCTGATTTTACAAAGTAGTGATTATTTATGACTAGATAGTCCATTTCGGTGCGCATAAAACAGGTAAAAGCGTCTTCTGCTGAACATACGATTGGTTCACCTCTCACATTAAAACTTGTGTTGACCAAGACTGAACAAGTTGTTAACTTTTTGAATGCATTGATTAACAGCCAATACCTTTTATTCGTCTCCTTATGTACGGTTTGGATTCTCGCTGAATAATCAATGTGGGTTATTGCAGGCAGAGAAGATCGAAGCGTATAGAGTTTGTCTTTTAGATTCATAGTGTAGTAACCATCAGGCAGGCTTTTACGGATACTGTTTTGGACAGGCTTAACTAATAGCATATAGGGAGAGTCTCCATCCAACTCAAAATATTCGGCAGCATCCTCTGCCAAAACAGATGGTGCAAAAGGACGGAATGATTCTCTGTATTTAATTTTTAGATTCAGTTTTTTCTGCATTTGCTCCTTCCGTGGATCGCCAAGAATACTCCTTGCGCCAAGTGCTCTTGGACCAAATTCCATTCTACCTTGCACCCATCCAACCGCATTTCCTTTATCGATCCATTTGGCTGTTTTATTGCACAATTCATCGAAATCATCAGTTTTATGTCCGACCGCATCAAATTTTTTGATCATCTTTAAAATGTCTTCTTCGCTCACTTTTGGTCCGAGATAGGAGCCTGAAAGTTGATCTTGATTTTCCTTTGATTTATCAAGTCTTTCATTATCGAAGTAAATATAATGAGCCGATAGTGCAGCTCCCAATGCGCCTCCAGCATCTCCTGAAGCTGGTGTAATATAAATGTCTTTAAAGATGGATTTGTTCTTTAATTTACCATTGGATACACAATTGAGGGCAACGCCACCCGACATACAGAGGTATTCAGCATTTGTTATTCGTTTTGCCTCTCGGGCCATTTTTTCTACCACCTCCTCTGTGATAGTTTGAATGGCTAAACCAAGATTGCAATGAACTTGTTCCAATGCTGATTCAGCTTTTCGTTTTGGAAAACCAAATAATTTAGCCCACTTTTTATTGTTGGTCATTTTAAGACCAGTTGCGTAATTAAAATAGCTTTGATCGAGCCAAATAGACCCATCTTTTTTGATGTCAATGAGTGTTGACTTTATTTTATCAATGAAATCATTCACTTGCTTAGAATCTGGGTCTCCATAGGGTGCTAAGCCCATCAATTTGTATTCACCTGAGTTTACCTTAAACCCAAGGTAATAGGTAAATGCAGAGTAAAGTAACCCAAGTGAATGTGGAAACCTTAATTCTTTTAGGGCTTTTATCTTATTTCCTTGGCCATGTGAAATAGATGCTGTGGTCCATTCTCCAACTCCATCAATCGTTAAGATAGCAGCTTCTTTGTAAGGAGATGGGAAAAAGGTGCTCGCAGCATGGGAAAGGTGATGCTCTGGAAATAAAAATTTCATTGATTTCACATCGAAATCTCCAATTTTTTTAAGTTCGTCTTTGAGTACCTTTTTGAGAAACATTTTCTCCTTTAGCCATATTGGTATGGAAAGGATGAAAGACTTTATACCACGTGGCGCAAATGAATAGTAAGTTTCAAGCAAGCGCTCAAACTTAAGCAGAGGTTTATCATAAAAAACAATGGCATCTATGTCAGCGATTTCTAATTGGGCTTCCACCAAGCAATATTTAATCGAATTTGATGGAAAGCCACTGTCATGTTTTTTACGACTAAAACGTTCTTCTTGAGCTGCTGCAACAATCTCTCCATTAACAAGAATTGAAGCTGCAGAGTCATGGTAAAAAGCCGAGATACCTAGTATTCGCATATTGGGAGATTATAATTGAATTATAATCTTACTGCACAAAAAGTGGGAATTTGCCCATTAGCTTATTGACTCTAGACTTAAGTGCTTTGAATTCTTCTGATTCTTCATCAGTGCTCAATGCATCATTAAGAAGTCCCACAATTTCAATGATCTCATCTTCTTTTATGCCTCTTGATGAAATTGCTGCTGTTCCGATACGTATACCAGAAGTAATAAAAGGAGATTTATCGTCAAACGGCACCATATTTTTATTGACTGTAATGTCGCAGAGTCCAAGTAAGCGCTCAGCTTTTTTCCCACTCACACCTTTGTTTCTAAGATCAATCAAAATGCTGTGATTTTCAGTACCACCGGAAATTACATCATAGCCGAGCTTTATAAGCTCATCTGCCATCAATTTGGCATTCTTTATCACTTGAACCGTATAGGTCATAAAGTCATCCTCTAGGGCTTCGCCAAATGCTACTGCTTTTGCTGCGATTACATGCTCTAGAGGTCCGCCTTGTGTGCCCGGAAATACAGCTGAATCTAATAAGGACGACATCATTCTGATCTCACCTTTAGGAGTCTTTAAACCAAATGGATTCTCGAAATCATTTCCCATCATGATAATTCCACCTCTAGGTCCTCTTAATGTTTTATGCGTTGTGCTTGTCACAATATGACAATGGGGTAGGGGATCTTTCAATATCCCTTTAGCAATTAGACCTGCAGGATGAGAAATGTCCGCCAACAATAGTGCATCTACTTTATCCGCAATGGCCCTTAATCTTTCATAATCCCAATCTCTTGAATAGGCAGAGGCTCCACAAATGAGGAGTTTAGGTTTAACGCTTAATGCTGTACTTTCCACCTTATCGTAATTGATCACTCCTGTTTCCTGTTCTACACCATAAAAATGTGGAACATACAATTTTCCAGAAAAATTGACAGTAGAACCATGCGTCAAGTGCCCACCATGTGAAAGATCAAAACCTAAGATGGGGTCTCCTGGTTTGAGACAAGCAAGCATCACTGCTGCGTTTGCTTGTGCGCCTGAGTGTGGTTGAACATTCGCCCATTCAGCATTGAATAATTCCTTTAAACGATCTATGGCCAATTGCTCAACCTGGTCGACCACTTCGCATCCACCGTAGTATCTTTTTTCAGGAAGCCCCTCAGCATATTTATTGGTAAGCACTGATCCCATAGCCTCCATGACAGAGTCACTTACATAATTTTCAGAGGCAATGAGTTCGATTCCTCTTTTTTGTCGGTCAGATTCTTCTTTGATTAAATCTCTGATGATGTCGTCTTTGATCATAGTCTTCTGTTATGCTTGGCTAAATTAACTAATTCAATGTGGATGAATGCCTCGATGCTTATGACTGAATTGCTAAATTTTGTGTTTTTGATAAATCTTAATGCGCAGCATCCAAAGCAGAAAAATAAATGAGTAAACGAACAGTGTAAACGTATAGGAGTGATGAAAATCTAATGATTCTGGAGAGTATTTAACGATTAAAGCCAGAGAAATCACACGTACTACATTAAGCACATGAATTACTGCAATTCCAACCATTGAAAAAATGAATTTGAATAGCCAATTTCCATTGAACACCATTAAGAAAGCTACATACAGAATAAAAAGACTCAAACCATCACACGGATTACCGATAACTACTCCTGTGGTACCTTCAATACCCATGTGGTATTGATAAATGCTGTTATTGGGGAGTAATTCATAGCCTAAGCTTGTCAAACCAAATTCGGCACCATTGATGATGGAATTAATTAAATAAGAGTCAAGTTGAGTATATGGACTAATGATGAAGTCGTATGTGCCCTGTAATAACAAATAAACGACAACAAGCTTCAGGATAAAGAATACTGTTTTCTTGTTTTTAGAGTTCTTTAAAATATTTATCAGCTGACCAGTCATTTGGTAAAAATACGTTTATGAGTGCGTTTCCATTATTGATTTATTTTTTGATAAGCATATACTCCTATGCTAATTAACATATAAGGTATAGGATTATGAATAGCGCCAATCAATGATCTAAGGAAAGGATAAATCGCATCAAAACCAATAAAATACATCAGGCAAATGGATGCAATAGTCATTACACCAATTAAAACGTAAAATCCTAAAAGCGTCAAGAAGGCGATCGGTTCCTGAAATGATAATTTTAAACCTAGCAGACTTAAAAGTACAAACCAGATTGTGAACGAAGCAGTAAGTCTGTCTCTTATACACATCTGACGCTGCCGACGACTCCTTACGTGTAGA